>Ga0115556_1000951_pt1 | contig 19706 bp, 3 predicted proteins | sample COGITO_mtgs_1104_5_FD_87282 | JGI IMG/M metagenome (GOLD analysis project Ga0115556, IMG submission 87282) | Pelagic marine microbial communities from North Sea - COGITO_mtgs_110414 | ecosystem: Environmental > Aquatic > Marine > Epipelagic | place: Germany:Helgoland, sampling site Kabeltonne... | reverse complement strand
GGTGGTGGTGGTTGTCGTCTTCGTCCGACGAACCGGAACCGGCCGCGTGAGGGGTGGAGGATCCTGAGGTACCGACATCGTCATAGTCATCGTCGTCGTCGTGGAGGTATATGCGCCTCTCTCCGACATCCCCCTCGCCGTACAGCCGCTCCGTGACCTGCAGGATCCTGTCGATCTTCCTGGCCTTGTTGTCGGCAGCCACGGAAAGTTCGTAAGCCGCAGACACGTCGGTGAAGACGTCCTTCTCGGTGGGGAGGGACGCGCGGGATTCCATGAGCACCTTTTCGTGTATGGTGAGCTCCTCCTCCGGTAAAGACGCCTTTTTGTCCTGCAGGTGCAGGAGCTTCGAGGTTCCGAGGCCGCACGACTGCGCCCTGACGGCGTCCTTGACGTCCAGGAGGCTCATGTGGTTCAGCGCGTAGGACTCCCCCCCGTCCTCCTCGAGGCTCCGGGTGTACTCCGTTACGTCCTTCCAGATGTTGAAGGCCGGCCGCACCCCGATGCTGTCGGGGACGAGGCGGGTGAAGACCTTTATCATCCTCGAGTACGTCTGCTTGGCCATTTCGCTGGCGAGATCCTGCCTGTCCTTGTACTTCTGCTTCAAGTTGAAGGCCTTCTCCTTCTCCGCGTACCACGCCTCGGGGAAGTCCGCCCGGAACTTGTTCCCCTTCTTCTTCTGCACCTCGCGCCCGTGGATTCCGATGCTGAAGCTCTGCTCGAGAAAGTTGTCCTTCAGCATGTTCTCCTGCATCACGTCCCTGCAGTACAATTCGGGCCGGTCGTTGGTGGCGTCCCTCCAATACTGGTCCCCGAATATCTTCTCCCTCATGCACCCCACGAGCCAGTAGGCGTAGTACAGGAAGATCGGGTTCTGCTTGCAGAAGACCTGGAATTCGTCGAACTGGACCCCCCCGGACTGGTCAACGTCGAGGAAGGCGAATATGCTCACGGCGATCTTGCGGACCTGGGAGGAGTTCTTTTTCTGAAGGGGGTCGTAGCGGTCCTGGACGAAGAGGACCATGTCCTCGAGGTCCACAATTGTTATTTCGGGGTCGTAGACATCCCCCCGACGGGATATCAGGCGGAAGGCGAGCTCGGCTACCCTGTCCTTGTCGAAGGAACAGTACTGCCATGCAGTCACGAGAAAGTCTCGGATGTTGACAAAGCCGTTGAAGTTCCTGTTAAAAATTCCGAAGAATCTCTTTATCCACATCCTCTCCCGGTGTTCCGTCAAGCCGAAGAACTCGACGAACTCCCCCTCGTCCATGCTGTTGTCCTCGTTGTCGTCGATATTGCTCCAGAGCTCCACCCACCGGAGCTTGTCCTCGTCGCTCAGCCTCAGGAACCGGAAGGCGGCGATCAGCTCCCCCCGGTTGTCCATGTACCTCTCGAGGAGGTACTGTTCCCTGTTGACGGAGTGCGTCACCCGACCGAAGAACTCCCACATCACCCAAGCGTACGCGAACCCCATCGACTTGCTGACGATCCGGTAGGCGTTTTTCAGCAGGGACCGGAGGATTATCAGCGGCACCCACAGGGGGGAAAGGAGGAAGTTGAGGAGCCGGGTGCACACGTTCTTCTTCTTCTTCTTCGGGGCGGCGGAGGAGAACTCGAGCTTGCCCATGTGCTCCTGGAGGGCCTTTTTCCTGTCGGTATCTTCCCTCTTCTCCTCCTCCGTGGGCTCCCTCCGCTGCTGTGAGGGGGCCACGGTGGCCTTGGTCTTCACCTTCTTGATCCCGGCCCCCTTGGGCTTCCTTTTGAGGTTGTTCTTTTCGACTTTCTTCCCCTTCCCCGACCCGAGGAGAAAGCCCTCTTTTTTTTCCTTCTTCTCAAGTTGGGCCTTTTCATCTGTCTTCTTCTCGAGGATGTTGATGACGTTCCGCCGGTGCTCGGATGTGGGGGCATGGGCCTCGTTGCGGAAATTGTCGCGAGGCATGCCAAAGGGTGGAGAGAAGAGGAGAGGCCAGAGGGGGTATTTAACTATTAGGAAGCATGGTTTGCTGTTGATAGGGAAAGGTTCTACAACGGCTCACGTGTTGTTGCCAACTTACCCTGCCACTGCCAATTTAAGTTTTTCTCCCGTGAATTACTTGCTCTGGTACACTCTCGGGGTCTTGGATTCTCTAATGGCACTCTTTTATGATTATTAATTAACACAAAAGCTCCACTCTAGGGTCACGAGCTTCCGTCATCTGACCTCTCCAACTTCTTCTCAGTAAATGTCCGGAGTTCCTCCTCCCCGCAAAGGCGGTCGCCGCCGGCGCACAGTCGGCAATTCCTCTTCGACAAGCGAAAGCGCCCTGAAGAAGAAATGGTTCCAGTTCTCTGAGCCGGCGTCTTCTCTCCCCCACGAGCAGGTGAAGTTGGACTACTTTTACAACGATTTAGACGACGAAATCACTTTCTTCGACCCGAGGTGCGACGGCGGTTGGGAGGTTGGCGATTACGCGAAGGTGGAGGAGTTTGGGGGTACAAGTGACGAGGAAGATGATGATGATGATGATGACCCACGACCTCCGCAGCAGGTGAGAGAGAAAATGCACTTTTGGCCAGAGACTGTGAAGACAGCCAGCGGTGACGATTTAAACATTGCCGCAACGCACACACAAATAATATGTATCCACATATTCCACAGATTACTGACCCCAAACTCTTACTCCGACGCGACGCAATCGTCCAGGTTCAGACGGTAGAAAGCCTGCTTAAGTCGTCCTCCATCGAAATTCCCACTCCCAAGAACCCGGAGTGGACAGTGGAACATGATGAGGCTTCCAATTCCGACTACTACTATAATAACTACACCGGCGAATCCTCTTGGGTGAAACCGCAATCAATGGTTGATTCGGAGAGGGCGGCAACAACATATGCGAGCAAGCGATTTGCCTTCGAGCGCGGTCGTCGGGAAGCCTACAAGAAACGCCTCAGCGAGCAGCGGCGTGTAAAGCAATCTCTCAAGATTTCCGAGCGGCAAGTGATCGTCGCTAAGAACGTTCACGAGGGATTCTACGCGCCCAGCGATACGCGCAAGAGGTCGAGCGCACTTCTTTTGGAGTCTCAGAAGACCCGAAAGCAACTGCTGGACTCTGCTGTCCAGTATGGTATCAATGATAATTTGCTTTTCTGCTGCAAATCATACCGTTCCGCCCGTAAGAATGGGGCGCGTAGCAAAGATATTTTCTTGTCGCTAGCTGGCAGGCATGTCGAGCTGTTTAATAAGCTCCTTGACGTCGAATACTTACTTTCCTTACACAAAACCAAAGAAGCAGAGCGAGAACGCTACAGAATTGCCGGCGGAACTCGGAAAGTCACGAATTACAGCAAACGCAGCGTGCGCGAGCGGTTCCTTTTGGTAGCACTCGAGGCCTATGAAACCGCGTATAATATGCGCTTACCACCAGTAGAAGTAAAAGGTTCGAGCAAAGATGGAATTGGCACTGACAAAAATGACGACAACTCTGTGTCTTCGGTGTTGGTACCCAACCCCATCGATAAAGAAAACGCCCCGACTATCCTACTGAACATTGCCAAAGTGTACAGCAGGCTCAACTTAGACGGTCAATGCGCCAATATCGTGCTGACCCTCTTTACCCCCGACTTCCAGCAACATGCTACGAGCCCCACCATTTTGTCGATGTCGATTCTTTCTTTTGAGACGCTGTTGAAATCGGGGGGGCATGACAATATTACCAACGCCTGTAAGATCCTAAAATGGATTGTAGAGAATGTCGAGGACGCCTTCAGCTCCATCATAGCGCACAACACAGCTCGAGAACGGGAGCTTGAAGCGCACTCCGCCAACGAGAGGTCGAAAAAACAATTCATCGTACGCCGAGAGAAGGAGCGTTTAACCAACGTTGCCCCTCCTGCTTTTCTTGCAACTACGATAAGCCATTTGGAGGAAGACGACATACGGAAGATGAAAGTAATCTGTCTCCTCACCTATGCCCAACTATACATCAAGATGGGCAATCGCGCGGAGGCTATGGTCTCGATTCTTGATGCCTTTACTCTGGCTTATCGTGTGGACGGGTGGGCACCGGGCACGATTCACGATGATGCTGTAAAATTCTTCAATGACGAGGTCACGTGGGCTCACGCCGGAGAAATGGCGCGCGAGATTTTGTGCCACGACGGAGAGAGAATCGCCGAGTATTGTTACACGCAGGCAATTCTCCGGGGAGACGGACGAGCATCGACCATCAAGAGCTTAGCGTACATTCAGTTCCGAACCAATCAAGAATCTGATGCCGTCTTTACGTGCGTTAATTTTGTCAATAGTCACGGATTCTGGGACCCCGATATCCGTGGTCTCCTCTACTGTCTATCCCCGGCCTTTCAGCAGAGATTTGATCGAGAAGAAAGGGCTAGCATATTTTTGAACCGATTTGCCCGTTACGTTTTGGCCAGGAGAAGAATTAAGAATCTCAAGCAAGAAGCATTATTACAGAAAGAAAAAGACCAGGAGAACCTGAAGAAATTGGTCGAGTTTTGGAAGTTTAAGGACGAGGGATGGATCAAAAGAACATTTTTCAAGCTGGAAGAACACTGGCGGAATATGCGGACGGTGAAACATGAAGCAGCAGTGATTTTGCAGTGCAGGTGCAAAATCATAAATGCCCGTAATGAGCTCAAGCGACGCAAGATGCATGCCAAGTACGTGGACGGTGCTATCCGAGACAACCTGCTCAAGATTCTGGGGAATCGTAAACTGAGTACTATGACAAAGTGGAAGGATTATGTGAAGACTAAGAAAGAGTACAAGTGTAGCAATCGCATCCAGGATTTTGGAAGGATGGTGTTGGCCAAGAAAAAAGTTCGGCAGGAGAAATTGATCGCCAAGGCTCTCGGAAAGAGCACAGAATTGATGGTAAAGCATTGTGTCATTGCCTGGCAGAGATTTGTCCTGGACAACAAGAAAGTGAAGACGGCCGTGAACATGCAACGATTTGTGAGAGGGAGGACTGGACGCAAGATTGCCAAGGCGGCAAACCTCACTCGCGAGCGAAACGAGCGGATTATATTGATGCTCACAGGAAAGAGCAAGGGTAACATGTTGAGAGATAGCTACGAAAACTGGAAGAATACAGTGAAAACCATTCTTCATACGAGGAACGCGACTAAAATTCAAAAAATTGTGAGAATGTTCTTAGGAAAGATGCTGCTTGCGCTCAAGAAGAGGCAAGAGAGCAAAGCAAAAGAAATGGCGTTGTTGGTCATGGGGAAAAATAGCTTGAGAATCCAGAAGATCTTCATTGACGCCCTTTACAGGCTTTTGGAAGACAAGGCGGCAATGAAGCTTCAGGCCATTATACGGGGGAAAAACGGGAAAGAAGAACTTAAGCGCAGGAAAGAGCGCGAGAAGAAGATCAAGGCGCTGTGCCGTCGCTGTCTCGGAGGGGCAGGGCACTTTGCGATGGACGGCTGGAAAGCGTTCATCGTCATGATCCGAAACGAAAAGTACCATGCTGCCAATAAGATCATTAACCGAGCCAAGGTCGTTCTGGCCAAAGCGGCCGTTGAGAGAGAGCGAAAAGAACAAGCGAGGAAAGAAGAGCTAATCGCGATGGCGCTTGGAAAAAGCGTGGAGCGAACGGCAAAGCTGTGTCTCAATTGCTGGCACGAGTTTGTGGAAATGAACAAGTCCGCGACGAAGTTTCAGGGCCTTTTCCGTATCAAGCAGAGCAAGAAAAATGTCGAGATTCTCAAGGAAAAGAAGCGAAAGGTGGAATTAATCATTGCCATGGCTCTGGGAAGGAGTGGATTAAGATGGAAGAGGAACTTCATAGCAAAACTTATCGTAAATCGGAAGCTATGCAAAATGCAAAAGAGGATCAAAAAGTGCTGGTTTGCTTTCGTTGCCAAAACGATAGCAAAGCGCTTTGTCGAGAGGCGGGAGAAGAGAAAGAAGGGAATGCTACTCTTGCTGGCGGGTTATAGGGCTGGAATGTTGAGCGTCGGAATGAGGCGAATGCAACACTTTGTGCTCATGACGGCCAAAGCGAACCAGCTTCAGAGGGTTCTGAGCGCAATTTTGAAGAGAATCAGAAAGCGACGTGTCGAACTGGTGAGCAACGTGGTTGGTGCTTCCCTGGTGGGTCTCAGCGTCACTGTAGTGAGTTCTAGGTGGTGCGGTGCTCGGAGGATTAATAAGGTCGCCAAGAGGTATCTGTGGGAAGAGAAGTTAAGGGCAATAAGGAGAAATGCCCAGAGATACGGGGAGATCATTTTGAAATGCACCAAGGAGAGAGAAAGGCGGAACCTTACCATTTGCAAACGGGAGTGGGAACGCATGCAAATCATTTGGCGCAAGAGCTACGACTGTTTGAACCGAGGTATTCGGTGCTCCTTGGCGAGGAGGGAGTTATGGAGGAGAAGGGAACATGAGCGGCTCATCAACGTGCGGTTGGAACTGAAGTTAAAGCAGAAGAGAGGGAGAATATTGGATACTTGTTTGAAGGTATTCAGTGAGCTCTTAGTTCGAAAGAGCCTGAATAAGGTCGAGGCCTTTCAGGAAGAGTTCAGAAGGGCGCACGCACCGGCTCAAAGTCAAGGTGAAACGGAAGAGGGAGCTAGTCAGTCACAAAGTCCAACCTCGCCAGCGGAGACGACCCCGAGACGACCGAAGACGCTGGCTGTGACAGCGAGAGGAACGGCGATATTGCCCCCCCTCAAGCAGGCTGTAATGATGGCCCCTGTCGACTACTTAAGCAACGGCAAGCGTGGTGCCATGGAACACACCATAAGGCAACACAGTCTGAAGGCCCGAATTGACGTGCACTGCAAAGACGCTTTGTCGGCGTCCTATTTCGCGAATAAAAAAAGCATCGAGCGCACGGGCATAATGTATTGGGGAGGAGACATGACTGAACACGACCTGATCGAGTTATGCCGGAGCGCCACTGTAGTCATCCTTAACAAATGCAGGCAAAGCGATGTCGATAACTTGACAAACGTATTGCGCATCTGTTTCCCGCCCTACGATTACGGTAAGGGAGTGAAAAAAGAGGCGAAGAGAGAAGAGAATGGCGAAGACTACATGTTTACCGAGAGGGTTGAAGTAGAGGAGGAGGATGAACAAGCCGACGATGACGATCTCAACAACAAAGCCGAATGCGTCCTGAGAAAGGTGGTGATTGTCGGCTCTAGTGATGTTGTGATCGATATCCGGTGCCTCAGCCAAATCGTATGCGATCCAAACTGTAAAATTACCAGTGTGACAATCAGTAGCGTCATACTGAAGAACCAAGGAGCCATTGCATTCGCAAATGAGGTTAGCAAAGCGAAGACTCGTCTTTGCTCCGTTGATAAATTGAGATACAGAAAGTTGCAAGAGGTTGTGCTGGAGAACAATGGAATTTCGCAAAGCGGTAGCGCTTGCCTTTTAAAGAGCTTCTGCGACAACAGCGCCTTCGATCTGAAGAGCTTCGCCCTGTCAGAAAACACCGTTGGCGACACTGCGGTTATGGGGAATATCATGGAGAGTTTCGTGCACTCTCAGTATAATTTAAGAAAGCTTCGATTCTCCAAGTGTGGATTGAGCACGTTCACTAAGCTTGGCGAATACTGTGCGGATAATATTGTCGAGAAATTATTCGCGGGGCTGTTCCAAAAACCACCCGTTGTAGACGACAGTGGAGTGACAAGGAGCGCAACGAGAAATTTTGACTTCATCAATCTGAGTGGCAACGAGAATTTGAATGACTCCGCGATCGAAGCACTGCTAAACGTAAACGAGAAATCTGGAGGGGAAGGGAGCAAGGTCGATATTCAATTTTTGGACTTGAGTGAATGCAGACTTACTAGCCGGGGGGCAGGGATTATCGCGAACGTCCTAATTAAAGACGTAGAGAGCGACGGTCTAAGCGAAGAGGAAGAAGAAAGCGCTGGTGAGGGTAGTTGTAGTCAAGAGGGTGATGTCAAAAATTGCGTAGAAGTCGATGGGGAGGGAAAGAAGACCGACGACAGTGTGACTGACCGGAAAAGCGCACAAAAAAAAAGGCGGAATGACAACTTAAAAATCGTGGAAATAGACCTTTCTTCGAACGACATTGCAGATGATGGCGCAGACGCGCTTATGGATACTTCGAACCTGGGAGAAGTCGTCTTAAACTTGGACCGGAACAGAATGATCAGCGATAGTGTTGTGACACAAGAGGCTGAGAAAATAGTCAAGGGAGCCAGCCTCACAGAGGCCCCGAGAATATTCCCTTCTGACATTTTTGATAGGCCCAGTAGCCCACTAAGTGCGAAACGAGGTGCTTTCTTCAACACTATCGATAGCTTCGGTATGCTGTCTCCGGGTAAAAAAAATGTGCTTCCCAGCTTATTTTCTAAAACTAACCCATTCGATGCGAAGAAGCAGGCGAAAGAGATAGCTGCAAAGAGGTGGTGGGATCCAATAGAGGAGGCCAATTGGGTTCCGGAATACAGTATATACAAAGACTACTATAAATAAAACAATTGTGACAGACTGATGATGCGATGGTATACAACCTGTAGCCCTAGTGTTAAAAATAGCTAGTGCCACAATTGGCATTTTATTTGCAAATAGCTGTTCTGTTAAAATCACAAAATTAAAACAGTGTCCACTCCACTCCACTCCACTCCACTCCACTCCACTCACAAGTCAGTTAATCTGTTAGATTACACAGAGCGGCGACACCATACAACACCCAAGTATTGGGGTCAACATCCGTCTGAAACTCAACTGGCACCACAAAATTTGTACTCATTCCAGTAGTGCTCAAGACTCCCTGTCGAACGCTCGTCTTGTACACCGGGCAAGCATAGTCTTCGGGGCTGCACTTGTGATTAACAGCCGGCTGAAAGTGGATCATGGGCAACAGCTGGTACATGACTCCCTTGTCGGAAGGTGCTAGCATCCACTTGTCATGGTCGAATTTAGCTCCCTCCAAATACAATCCATAGACATAAACGCCGTCGTCAGGGCCCTCCTCGATCTCATCCTCGCTCTTATGCAAGATATCAAACTTGAACGTAAGAGTATCGATCGCAACTTGGTACTTTCGCGCGTAGGTCTGCAGAGTACCAGTCATAAATCCTTGCGGGAAAAAGAAAACTGGGAGTGGGAATGCGTCTGGCTGCCCGTTAAGCAGCCAACCCCTGAAGAACTCGACCCTGAGAATCAAATCCTTGACCCAGCTTCCCAAGCTCTTGAGGCTTGCAAAGCTCACCTTGGTCCATATGCCCGGGACCTGGTTATTCAAGAAGCTCCCATACATACTGTCCAAGTCCCCGCTCATTACGATCAGACCCTTAATAGCCTTCTTCAAGTCCAATAGGCTGCTCTTCATCTTCCTGAGCAGGCGATTGAACTTAATCATCTCTTGCTGCAGTACAATAGCTAGACTGGGCAACAAACCGTTTGGCTGGATTATGAACGTCGTGTCTCCGGCGTCATCTTCGTTCAGTATGTCGGGAACTTTGCTCAAGATATCGTCGCTGAGCTCCAACACAATCTCGTCTGAGCTCTTTCCCCCTCCTCCGCCGCTTTCCCTTGGTTGCAAGCTCAGCAATGTAGCCATGCAGGACAAGCTCTCGGCCCTATTGAAGGCAGTGTTGGCGTTGTCGTGCATGCCAAATACCTCCGGATCGTCCACGTCCGGTAACTTACTCAAATATTCTTTGGTTGTGTCTAGCTCCCCTGCAACAGGCGCGTAGTAATTTCCGCTCGCGCTGAATTTGTAGTCATCCTCCAGCACATTTCTGTTGATGAACTTGCTCAAAATGCTCATCAGACAACGCCTGTCCCAGTCGTCAGTCACCCTTCCACCATAATTAATATGCCCCGTGACGAACACCAGCGCGTCCCAAGGAATCACGTCCATGGTGTCCAAGAACCTTCTTAAAATCGCGATACTGGTAACCAGGTCACTCTCATCAAAACCATATCGAATGTTGAAACCCAGTGGACCGAACTTCCTTCTCTCCTGAACGTTAGCGTGGAACATGGCCAACCCGCAGATAAGCTTTTTCCAGGGCCTTATCATTGCACAATTCTCGTAATCGTCCTGCTTGACCAAGTTGCTGAAAACGCCTTGCACGTTTGCCTTGATCCCCTTGGGCGGCTCATTGGTCATCTTTACTCCATTCTGCAAGACTGACACGGGGAAATAAGTTACGGGACTACTCGTCAAGAACAGCCTGAAATTGGGGTGATTTTTTTCAGTGTTCTCCACAAGGTCAAACACCAAGTTCTCGAGGTCCGTCATCCAGCTCTTCGCAAGCATGCAGTTCTGCAGCAGGACCCAATTCCCATTCTTGCATCCGTCGCTGACCAAGCTCTTCGCATAATCGCCTTGTCCTTGTCCCAAGCTCACAAGTGCCAACGTGTCGGCATAACCTTCCTCCTTAGCAAACCTCAACAGCGTCCCAGTAGGATCTGCACCCTTAGTTAGGATAAAGATGCACGGAGTCTTGTTGTCAAGATCCTTGGCAATGTCAGCCATTGTAGTAGCAGGAGGTGTCGCGAATTCTTCGCCTAATTTACTCGACACGAACGTGAACAGACTTGTCGTAATCTTATCCTCCTTCAAGCACTTCATTAAGATCAGTCTCTTGAAGTCGTTCACAGTCTTGTTCAACGCCTCGTCAGGTAGGTCGTCAGAAAAAAGTGTCTCGCTGTTGATCCACTCTGTCCAAGCAGGCCAGTTGCCAATCAAGCTGTCAATCAAACCCGCAAACGGGTAGGTCACCGACCCATCGGCCCCTTCGACTGCAATGCGATCTTGACAGGCGTACAGCAAGTCCCACTGCTGCTCGCTGATATTGTCAGGACTGGGGTTGGGCTTGAAAGTGCTCCGATCGACGACCCCGGCGCCTCTCATGAAAAGACCCCACTCGTCGGCCTGAATATCGCCCCTATGCTTGAGTATCGCAAAGCAAATCATGCTGCTGAAAAGCAACTTGTGACGCTCGAATAGACCCCTGCAAATGTTCCTATATATGACCGTAGTGCTGTAGTCAATCAATATTTGCAGACGTTTTTCGATATCATCGCTCTTTTCGCTCTCCATTATACACTTTGTGAACAACGCCTGGTAGTATTCCAGACTGTACTGGTACATTGGATCGATCTCGGCCAAATCTGCAATCAAGAAGTAGATGATACTCCCCCTAGTAGCCGCGCTCCTGTACTCCTCGCGCGCCTCGTTGATGCTCTTGTTGGTGATCTCACTCTCTTTCACTCTCTCCTTGATCATATTACTCATCACCTTACTATTGCCCAGAGTCTCAATCAGCTGCGCATTATCCAAGATGTTACCCGTCGCAGAGCTCAGATCGTGCAAAATGGCAGCCTCCAGCTCGCTAAGCTTCTTCTTGTCGCTAGCCATACTCAGCAATAGTTGCACCTTCTTCTCCTCGATATCTGGCCTTTCCAATTTCACCACATCCCCCAGGATCTGATCTTCCAAACCGTCGATCGTCACTGTAAAGTTAATAACGGTAACTTTTATGCAAATCTCCGGAAGATAGTGAGGATTTGGGAGCTTGCTTGTCATGTACAGTTTAAACTGCTCGTCGTAGTCGACGTCGCTGTCTCCGAGACGAATCAGCCTCCTGGTGCCTTGTTTAAATATAGCCTTCTGCAGTACAGGTTCTAAAGCAGGCTCCATCGACTCCCTAACATCCTCAATGAGCAGCGGCCTTCCGTTACGAATGCAGAACTCCAGACTTCTCAGTAAGTTTATGTTGCTCATGGTGGTCATCTGAACACCGTTAGCTTCCTCCATTTTTTTAACCCACTTGTTTGCCTGTCCTTGAGGATCGATCATCAATGGCCACCTCTTCGCCTTGGTCGCCAAAATGGCGCTGTCAGTACTTACGCTGTCGCTCGGCAACGCGTAGTTCTGCCACTCGCGGATCTGAACAGGATCGACCATGACCTCACTCACAGAAAATTTCTCGGCCATGGGGATTTTCATTTCATTGACCTTTTCGCACCACTGAGAGATAAGAGTCGCCCTGTACTGACCTGTAAAGGGCCCGTAATAACTGACGGCGGCGCAAGCTAGGAAAGTGTCCCCAATCAGCAGCATCTTCTTCTCCGTTAATGTTTCGACAGTCTCCCTCCACCTGACTCCCTCCTCGCTCAGCCCCCCGGTCAATTTCTCTGCCCTCACCAACCTATTGGCCGTGAGATCGCTCTGCTCCTGCAAGTCGTTCTTCTCGGCAACGGTCTTATCGCACAGTTCGTTCAACTGTGCGACCTTATCCAAGACCGCCTTCAACGTCGCCTGCTTCTCGGCCAACGCAGAATTGGCCTTCTCCATCTGTGCATTCATCTCGGCCAGCTTCTTCTTCTTGGGCTCGACAGATTTACTAACGTCTGCGTAGACGCTCATGGCATGGCACCACATTGCCATTCCCGTTGCTGCCTTACTAACTTTTTGGACGACCTCAACTTGCATCTTCTCCTTCACCAACACCTTTCTTAGTTTTACCAGAGTTGGTTGGGGGATGTTGTCCTTGTCGTAGTTCTTCATATTATCGATAAAGGCGGCATTTCCGAGTACTTTTTTTGCGCTGTCCCAGTCTGTCTTCTCTCCAAACATAATACAAACGGCTTCCATCACCGTTTGCACAGCCTCGGGTGGCTTAGCAAATGACTTCACTTCGGTGATGTCACTCTTGGTTAAACTGTCTAGTGCTTTAACCGCATTCTCCAACGCAGGAAGCGCCTTGTCAAGATCTAATTGGGCATCTGCTTGAATCTCTGCAACCTCTGCAGCTTGCTTTTTCACAATCTTCTCCTCGCCCTCGACCTTGTTCTTCACCTTATCAGCTTCAGCCTGGTCGATGGCAACCTGCTTCAACAGCTCCTCGGCTGCCACACTCTTCTCCTCAAGAACTGGTTGCAACTTGGTCAAATCAGCCTTCAGACCGGTGACAAGTGCTTCGGTTTCGTCTAACTTTTGGACTCCGATGGCCATTCTTTCTCTCTGCTCCTCGACCTTCTCCTGGTTGCTGCCTAGCATCTCCTTGTAAAGTTGGATCAAGTCAAGGTAACTCTTCGGCGTCGTGTACACCTTCCTCCTCAGCTCAGCGAAAAAGGAGTTCCCGACAGAATTCACGCTCTGGTGTACCGAGCCGCACATAGTGATAAGTCCGTCCTTGGTGTGGTCCATTCCCTCCGGCAACATTAAATCCTCCATCAAATGACTTGCGACTGCGATCAAGGCCTCCTCGGGCCAGGGGTGGAACCAATCGATGGTCGTGCAGTTGATCAATGCGGGGAAGTTTCTGCACCTTATCCTCAATGCATCTCCGACCGGGCTCATGCCTAAGACAATATGGAGGTTTTCTCTTGTCAGGTTCACGAAGGTGTTGATGCAATTGTCCCTGCTCTCAATGATGCCCAACTCTTTGCATATCGGGAACATGTTACCAACCAATTTATCCAGCTCGTCCATTGGCCAAAGATTCGGTACCTCTCCTGCATTAAGAATGTTGTTGATGTCTTCCAGCATGGTCTCGTCGACAATCTGAGTGTCGGTGAAAATCCACGCCACGGGCTTCCTATCGATCGCTGCGGTCCACATGAACTTCTTGATGTCCTCCCGGAACTCGTTCACTCCGTACCCACGGTTTATTTCGATCTGAACACATTCGAAACCTGCAATGAAAGCCGCAATCCTACAGGTACTTTGTTTTCCGCTTCCGCCGACTCCCACGAGCATGGCATTGCCCCTCGGCTGCTTGAGTATCCTCGAAAGTCTGCAAACGTGCTGAATAGCATCCTGGAAAAACACCAAGTTCATGGCCGTTGGGAAAGTGACATTGTACTCGTCCAAACCATCGTTGAGTAATTTGAGCATCTTCTTGTTGTCCCTGCACTCTTCGTACAGCTTCTTGTCGGCTCCGGGCCTCATAAAGTCGCAAAAGAGGACACTCTTCTCGTTGTACAAATCCTCGGCATTCAAAGTCTCCCTGAAGTGTCTACTCAACAACTCGACGACCTTACTCTCGAACCACACCTGGTCCTCCCTGTTGATGAGCCTGTCGTAGAAAACACGACTGACCTCGTGAACCCACAACCTATAAAAGGTCTCGCTATTATTGCACTTGGCTGAAGTAATCATCAACAGTCCCTGGAAAACCTTACTGATGTCCCTAAGGTTGAAAGTGTAATGAAACTTTGCCGGCGTGGGCAATAGTTCCTTGCTAATGCTCTCGTAAACTTCGATAGTACTGGACACAGCGCATTTAGCCATCTCAGACACAGACTTCTCAAACTTCTTCACGTGAGATTTCAAAAGCGAACTGAAAATCCGCTCCAAACTTGAATTGCTAGCAGGAGGGACGCAAAACACATTGTGATGCCGCGTGAAACGCGGCGTGACCTCGCTCCTCCCACCTCCAGGGGGAGCTGCACAGCTGAACAGCAGCGTATCCTCGACGTCCTTCCAAAAGAGCTTGTCCCTGTCGTAAAATCCTTTGTGATCGAGGTACTGGCGCAAGAGTTCGACCGGGGGCTGGGCCCCGTAAGTCTCCACGATAGGCATATTCACATCATCGACAAAGATGATAACTTTCCTATTGATGGGCGCGCCGAGAAGATTTTTTCTCTTCTTCTCCATTTTACTCTCGATGCTGTGCTGGACAGTAAGAGCGCTTGTCTGCGCACTGTAGTTGACAGTCGTGCAGTTGATACCCATGCCCCCGTCTTCTACAAGCGGCTCTAGTTGATTCATCAGTTTCTGTATGACGGTTGTCTTCCCAGTTCCAGTCACTCCTGTCAAAAATACAGGCTTGTCGACCTCAATGAGGCTCTTCATCAAATAAGAAAACCTCACAGTATCGCTCGTTGGGACGACCATGTCAAAGTAGCTCATTCCAGGCGTGTGCTCGAACTCCGGGACGATTGAGCTCCAGTTCTTAAACTCATTATCGTCTAGTTTCACAAAGTAATCGAATACGTCCCCTTGGTTTGGGAACTTGAGATCACTTATTTCCTCACCCAAGAGTTCCCGAATGAAGTCATTGAAAATCTCCCAGTGGGTGTGAGCTATCGATCCTCCGACACTCCAAATCAAGCAAAATGCGAAGCACTTGCTGCACTGACTCTTGAGCCGGTCCTCGCTAGCGGTAAAGTCGACGCCCTTTGACGGCACAAAAAGGGACTGGAACAGCATGGTCAAACTCGTGACCAATTGGATATCAACGCACTCGACAGGTTCTGCGCACTTCTTCCTTTGGAATGTGAGCGCTTTAGGGAAAACTGTTTCGATTAACCCGAACAGATGGGCTTTCACGGGCTCTGGCAAGCCCTCCGGAGCAGAGGAGATGGGTCCCCACAACCAGCTTTTCACATAGGGCATGTAGCCCAAATCACTGGGAGTCATGTACACGACTCCAATTCGGCTGACCGTCGCAGGACTTGCAGTACTGAGATCCATGACCTCGAACAAGCACTTCATCTCTTGCTTGAGCTTGATGCGCTCTCCGTTGGCCAAGCACAGCGTCATATTATCGTCCAGAACCGTGTTCATGTTCTCAATCCACAGCGCATCGATGGGCCCATCAAATACTGTCCACTTCCTGTCGGGGGTTGTCTCTCCGACCGCCTTTCTCATGATGGTGCTGGCGAGTCCGTCGTGCCACTCCTGAGTCAGTTCATTGAATTCTCCGTAGAGCTCCCCCATGCTAATGCACTTGGGATTCAAGATGGTGGTGTGGACGCGGTCAAAAAGTGGATTGCTGCTTCCCTTCTCCCGCAAGTTCGTCATGACCTTGGCGAGCAATTTATAGCAAGTTGTCTTTCCACTGCCGGTGGGTCCAACAAGGGTGGCTCCGAACCGGATGTTGAAGATATCAAACATCTGAATGATCTTGTTCTTGAACTTGTCCACTTTCTGGTAGCCCCCTTTCTCGATTTCTTCGTCCATGGCCACTGCAAACTCGCCATAGTCATTATCGGGGATACTCACACCAGGGAAAAGGTCAAGCACGATGGCCGCAAACAAGGGGAGATCGTCTGCGAGGAACTTGGGCACATTACTGTCGCGCAGCGCTCGGATCAAGACCAAGTCCTCACTTAGCTGAGGGTTGCTGCGTTTCAGACTACCAGCCATGACAAGAACGGATTTCACCGCCCTGAGCCCGTAATCATAGTGGGGCTGCTGAGAAAGTTGCTCACTGCACAAAATGTATAATTTACACATCTTTCGGCTCAGCGTCTTTGCGTCCCCGAAACCTTCAGCAAAGAGCATGATCTCTGCGATCAAAGCATAGTTGGGAACCATCATACTCACAGGCCTGAAGCAAACCTGTAAGTTATCGGGCAGCTCTGTCCTCCCGGCATATCCAGGGTTCATGGTGATGATAACGTGGTGGTCTTTAAGCGCAATTTGCACGCCCATGAAGTTGATGCTGCTCTTCTTTGCGATACGGCCCTCCCTCAAGACAACCATTTGCTGCGCAACGACGCTCAGCACCTCAATGTCAATACGGTTAAACTCATCTAGACACGTCCAACCACCGGACTGTGCTAGGCCACGGAATAGCTTGCCCATCATTTTATAGTCAATCTGGTCGGAACAATTGAAGACGACACAGTTAATGGCTAGAGCTTTGGCGAGATCTTTGGAAGACTCCGTCTTGCCCGTACCCGCAGGCCCAGCGGGGGCCGCCCCCAACTTGAGTCCGTAGCTGCCCGTAAGTGTAAGCCAGCATCGATCAGTGAGAGGCGTGATAACTAAACGACTCGTCGCTCCCATGTATTCGTAACCATAGAGAAGAACGGCATCGCTATGATTCACCACAGGAGACACCTTCTCCTGCTCCACTATCCAGTAGTACCGCAGCTGAACCTGCCAGGTAAAGTCCATGGTATCCGTCACATTTTTCTCTATCATGTCGTCGATGATGTCACGTGCATGCACATCAGTCGTCACAAGAGCCACGATAACCTTGCGCTCAAGTTTGGTGAGGTCCCCCCTAATCTTGATAATAAGGTCGTTCAGATCAGCCTTGTAGAGTGCACTCCACTTCACCATAGCTTCGGAGGCATTTTCTTCCCTCAGTGCGGACTCTGTTTCACGTGCCCAAGTCATTTGAGCGACGGTCGCAACGACCTGTCCAGGGTGGTGCAGAATCCACTCCTTTCGGTCCCTCTTGTCATAGTCTATTAATCCAGCTTTCATGAGCGCGTGGAGCCTATCTTTCATCCTAGACTCCACGTCGGTGAGCCAGCTTTCGACGGGGCCACGGGCCTTGAGATTCTTGCCAAGGTCGATTCGCTCTCCTTCTTGAGAGAACATGGCCAATATGTCGACGCTCTCTCCCGGAGCAAACTCGAGGCTGACAATATTGTCGAAGCACTTCCTCAAGTGAGGCTGCACAGCCAGGGGGTTCTTGGCCTGAGAAAGGATTTCCAAGAGCTCGTCGTTTGAAAGGAAGTAGAAACGTGGGAAGGCTGCTCTCTTCGTCTCCAAGTATTCCTCCAAATTCTTCTGGATCTTGTCGAGGGCAACATTATGGGACTGGAACGTCTCCTTGCGGTCCTTATAAGTGCCGGCCTTGATAGCCACAGGGTCGTCGTTCGTCATCTTCATGATATTCTTCCAACTCTTGTCTACAGTCTGGAAAAGTTTAGCAGCTTCAGGTAGCTGCTTGACGATGTCGGGGGAGCTGAAGATGGTTTCCAGATACATCCAAGTCTTCTGGCACATGAGCCATTCGTCGAGTGTGTCTTGGAACAAAATTAACTTGCCACGCCACTCATCGACCAAGTCCCTGATTCCTCCTACATACCGACTTCCTAGAACGGTGTTGATGGTTACGAGGCTGTCATCCAAATTGGCGATAATCTCGCTAGTGTCGCCGAGAATGAACAAGTCTTTTTGGTCCTTGTGATTCCTGACTTCAAATTCGCTTGTTTTCCACATGTTAGTGACCTTGGCCATCATTCCCTCTAAGACGAACTCTTGCTGGGCGTATGTGGTTATTTCCACGATGCGGTCTGCGTGGGCTGTGACCTCTTTCTCAATCAGCATTCCCAGAGTAAAATCGGGATCCTCCTGAATCTCAAAGCCGACGCAGTCGTCGATCTGCTTCCAGTGGCGTTCCTGCAATGTGTCGTCGCGAAGGTTGACCACGACGGGGAGGACTGGTGTAAACGACGTGACGGAAGATTTCAATTTGGGAACGACAGGGTTCCCGGGGAGGTTCTTGGCCGCCTGGAAGCAAAGTTTGTTGAACACGGTTATCTTTTTCTCCAGTGCAGCCGCCTCCACAGTCGCGAGGGGAGTGTTGGTCCATTCAGCGGTAAGGTGGTTCCACTCCTTAATACCCTTCCACAGCTTGAGTTTGAGGCCCAAATCAGCCTTGACTTCGTCAAGCACCTCGAATTCAGTCTGCATCTGCCCTAAGAACCCTTGATACTCTTGCAGCGTCTCACTTCGGTCACTTTTGACAGTGAGATCGCTCTCCTGCTTTTCGAGGAATGCAATTACATCGGATGTGTTCTCGTAATGGTCTAAGGAGCTGATAATGGGCTTGTCAAGCAGCTCCTTGATCATCTGAATGTCCTTGTTCAGCTTGGGTATCTCGGCCTCGATGTCCTGCACAAAGCGGATGGTGTCCTCCTCCTCCTTTCCCTGCGCAATCTCGATGCCGTTCTCGAGCGTAAGCATCTCACTCGAAATCATGTTCAAGTGCGCTTTCTCGTCGTCTGGAATGGGCCAAGTCATCTCGTCCATCAAGTGAGCCATGTCGTCGATGTGCTTCTGAGCCCCCTTGTAGTTGTTGAGCTCAGACTGGGACTCCTCCACGATTTTCTTCTTCTTTACAAAATCGGCTACATTACCTGGGACGCCCGTCACGATGGGAACAACTTCTCCCAGCGTGTCGAGAAGGATCTGGGATGATTTTTTCATGAGTTCAGGCAGAAGTTCTTTGAGGGCCAACATACAACGCACGGGGGAGGGCATTAGGTTCTTCTTCAAGACGTCGCTGAATACAGTGAAAATTCCTACGTCGGCGATCCAGGGGATAGTATTAAAGTTGTCCACCTGATCCTTGTACTTCTTGATGTCAGTCTTGTACTCCTCAATATCAATAGTCCCATGGTACTTTTTCACGAGGTTCTCCACCTCACTCTTGTTACTAAAGTAGGTGTCCTTAAATGGGAGGAAGATGTTCGAGTATTCGTTCACCTCTTCAAAGGCGTTGGCAAGGTTCTCGAAGATCTTCTCGGTAGTCAATGTGAAGGCCTCATCAGAGTTGATGATATCCTGCACAGGAACATCCTCCACTGCCTGCTCCTCCTGCTCGTCCGTGTCCTCCATTATGTAAACCTGGAGCTCTTCGTGACTGAATACTCGCTCGGGAATTCCGATCACCTTTAGCGACTGAAAAATAACAGACTCGATCCCCGCTTTGATGCGGTGCTGTGAGGGGGTGACATTGATCGTTCCCATGTCACTAAAGTCCACATCTAATTTGAAGAGTGAGGGGGCCTTCTTTGCCACCCCAACGATGATCTCGTCCTTTGCCTTCTGGACTTCCTCTTCGCTATACATAATATTGGGGATCACATTGGGTGGATTTTCTACCGATGAGACAGCATCGCTACAGTCGTAACATTTTTGGCAGGAGGGGGGGGGGGGGGAAGAAGAGCTGGGGCAGCGTGGGGGGGGGTAATGTGGCCGCTAAATGCGTTTTTGAGGGCGGCCTTTTTGGGG
>Ga0115556_1000949_pt1 | contig 19712 bp, 13 predicted proteins | sample COGITO_mtgs_1104_5_FD_87282 | JGI IMG/M metagenome (GOLD analysis project Ga0115556, IMG submission 87282) | Pelagic marine microbial communities from North Sea - COGITO_mtgs_110414 | ecosystem: Environmental > Aquatic > Marine > Epipelagic | place: Germany:Helgoland, sampling site Kabeltonne... | reverse complement strand
TGACACAAGGATATTGGCCCTCGGCGGCGGTGACAGCGAGTAAAGCGAGGAAAGCAAAAATATTGCGGAGCATGGTGTCCTTTACGGGTGTGGAGAGGGGCGTTAGTGTATTGCTGCCAAACGGACGAATGTTTTTATCTTCGTTCAAAAAAAATGACATTTGAGACTCAAAAAAAAGAAGAAGTGCCTGAACGTCAGCAATCCCTCTCGTCTATTCTATTCACTCCATAATCGAACTTACTTCTATTGTTGTTGTTGCCGTTTGACCAGCATTGAATTAACAGAGAAAAGGAAATCACTGTTCCCATTGTTCTGCCTCTCTTGCCTCCCACGTTTGCACCCTCCTAAGGGTCCCTACAGACCTATTTTGAATGTCGGAGTCTTTCACCGCGGCATCGCCGCACTACTCGTCTTATGTTGAGGCGCAGATGCATCAGCTGTCGTCTTTGCACAGCACACTCCATGCGATAAGCAGCTCGTGCAAGACATTCCAAGAAGCGGGTGTACATTTTACGGCCCTGACGAACGATCTCGCCTCGAAGTGTTCTTCTATGCAAAATCCTAAGCTCCCGGTGATCCTCGGCCCACAGGTGGCTGACACGCTGAATACGCTTAGCCATGTCCTAACGCACATTGCTGATAGCCAAACCCAGCTCTTTGACTCTTTTAATGCGTCTATAACTACTGCTTTCGCGGCTTTTGCTGACAAGGAACTTGCTGCTGGTACAACATTTCGCCACGAGCTTACTTCTGCGGAGGCGGAGGAGGACTCTCACATGGAGAAATACTTGTCTGGGGATGTAGTTGGTGCAGGTGGTGTTGTTGCCACGGCAATGACGGCGACTGGTGGTGCCCTCAACAAGCTTGGTTCGAGCGCTCTTCGTGCTTGGAATAAACGGGGCGGTCGAAAGGATAGTGCCCCCAGTGAGGTGAGTTGGCTAAGTTTCCTCTTTTTTTTTTGTGGTAGCGCTATCGTTTTATCATCTCACCGATTCTCGATTCGGCACAGGCGGATATCAGTCACAATGTCCCCCCTACTGTGCGACAGACAGCGCACATTCGCGCCAACCTTGAGATAATCAAATTGCAAAAAACTAAAGCCGAACTGGCACGCTTTAACATGCTCCAATACTTTGAGGCGCTGAAAGCAAGAAAACAGTTCGAGGTGGGCGAGTCTGCTCTCGCTTCGCTTTATGGCTTGCGCGCATTTTTCGCTCAGTGTACTGATCTCTCGGATCTCACAAGTACGCTCAGCAAAATTCAGACCGCCCAGAGAGCGGAACGTGACACCTTCAAGGAGCATCAGATACCTTGGGATGGCCGGCGATTGAATCTTCAGCACAAAATAGGGGATGTTGAGGCTGGCGTTGCTGTTCAGAATTCGGTGCTTGAGGCAATCAATACCGGTACTTCCATTGGATCGGGCATAGAGGAAATCACAACCAAGTCATCCTTATCGGCGGCGGAGGATGAAAGTGGGATTTGGTCTATTAATGATACGATGGATAAGATGGCAATCTACGAGCGGAAAAAGACCAAAGGTGTGTTCTGTGAGGGCTACCTCTACAAAAAGTCGACGAGTGCTCTGGCGATACATTCGTGGAACAAGCGTTGGTTTGTCCTCGACAAAGACGGCCTTCACTACCTTCGTGGGGGCGTCATTAAGTCGCATGCACACGGAATCGCCCACAACTCGAACTTAGAGATGGTGAAAGTCGCGGAAACGCTCCTGGCAACTGTCAAGGAGGTACAGCCAAACAGTATGTTCCGTGAGGACGGTACCTTTAGCAACCCGGGAAACTCTACCCTGCGCTGGTCTTTCGATATTATTTCAGCTAATAACCGTCCTTATACACTTCAAGCCGTCGGACCGAAATCCTTCGAGAAGTGGATCAACGCCATTCGGAAATCCATCGAACGGCAGCTCACCTCGTCCGCGCCTGTTCCAAAGTGTGTCTCTGGTGCGGATACTCCTCCTATACCTGCTCCCAACAACAACAACAACAGCAACAACAACAACAACAACAACAACAACAACAACAACAACAACAACAGCAACAACAACAACAACAACAACAACAACAACAACAGCAACAATGACAACTCCAACAACTCCAACAACAACGATTTCGTCATGCTTGACGTCAACAAAGATGCCGATTTATCGAAGGCTAGCGTTTCGTTTTCTGCGGACCTGAACAACGGGAAGGTAACCTCAAAGACAGATGACCGGAAACACCTACAATCCGCCAATAGTATGCACCCCGACGATGATATTGCCGAACCCAACGGCGGAAGCAGCAGCAGCAGTAGCTTCCATTTTTACAACGTCGATTCTGGTATAGAAGGCGCCCTCTTTGCAGCAGGTAATGCGCAACCGAGTCTCAAAAAGAACGCTAGTAAAATTGAGGAGGTCAACGATCGCATTTCCAAGGGTTTGAGCGTGAACTCCCTCAATCTAGATGATGACGATGATGGGGACGTCGGACGTGGTCGCGTTTCTACCTTTACTGCCAGCCTTGCACCGTCTCCTCGCAAGGTGAACCAAGCTGTCGTTGACATTTTGCGTGAAAACAGCTCCTGTGTGGACTGTGGAGACTCGGACTCGCCGGACTGGTGCTGTTTAAAATTTGGCGTGGTGTTTTGCAGCGAGTGCTGCGGCGTGCATAGATCCCTCGGCACGCACATCAGCATCTGCCGCTCGCTCACGCTAGATGCCCTTAGCGACAGCGAGCTGGCAATGATTACTCGGCAAGGGAACAAAGCAATGAACGCAATTCTTGAGCCAAACCTGGAAAACCAAGCGGGGTGGAAAAAGCTGGCACAAGATGCAACACGTGAGGAACGCTCGACGTACATTAAGAGCAAATACGAATTCTTGGGATTTATATCGGACAACAAAATGAGCGATGAAGAGAAAAACGCATCGTTGGAGGATGCGATCGAAATCAAAGACCTTACAAAAGTACACGAGTTGATGATACATGGTGCGAAGCCGCCATTGAGTGCAACCAGTGATGAACAAATTATGTCTCTGCTTTCGTACTATAGCCCTAAAACATAGCTGTCGTTTAACGTGCGCACTTTTTATGTGCAAAAAGTAATAAGTGTTCTGTTCTGTGTTCATATTTCCCATCTCTAGTTTTTAAGGAAATCTAATCAAATCAAAATCTCATCCTAGCTGACCTACGATCGTCGTTTTCTCTTCCTTGCCGCAATTCCGTTCACCCCCCCCCCCTTTGTTTTCCTACGAATGCATTTTTTGAATTCATCGTAGTAACAAATATCTGGCGAATGGATGATGCTTTGAAGGCCCTTGATTTCGTAGACTCGCTTCCACAGCTCAGCATTGCCCCTACCTAAAAATGAGGCCCAATTTGAGCAGACAAGCCGCATATTTTTTATCCTCTGAAAGCTCAGACACTCAAAGATGAGTAGTGACCCCTGTCTAATAAGTGTTGCGACGGGGTCACTGAGCTTTGGTTTTTTTTTCTTTCTCCTCACCAGCGTAGTCGTCGCCGTCGCCATTTCCCCTACATGTAATAGCCTCGCTGGTCGAAAGTTGGGCAGTTTATTTTTTCCAATTATGCAGTCGCTCACGTACTCGAATCGATCGCGTTTTTGTGCATCGCCTGTGCCAACGACAACGACGCCAGATAAAACTTCGACTTCGTTTTCGTGTCCTCCCACCTCTCCCTTGAACTCCTCTACTATATCCAAAACTGCCCTGAAAACAAATCTTTCCTCGATGCTCATCGTGTTGCTTTCATTCAAGTATTGCTCGTAAAGACGCATCCCCAGTCTTACATAAAATCCAAATGGGCCCACTATGTAATTTGCGTTCTTTCGAAAGTGGATATGATGCGTCAATAGCTCATGTGCCATTCGAACCTTCCCTGCCTCTTTCCATCCTGACATCAGGCGCTCGATGATTTTTTCGGTCGTATCCGACCCGGTGAGCTCGTCGAGGATATAAAGGCATATTCTCTTCTTTACACAAGTTGTTGTTGTTGATTCCAGCGTTTTTGACAATACATACTCTGTTATAGCCGTCTTTTCTTCTGCGACGGAGCAGAAAGAAGACATGAGCCTGGAAAATGCTTCTATTATCATCTCAGAGTCAGCGTCAGCGTCTGATCCACCAACGCGTAAGCCCTGAAATAATCCCTTCACGCTAACCTTGAGTAAATTCCAATACCCACCCTCCCTAACCACGTCGACAACAACAGAGAATATTTTCGGAATTGATTTCTGCTTTGCGTGACAGAAAGCAGTTTTTATCATTTCCTTTCCATGCGGAGAAGTACTGAGCCTCTTAGAATATGCGTCAGAAAAGACGGACGATGTCGTAGGTAATCGGAGGGTTAGCGCAGATAGTAGTGCTAAAGCAGTAGTGATGACCAAATTACGCGGTTTGTCCTTCTCCTCCTTCTCCACATTCTCAACGAAGAAAGAATTCAGCGCCTCGACCAATACCTCAGCATTCATTTCGTCGAGAAAACGAAGCGTTTTGCGAGAGTTGTTTATTGTCGTTAACAGGTCGGAAGTCTTGAGGGCTATGCCAATAACATTTGTGAGGATTTCAGAGTTACTGCTGCTGTTGTTTGTTGCCAAAGGAAGCATGGACATCGTGCTCTCGTTTCTCCAAAAAAAGAAGGTTCCTCAAACTTTTTACGTAACAACGTAGGTAAAATTATTATGCTTACACCTAAGCGAGTAATTTCCTGGGTGATAATTTTTATTTGAGGGCACTGTAGAGACTTTCAGTGTGAGAGCCATCGAAGATTTATGGAAATATCATAGCCCCTCTCTTGACTAATTTCCTGGTTCCATACTCTCTGGAGCAATTAGAACCTTCATTTCTCGCGAAAGAAGAGGATATTTACTGCTTGTAACCTTTGTTTTGCGATCACACAACCCCTTTTCTTTCCATCACCGAGGTTTCTTCGCCTGCGCATATCCACCCCTAAACCATGTCGCACGCAAAATCGTTGAATACCACGGCCAGTAGCAATAAATTGCGGTATCAATCCTCCTCGAAGCTCGCATCGAAGACCTCCGCATCGACAAAATCAGAGTTGACCTCTGCTCTTTCCCTTCATGGTGCAGGAACGACCCCCTCCTCAGTGCAGCATGATTCTAACCTGGCCCCGACGAGCTCTTCTGCCTCGGTTTTATCCGCTGGCACTTTTACGAACGATCAGCTTTCCCGCAGCTTTGAGACTAATGTGACGCAGACATTCAAAACCTTGCACCGGTCTCTCTATCCTCTGACTCGATCTCTTCCTGAAATTATCCTCAACGAGGAGAAGATAGTCGACGAACTCGTCACTTATGTTGGTCCCGAAAACTCGCGATCGCAGTCTACCGATCTTGACGCGTGCAAAATAATCGGTGTGCTGGCGCGAGATCTTGGGCTACAATTGACCTCCTCCTCTTTTGAGAAGATTATGACTCAGTTGTCTTCTGCCGCCACTGGAGCGGGCGTAAGTATCGGCGGGGATGATTCTTTGGGTGCGCGGTCGCAGGAAGCTCTGCAAGCGATGTCGCACCTCATCAGCTATTGTCTTCCGACTCCTTCCACCGACTCTGCATCTACCTCGACGACGCACGATTCCCTCCGGAAATATTACGCCCCGTTGCTTTCCTGTAACAAATCTCACGTGCGATATATGTCGGCGGAGGTGTTCGGTAATTTCTTGAAGCGTGGCGACCCGTCCGGTTTTAAGAAGCACTACCACAAGCTGATGAAATCACTCGCCCAGTCGACCCCTTCTGCATCGACCAAAATTTTCGCCAACACGTTGGACGGAATTTCTTCCTTGCTTTTCAACGCTATTCGAGGTACCCCTGGGAAGTTGCACTCGAAAGCCGCACATTACCTCCCTGTGATTTTAAAGCACGCAGCAAAATCAACGTACACCGAGACCCTCCAAGTCATCCTCTTCAAGTTTCTCCTCCTCACCTGTCGCCACCTTCACAAATTCGATGACGTAGCCTCCCAATCTATGCTCTGCGAATCGATCTCAAATGTGGTAAATACTGACTTAACAGTGTTGCTCTTCCGTCGGCTTATTGGTTTCCGAAAGGGGTCTCTCCTGCCTCCCTCTTACTCCGACAAACTCCCCAAAATTTTGCTCGCGACCCTCCAACACAATACTGTCACTGCCTCCTCGAAAGTTGATCTCGTGGCCACAACATTCAAGTCTCGGCTTTTCGATACTTCCAACTCTTCGACGAGCGATTCTCTCACTCCCATAATTTCCCAAATATCAGATCTAATCAAATCCGACAAGAATGCCGCCATCGATGCCGCTGAACACTTACTGCCCACCATGAAAGTCGCGGGTCACAAGCAGCTAATTGTACAGGCCTTGATTACGCATGCTTCCACAGACCTTGCGATTGTCGCAAGAATCTTGTACCACTCTGAATATCTCCCCTCCTTGCCAAAAAAAGCGTCAGGCGAGCTTTTTTCTCTGATCACCAAGAGCCTGGACAGCAATCCGTTAGCCTGCAAAATCCTGAGTGAAATCGTTTTCAACTCTACCGCCGAATTCTCCCACTCTTTCGAAGAGAAGATGCTTTCATCCGCCGCGAAGGCTCTGTCGGCGATGAAATGTCCGACTCCTCAGTCTTTGGAATGTGAAATTGCATTGAAAACTTCGCTGAACCAAGACACGACTTCTCTCCGCGCATCCGTCTCCGACCTTTTACTTGCGCAACCCCATGATGCGGAAGTGTTGAAATGCGCGGCGAAGCTGTCACCCTCGAGGTCTTTGAGCACAACGAACGCTCTCATCTCCAATCTGCATGCTCCGGACTCCTCCGTTCGCTGCAATTCCCTGAGCCTTTTGCTCTCCGATGACAAAGAAAATAACACATTGACCACCCTAATGCAAATTCAGCAGCTATCGCCAACTCTAGAAAATGAGAGGGAGTATACACTTCGCTTGTCAAAGCTTGGTGTTCTCGCTTCCGATGGTAATTTATCAGATTTTGAGGCGAGTTGTCTCGTTGAGTTCTTGGTGGGACTCCTCCACGTCAAGCTCGCCACGGTTTGGAGCGACGCCGTGAAATGCTTCGCTCAAGTTGGAGAGAAGTATACGAAGATCGTAGCAGGAGGCTTCGCTGACGTTCTTAAAGAGGTTATGGAACGGGATGATGTTGGAAACGACGAGGACGAGGACGAGGACGATGGCGATGGCGATGGCGATGATGAAGAGGAGGAAGAGGATAACACCGCAAACAACAACACCATCAATGCAGCAAACTTGGCATTTTCATTTTCGCCAGAATCAGCAGCCCGTACAGACGATGAAACTTTTAAAACCAACCTACTCCTCATGCTCGAAAAAACCCCAGCAATTCTCCTCTCAAAGTCGAAACTACTGGTCCCCCTCTTTCTTCGATTTTTGAAGAACAAATTCTTCAAGATCCATTGCGACGACCCAGACCGCTCTCTTGTGGCTGACATTAGTGCCATGGACTGCAAAACGAATATCAGAAGTGTCAGCAATTCTTTGCGGGGCTGGCTGAAGGCATTTGGCGTCATCACTTCGCCGAAGCAGCTTTTTAAGCAAGAGAAGATTTTTGAAATTTTGACGGCGCTACTCTCGTCCTCTGACCCTGCTGTCAGTAGTGGGGCATTGACCGCTATCGAAAATTGGAAGTTTGTGGAGATAAACGATTCTATGTCGATTTTAAACGCCTTGGTCAGCGAGACAAACTTCCGAGAGGCGCTTACAAAGTTTGAGTGGAGCTCTGTCCCGAGCTTGCACCAAGAAAAATTGGTGAAAATAATCACCCGCGTATTATTTGGAAAGCTGAAAGCGAACAACAAAAAGGGTTCGAAGAAGAGCAGGGATACTGTGGGAGGTCGGAGGAACGCTGTCGTGGCGTTTTTTACGAATTTTACGACCAAGCAAGTAGAACCTTTGCTGTTTTTAATGCTTCGTCAGTTCGACGACTCGAATGAGAGCGAAAATCTTCAAGACGTCGAGTCGAGCATCAAGCGATCCCCTCCATCACTGTCAACTATTGCTACATCTCGACTTATGGGCTTCCTCCATCTGCTCGAGAACTTGATCGACAAACTGGGCAATAAAGTATCCCATTCGCTCCCTACCTTTCTCAATCTAACTCTCGCCATCCTGGACCACGCGACTAGTGAAGAATGTAAAAAGAGTGACTCCAAGTCTCTCAGGGCGCAATCCTACAAGTGTCTTGTCGCTTTTCTCGGATTGAAAAAGTTGAGTGGTGACAAAAATGCAAAAGCAAGTCTGTGGAAATCACTGGAGAGCGGGGTGAACGATTTGCCCGTGGTGATTGAGAACCAGGAGAGCAAGAACGATGCCAGCGGCCTTCTACTCTTGTTGGTCTGCATGTCTAGAAATGACATAAATCTCCTAACGGATGTTCAGGTGGTATCTGTTCTGAACTGTTTGAGCCCAGCTGCTAACGAGAAATCTCTCGATGCGGTGCTTTCTTTCGTTAGGAATTTGCTAGAGGACGAAGAAGATGGCGTATCCTTAATGAAAAACCAAGTGGATTTGTTGGTTACTCAGTGCGTTGCTTTGGTCGAGTCAGGTGCTAGCGAAGGTAAACTGCATTCGCGAGTACTGAATATTCTGTTCCTACTCGCGGAGAACGGCGCACTGTTGAAAACATACGAGAGTGCAATTATAAAGCAGCTTGCGATGCTCCTCATTCCTTTCATAGCGGCCGACAAGAAGGAGGATATTGTCGACCGCATTCTGACTGTTCTAAGCACTTTTCTACCCTCTCTTGACGAGGAGGATGCAATTTCGCTCTGGGCGCCCCTCAGCAAGTGCCTTGGGCCAGTGAAGAATGCTGCTGGGATCGAGAATCTCTCAACCAGGCAGAGGCTTGCAGCGACTGTCTTTGATTTGGGGAAAAAGATTGGTCCAGCTTTCGAGCTCGTTGGGAACGCCGTTGTGGATTTCAACAGCACAAGTAAACGCCGAGTAGGAGAGCGCGATTTTGACCGCCTTCTTCCCGTTCTCAATAATCTAGGCGAGAATGATGGAGCTGGGTGGGTTCATTACGCCCAAAGCCCCAAAGATAGCAACAATAGTATCAGCAGTATCCTTCCCCTCATTTTCTGCGCCATGAATGCCTTGTACGACGACGATGGAGTGATTAATCGTGGTTCTTTTGCGGCGATTAAGGCTCTTTTGAATATAGATGACGAGCACATGATCGCCACCACCGTAATGCCCATTGTCAAAAATGGTATAAGCAGCCGAAATACTGCTGCTCGGAAACTCTTTGTATTGATTGTCCGGGAGGCTGCAATCGTTTTCAAGGATAACGCCAACCATTTACTCTTCGGCGACCTACATGAACTGGTGAACTCCTCCGACCAAGATATCGACTTTTTCCTCAATATCGTTCACTTGCAAGTCCACCGTCGCGGCCGCGCGTTAAATCGGCTCCGAAAACTGCTGTTTGACAAGCAAATCTCCGTCGGCAATTCTTCTCTCAATAATGTCCTGCTCCCCCTGGCTATGCACTCACTGCACGAAACGAAAAGCAAAAGTGGGGATGTGAACGTGGCCCTAGATGGGGTGGCGTGCATCGGCGCAATCGGTTCAGCCTTGCAATGGGGAAAATACGCAGCACTGATCCACAATCTGCTGCAGCAAATCCCGCGACAGAAGAACGACCCTGACAAGGAGCGCTACTTGATTGGAGCCCTTTGCGCGACGCTTGACAGCTTCCACTTTAACCTAGAGGAGGAGAATATAAGCAACACTCTCGCCAAGATCACCATCAACCTCCAGAAGTTGGAAGTCGCTGAAAAGACGGACAAAACGAACAACACCATCAAAGTTTTGCGTTCGCCCATCATATTAGCCCAGTTGAATTTAATCATGAAGCTTGCCGGCGGTGAGGAGAGAGACAGCAAGATATATAGCCTGATCCAGACCGTGGCAAGCACTATGAAGAGCAAAGACAGCACGGCGAGAGAAATTGCCCGAAAAACACTTGCTAGCATGGCGGTTGCCTTGGGATGGAGTTACGTCAGATTGATCATTCACATCGTGGCTGTGACGCTTGCCGAGGGCTACATGCTGGACGTGAGGTCGCATGCTGTCCACGCGGTATTGTTGGCACTGGACGGCGCAGATGCCAACGCAGACTCAAATTCGGGCCTCCCTTTCGATGCAGTCCCGGCCGTCCTTGACGTCATTCAGAATGATGTTTTCGGAGAGCGGAGCGAGCGGAAAGATGCCGCAGAAAACTCCGACGCGAATGTGCGGGTTATTAAGGAAGCTATGGGCAGTAAAGGGTTGGATTCCTTGGAGCTAACCTTGAAGAATCTGGAGCTCGCACAGTCGGACGAGGACAACGAAGACTGCTTCCACAGAGTTGTTGGAAGCTTTTTGGGGAAGGTCACTGCGGGAGCTGATGGGGGGAGCAAGAATGTGAAGAGAGCGAGAGTTGGACTGGAGCGTATCGCTGCAGGAATCGTTAGGAACTCGAGGGTAGAAGGAGGAATGATTCTGAGGGTCACTTTCGCGACACTTAGGGCTGCGATGAGCAAAAAAGACAGGAGGGGTATGAAAAAGAAGGGCAAAAACAAGAACAAGAAAAAAAAGCCAAACAAAAGGAAGGCCGACAGTGGAGAAAAGGGGGGAGTGGACAGCGGCAGCGATAGCGAGAGTGATATGGACCTCGATGATGACGACTTTGACGAGCTGGAGATGGCGATGAACATCTCTAGCGGAAGGAAAGGCAAGATGAAGTCCTCTTCCAAGAAAATTAACTCGATCCAGCGGAAGATTGACGCCAAGTCGAAAGCCGGGGAAGGGAGCGTAATGTTCAATAGCAGCTCCGCCAATGTTCACTCCATTGCTACAGCCATCGAATCGAAGAAACGCCAGCGAAACGAGGACGCGAGGGTTCAAGACGGCGCAAGTGCACCGAAACTAACCGGATGGGGACGATTCGGAATGACAAACTACGATTACGGCGGTAACAGTGGTAGTGGTAGTGGTAGTGGTAGTGAAGGAAGCGGTTTGAGCAGTCAAAATAATGGAGAAATTGAAAAGGTCGCCTTGTCCTTTGCGCTCAATCTTCTCTTCAGCTCCCTGAAGAAGAATGTAGTCTCGGCACAACAGTCGCAAATGCTCCCCCCGTTCCTCTACGTTCTAACGAAGCTCACCTCTACCACTCAACCTGACGATGTGATTGCCTCCGCGATTCACTCACTGCAGATCATTCTCAAGATGAATGTTTCAGACACCACCTCCGCCTCGAAACAGCTAGCACGGAATTGCCTGAAACTCACCACGACGACTATCGACAAGAGCGTCCAGAGCGCGACCTTCAAGGTCCTCTCCCAGCTTGGGTCTGAGGGGTCACTTAAGCTGTCTCCCCCGGCCGCTTCGAGCCTGCTAAACTTCCTTCGTGAACGGCTCTTGTCGGGGCCCGAAAACAGTCATGTTACTATACTCGGCTTAGTACGCGTTCTCTGTTCGATGAAGGTGATCTGCTCGGAGATGTATGAGCTACTGGATGACGTGGTAGAGATTGTTGTGAGGGGAAACCATGTGAATGTGAGGAATGCCGCAAGCAACATCGCCATGACCTTTTTGCTGACGTATCCCATGGGAGATAAAAAAGTCATGGGCATTTTCAACAAGGTTGTCAAGAACTGTGGATACGTTTACGATGAGGGGAGGGAGAGCGGAATTGGTTGCCTAGGCCTTCTCGTCAACAAACTCCCTGAGGAGAAGCTCGGGGAGGTAGCTACTACGGTGTTCTTGCAGTCAGTTTTACTTCGGAGCAACGAGAAAAGTGCGAGATGCCGCTTGGCACTAGAGAACGTTTTAGAGACGCTCTTTCGGAGGACAGCGAATCTGTCGACTGTGTGGGAGTTTCTTGAAAAGTGGATAGAGAGCGGAAGGGAAAATAACAACACCGCACTGATCGCCAGTGCACTCGCTGTCGTTGGAATACTAGCAGGGGGGAGGGAGGAATTCCTACGGAAGAAAAAGAGACTTGGAGGGATGATCGTCGATGTTGTGGATGGGCAGCGGGTTTTGAGAGACAACGGAACCGAAAATGGTGCCAAACATGGAGTATGGAACGATGATTGTAGCGTTGCAGTTGCTGGTATCGATGTTCTGGGTGTTTTTTTCAGAAAAGACATGTTCAATGGTGGAGAGGGGGAAGAGGGGAGGGCATGGGATGTCATCGTTTCCATGCTCGTGCACCCCAGTGTTGAGGTAAAGTTGAAGGCCGTAGCCTTGGTAGGAGGAAATTTGCGGAATGTTAGGAGCTTGTACGAGGTGGCGAGGAATCTCACGAGGAGCATAGACTACGAAGCTGCTTCTTTAACAGACGAATTGGAAAGGAGAGTCGTGGAGGGGGTTGTGGGAGTGATGGTAGAGATGGAAAGGAGGGAGATGGAGAAAAGGGGGAAAACAACAAAGAGAGGCAAAGTTGTCGAGCCTGAAGATGAATGCGAAGAAAAATCGCTCCATTGGATGATGAAGCGGCTTGTTGGAATCGCCACGAACGCGTCTGACGGTGGGCTAAGAAGACGCCTCGCCTTTAGGTGCTTCCTTGGAATCCTCTCGTCAGAGGGAAAGAAGGATTGGATCGGAAGTTACGCGGAAACAATCATTGAGCCGCTTCAAAGGGCTCTTAAAGAAGACGAAAATGTCCAACGTAATCGGGCAATGAGCTCTAAGAGAAAAGGAGGCTGGAAAAAGGGGGATGGTGTAGACGGGCTTATTGGCGGTAGTGGGGAAGAGGGGGGAGGGGAGGGAGGGCTGATCGAGTTGGTCTATGATATTCTCACGAAGCTCGAGGAGGTCCTGGGTACGGCGACGTTCCTTGCAGCAACGACTGCAGTCAAAAGCCGCATGGTGGATCGAAATGCGGAGCGCAAAAAAGAAGCCGCTGAAATCAAATTGATAGATGCCAAATTACATGCCGAGATGAGGAGGGGAAAGAATGAGGCGGAAAAAAGGAGAAAGAAGAGGAGGACTGAAGAAAAGAGGGCCGGAGACGGGAATAAGAGATTGAGGAGGTGATTGCTATGTTATGTAAATATACGAGCAAATAATATATCGCTAAAGGAACTTTTTGTTGTTACTGGCATTTTTTTAGATCACTCCTGGAATGAACCGATAAGGTACCTTACCCTTATAGGTCACCCAGTCTTTCCCGTACTTGTCAGAACACATCTCGTCGTCTCTGATGCTCCTATGGATCAGAAGAATAGCAAAATAAATCGGATAGAAGTATGGGATGAGGGAACCACCGCCGCAGGTGAGCGACCATGAAAGTCCCATAACCCAATCTCCGGTATAGTTGATTTTTCTTGCCATCCCCCAAAAGCCCGAAACTAGCAGCTTTGTTCCCCTCTTTGTCTCGATGAATTTTAAATGAGACACGGAGGGGTGAGAGGGGTCGCTCCGGAATGCATCTTTCTGGGAATTGGCGCCCCTGAAGATGATGTATCCCAGGATTTTCAACCCAACAATGAAAGCTGCCATTAACCACCCGATTCCAGGGTCGTTGTGTACCAAGTAGGCGGCTTGCAGGGTGTAAGTGAACGGCACCCATCCCAAATCTCCAAAAGCGAGCATGAAGCCGAAGCCATCTGTTGTGATATCCATCGTGGTCAAAATTGCTTTTTCCATGTATAGGGCGTCCAAGACGTAGATGAACTGAAAAATATTCACGAGCACCATGCTGGAACTTGCGCTCCCAGTCAACTCAATCTGTTTCTTCATCATCCCTGCGTTTAGGACGCACCAGCCGATGAGACCAGGGCGAAGCTCGCAAAAGAATTTGAGGTCAAAGGATCCATTCAGAACGCGAGGGTTGAGCTCTCTGCCAAGAAAGAAATCATATGTGACATGGCCTGTGTTACCGCCGGCTGCGAGGACTTTATGGGGTGATGAGGGGGACAGAAAGGAGGTTGCGTACAGGTAGATCGAAAGCACGAAGCTGATTATAGTTGCGGCGAGACTAGTTTGGAAGAACATTAGTTAGAATAGGGGGACAAGGAGTAGGAGTGAGATGAGAATACAGAGTGGATAGTAATGCTCAAAGTACTCACCTAAGCGGGACAAAATTATCAGACAGCGAGGAAAGCTGAACCAATCCTTTCATTTCTCCCAAGATTAAAATTAATGACACGACTACAAACGACGCCAAACCGTTGATTTTGTAGTTAAGTTGAAAGGTTTTCACTGCAGAGCGAGTTTTCCCGGGTGAGGAGGCGGGGTTGTTCACATTGATTTTTGTTCCTTTCACATTTTTTCCTGGTATGAGTCGTTCGCAGAGGACTAAACAAAAAATCCATCCCATAATAAGTAGTAAAGAGCCCCTTACATCCCCCCAAAGGTCACCACCATCATAGCTGTAATCGTCAACATCAAAACTAAGGAAGAATTTTGAGGAAAGCTTTGGCTTCGTAACCGTAGTTGCCAGTATGTAGGTCAACAAGGGGAGAGAGATCGTTGTGGCGAGGCACCCAATTGGTCCGCCGAATTCAGTCGCTTCATGAGTCATCAGAGGTCTGGACTGGAGGAGGTAAGACAAGGAAGATCTTTAAGTCGTTCAAGAAGGTGTTTGCAAGCAAAAAAACGATCAGCGAGGAGAAAGGGTTGGAAGAGGGGAGAGTAGTAGCAGCTACGATTGCAGATTTTTTCTGCTTGTATCCGAAAGGTCCTCCGTTAATTTTTTGACGAAATTTTTTAGGATAGAACTCTTATTGCGTGGAAGAAAACCTTTCGTACCGTTTTCAGTCTCACTGCTACACCTGCCTTTAACAGAGAATGGATGAGGATAATGATGAAAAGATGGATAGCTTTGTGAAGCTCATAAGGTCCGTCTCCTTACTGCTAACGCCCAACATTTGGAGAGTGAGAGGGGGTTGTTGGGCTGGTATTGTTCCTATCTGAGCCCTTTGAAGGGTGGAAATATTGTTCTCCCATGTTGCCCGCTAACCCGGTGAACGGGAGAGCACCGTCCTGTTGACATCCATTCCATCGTTCTGTGTAGGTCGTTCTTGTGTTAATTGAAATGGCTAGGCAATGGTTGCAATCGCTCAATAAAGATTTCTACTCACCCAAATCCCACCTTTCTCCCCCTCTTTGCTATTTGCAGTGCCGAGGGACACACGTTTCACGTGCAACGGCGAGTGTGCATGGTTTCCAAGACGATAAAGACAATGTTGGAATCACCTATGATGGAGTCCCAGAAGAACACGATTACCTTTGCTGAAATTTCTACGCCAATTCTTGAAAAGACACTCCAATACTGTCAGTACAAAGTACGATACCAGGGTAGCACAGGAAAAATCCCTGAGTTTGTTATTGAGCCTGAGATTGCGCTAGAACTGTTGATGTGCAGCAACTTCTTGGACCTCTAAAAAAGACAAATTAGACGACTAACTTGATTGTAGCTTTTTTTCCCCAACCCATCTCTCTACTCTTTTATCCACTTCTTTATTATGTTCATTGACTTTTCTCGAACATCGCGGACGCTTTGAGGATCAGCGTCGTTGTCACCACGCAAATCGAGATGATGGGCACCACCCTCGATCCAGAAAACCTCAAAATTATCATATTCGTTGGATGCTTTCATTACGCCCGAGCCACTCCATATATCTAAATCGCCGTAAGTGAAGATAATGTTTCCTGTATCATTGAAAGTTACAGCGTTGCCGTGCAATTGTTGAACGGTTTCATCCGGAAATAATTCCTCGACACGGTACATTGCGGCGCAGTATTCTTTTTGGCTCTCGTGTCCGCTAGTGAAACAATTCTGGTCCATCTCCTCGCAACTCAAGAAAACTCCGCCCGGTGCAACGCTAGCTGGCATCACCAACTCGGTGCAACGCTGGTAGCCCCAAGGGCCGTCTATCAAACCTGGGGCGAATGCGTGCCAGTGGTCTAGATTAACGCTAATACAATCATCCTTCCCTAGCGTTAGCGATGCAGCTTCTACCAAACCATCGATACCACCCCCTGCAGCAGCAAACATCTCGCATGCCACATCAACAGGATTCCCCGGAAGGCTGTAGAGAAAATCCGTAGGATATGGATAATCTAGTTGGGCCAGATTTGTGAGGGATTGCTGCAGTAATGCTATCGTATTATTGCTCTGGATTTGATTTTTCAGAGGATGGCAGAGATTCAGTTGTTGCTGAATAGCACCGAACTGGTTTGTCTTTGAGAGGTTGAGGAGATCAGAAAATGCACTGTGAACTTCTTCCTTGCACGCGAAAAAATCATTGGCCACAATTTGGTAAAGATCGGTCATACGATACTCATCTGGCCACATATACAGTACGCTCGCGGACGAGGCCAAAGCACCAACAAAAGTTTTGGGATATGTTACCCGGAGCCATGCCGCTAGCATTCCACCATAACTTCCTCCTATGACAACATTTTTGCTACCATTGAAATGATCTGCGACTTGCTTGAAATCGGCCATCGCTTGCTGGCTATCTAACAGAGAGTAATTGTCGTCATCGACATCAAGCATAGATTTGCCATAAAACCTGTGCTCTGCGTATACAAGACGAGAGTGAGTTTCCTCTGCAACCTTGTACAAGAATCCAGTATTGGCCACAAAATCACTAAGATCGCCTTCTCCGCCCGCATAGAGCAGCGTGGGACACTCTGAAAGCTTTTCGTCTTTTTCGCAGAACTCCTCAGTGAACGAAACAGCCAGCGAAAAAGTTGACCCATCTTCGTCTCGGTGATCTTCCTTGCAAGGCAGCGTTATATTTTTGAACTCAATCCCATTCACTGCGCTGCTTAGAATGAGTAGTGATGACAAGAGGGCTTCTAAGATAGCCATGGCATTCAGATATCATTGGTGACAGTAAGAACAGTTCTCGAGATTATTTTTTTCTGCGTCAGAATGTCAAGATCCCCATAAGGAAAGGTCATTTTTTTTCCAGTTTTTAAGGTCCATGGCTCTCCCCGTTCTTTGCCTGGCTACCGAAACGCCAGCGTGTGAATTTCGGGCCATCCCCCTTCAGAGACGGGCTCTCCGTCCTAATGATGTCAAGATCAATCTGCATTACTGTGGTGTGTGCCACACAGATCTCCACATAGCAGCCGGGCATATGGCCAATGTTAGGAAGCCACAGTATCCGTTGTGTCCTGGTCATGAGCTGGCTGGTATTGTGGAAGAAGTTGGGGATAACGTGACGATGCACAAGGTTGGTGATAGAGTGGGAGTTGGATGCATGGTTGACAGCTGCATGAAGTGCAGCAAGTGCCTGGAAGGCGAGCATCAGAAGTGTTCGAAGAATGTCTCGACCTACAATGATAGTGACAAGAATGGTCGGGCTGCAGTTTTTCCTCCCAAATCGAAGACCCTCGGAGGGTACAGCAAATTTCATGTGTGCGACGAGAACTTTGCTGTGAAAATTCCAGAGGGGTATGATCTGTCTGCGGCAGGGCCAGTAATGTGTGCTGGTATCACCATGTACGACCCACTGAAAAAGCTCAAAGTGACCAATGGGACGCGTGTGGGCATTGTTGGGTTGGGAGGCCTCGGTGTCATGGGTGTTAAGCTAGCAAAAGCCATGGGCGCGACTGTGACTGTCATTTCTAGAAATGACAAAAAGCGGGAAATTGCCATGCGAATTGGTGCTAACGATCTCGTTGCCAGCGAGAACAAGGAATCAATGGCAAAACATGAAGGAACTCTTGACGTAATCCTGAACACAATTCCGTCTTTTCACGATTATGTTAAGTACAACTCCTTGTTGGACTCTAAATCTACCATTCGCAAGCAGGTCCTTCTCGGTCTTCACGAAGGGTTGGTCGCCGCGATGGCTGTCAATGCAGTGACGATGGGTTATAGCAATGTAATGGCCAGCGGAATCGGCGGGATCAAAAACACTCAGGAGGTTATTAATCTTTGCGCGAAAAATGGCATCACACCTGAAATTGAAGTGGTGCATTGCCGTGAGATCAACAGGGTTTACACTATGCTCGATAGCAATAACGATAAGGGGAAGCGTTTTGTGCTAGACCTTTCCACACTGGAGGATGGACTAGTCGCAGAAGGAGGACCACCGACTATTAAACCAATAGCCGGCATGGGTGCAAGGAGCATCTTAAAAGAAGTGGTCACACTTCTTTTCGGAGGTGGATGGAGGCGTTCAGGGAGGAATAAGGCCTAAAATGTACATTAAAATAACGAAACGAACGGAACGGTATTTCTCGGGTAGCCTTACGTAACATAACGCATTTTTATCTTAGCTTGCAGAACTCAACAAAAACTCCCCCTCATCTAAAACCTTGCCAACAAAAAAAGCACTTCAGTCCTGTTTCCCGGTTCCGTGGGCCATGTTCCAGTACCCTCGCACTTGCTGCAAGAATGCAAAGGAACACAACAGAACGGCACCGGCGGCCCAGGCCTTGTCGTTTCCCTGCTTGAGGAAAGTGGGATTGTCGGCTCCCAAGCAGGTTCCCCCAGCGTTTTGAACCTTGCGAAGCTCCTCAATCTTGGACTTCTGGTTGTGCATAGCATCTACCCCGGGCATAAAGCCACGCTTCTGCATAGTAGGGGCTGTTCGCCGGGCGGCGATTCGGGCAGTAGTGGCGAGCATCTACAGTTGGGAGTGAGAAGAGGGAGTGGTTAGTGAGGATATGGGCTTGTGGGGGTAGGCTATCTTTTCTGGGTATGGCTAGCCATTAAAACGACACACAGTGCAAAGCAGGATAGCACGGATAGCGAATGCGACGACAAAGGGGGGGAGAACAGTGAGGGGGGGGGCAGGAGGGGCTGGAAGGTCCAAAACAGTGCAAAGGGAGATCTCAGCAAAGGCAGATATGGAGGCATTCCTTGGTTAAATGGCGCTGCCTGAGTCTACTACAAGTCAGTGAAATGCCGGTGAGTAGCTTAATAGAGCGAAAATGTACCTTGTGCTGTACTAAGATTTTCCTTACATTCCTCTTCTTGGGCGGAAAGGTTTGTCCCTCCCTCTATCCCACTGATAGTTTTGAGTCCTAAAACCGGGATGAGACTCGCTAGTAGTCTGTTTCTGTGCGTCGTAGCGCAAAACGTCGCCTTTCGATCGTACCATTTGACACCACTTCGGAGGTCACCATCATTTCAACCCGTGCGCAAATTGACCGAAATATCTCCTCTACTTACGAATACACTGTCGCGAACGCGCCTGCGCGCCAACGGTGATGATGCCGACTGTTTGCCGGACGAATATTGTGTAGTGAACGAGAAAACAGGGAAGAAGATAAGGCTGACTACGGAAGAGAAGGAGAGAATCTATCTGGATGCTCTGCAATCTTATTACTACTCGGGTCGGGAACTCCTCAGCGGTGATGATTTCGAATTGCTTAAAGAAGACCTTGCCTGGAGCGGAAGTGATGTGATCACCATGAACAGAAAGGAGGTAAGTTTTCTTTCTCTTGTGGTTGGTTGACTGACGTAGCTTTCCAGCCTTGACGATTTATTTTTTACGATTGTGTGAAACTAACACTTTGCACTTGAAGGTTGAGTATATGAATGCAATGATGGCATTCAACAAGGGTGAAAAGTTGATATCAGACGAAGAGTTTGACAAACTGAAGAAGGAACTCAAAGAGGAAGGCAGGTAAGAGCAGCAAACAGAGCGGCGAACAGAGCAGCGAACAGAGCGGCGAACAGAGCAGCGAACAGAGCAGCAAACAGAGCAG
>Ga0115556_1000947_pt1 | contig 19743 bp, 16 predicted proteins | sample COGITO_mtgs_1104_5_FD_87282 | JGI IMG/M metagenome (GOLD analysis project Ga0115556, IMG submission 87282) | Pelagic marine microbial communities from North Sea - COGITO_mtgs_110414 | ecosystem: Environmental > Aquatic > Marine > Epipelagic | place: Germany:Helgoland, sampling site Kabeltonne... | reverse complement strand
TACAATCTCAACTCCAGTTTGAAGTGTTAAATTCTGCGATTGTAAATTTACAATCGCAGAATTGGTAATTTCCTAATTCTGCGATTGTAAATTTACAATCGCAGAATTTAACACTTCAAACTGGAGTTGAGATTGTAAATTTACAATCGCAGAATTGGTAATTTCCTAATTCTGCGATTGTAAATTTACAATCGCAGAATTTAACACGTTTGGCGTTAATTTGCAATCCACCGGAATGTGAGATGGTGATGCGTCAATGAATTCACAATCGTAGGGAATGTGGGTGGGTGAGGTGTGCGGGTTGGGTTGTGGGAGCCACATGGTGTATGGGTGCATGGTAAGGGTGGTGCAACGTTGGCATTAAATCGGTTACCCTCACGCTTGCCAACCAATGGGCATTTGTAATGAGATCACTTGATTTTCAAAGGTTCTATGGAGCCAACACGTTAATGGATTCAGGTTGTGGGGCTGTTGGACGTCAACTTGTGTGGGTTCATGAGTTGGAAACGCATAGGGACACTGCTAGTGGGGCAAATCGATTTCGATGTTTCTTTTCACTTTGTATGAACACAACACGTCGATGCACTACATGTTTGAGACCACAGGACGTTAGTGCTAGTAGTTGTCTGGTAACGAAGCCGTCACCGCACTGATATGGGACCCCTGGATTGTATGTAAATTAATTAGATGAAACCGAAACGTTACTGGACCCATTGTTTTGAAGCACCGGATTTAATTGCTCTGCTCCGCCATGACCCTGCACACTCGGGCGTGAACGCACATATGTACGTACGTAGTATGTACTGTTGCATTGATGGCACGATATCTGCATTTTCCCTAAGGCAATCGAGCATGTGCATCTGTGCTCACACACGTCAACACTGAATCGCACGCATCCATGTGGACACATGTCAATAGCGCTTGGCAAATGTCACTCCTTCGAGTGTGAACATGGCAATTGCGCTTTGTAAATCGCACGCATCGGGGCCTACGCCGCCAATCGCACTTGGAATCGTACATACGTATGTCGCATGCAGAAGCTAAATTATGAGCGTGTGTCAATTGCACACTGCATTCAAATTGTGTAGCAGAATGTGGTGGTGCACATCTTGAAACTACTATCACTAGATATTGGTGACGATCGCATCGTGCTGTTGATGGCGTACTAATATGCAAGTACGCACTGAAAAAACATTCTTGCGTAAGGATTCACACGTGACTGCCTCCATTTGCGTCATAGTTGCGGTGCGGTACCTGCCCACATGTTGTCATAGGGGCATGGACAGAAAAGCGCTGATGCCAGCATAGGACTGTGGCTGCCAGCTGGGGTGTTGTACACCACAGCACCATCGCCATCGATATCTGCATGCGTGTCAACGTCGGATGGTGTGCAGGGCTGGTCGGTAGTGTGGCTGTAATTATGCGCACCGCGCATTACCGGCTCTTGGGGGATACATGTCAACAATGGGTCATGCACATCGTCAAGCGCATCGGCAATGATTGTTAATCCACGCACGGATGTTGAATGCATGTCTGCAGCGTGCCATGCCAGACCAACACCTGGTGGACTTTGTTGATTAGCTGGAGTGGTGCGGGACACGTTCGGGGGATCGTATAGTGGTGGTACAAATATTCCTCCTGTTGGGCCAACGGAGCATGTGTTGTTGTGATGAGGTGGGTGGGCATCATCTCCCTGCTGTTGAATTGTCAATGGCTCACCACGAGCAATGATGTTGGTATAATGGTGGTGGATATGGTGGTGGTGATGGATATGGTAACCAGAATCAGCACTGGGGAGTGGGGGCTGGGCAACATTTACAAATGCAGGGTCCATGCTGGAACAAGCACCGCTCCCCGCATCACGGCAGTCATCATCGTCGGTCGTATATGGCATCGACGCATGGGGACTTTTCTTTGGCGAACGCGCTGTATGACCATCGCGTCGTCTTGGACGAGGCTTACCACGCCTCTTGGCTGTTTCGTCATTGTTTGATGAGAAGCCCCACGTTCTGCAGTACGGGTTCTTTGAATATGCGAGGTGTATCTGAGCCCAAAAATCTAGGACTTGCTGCTCATCCATGCGGTCCAGCGCATTACCACACGCTAAACCAACCAATCGCTCGAATTCGGGGCGGGAGTCGATAGGTTTGGCATGCGAGCGGATGCGCTGCACTACGGCATCCCGCAATATTCGAATAGTTCGATCAACGCACTGCTCATTGATTGCACACTTGCACGTCGAACTAATGGTGGACACTGCATCCAACGCAGTCGCTAGCTCAGTGGCCTCATCGGTGGGGTGCAGCAGATTGGTCAGCTGCGTGAGCTTGCTAGTACATATGGCACATGGCTGGTGTGTTGCATCAGCCACAACTATGGCATTGATGACACTGATACTCTCTGTTATATATGCGTGGGCCAGATGACCAGCCATGTCGCGCAGTGTATCAGGCGGGATAGGCCAATGCTGCAGGTGGTGTTCCTGGTTGGTCTGCGATTGAATGGTGGCCAGATTTGATGCAAATGTGACCGGCAATTGAGTGGCGGCCACATTTGTTGCTGTTGTGCCCGGCGCTGCGGCTCCTGGCAATTGAGTGGTCGCACCATCAAGGCATCCGCCCATCTGAGTGTTTGCCACACTCGTTGTTACTGCGTCCTGGTGTGTTGCTCCGGACAGTTGAATGGTGTCAGCAACTGTTGACCATGCTCCTGGCAGCTGAGTGGTGGCAGCGGATGGTGACTCTGTCACGGCAAGGAAGCACGCGAGGAACGATGTAGCCATGCGATGCACCACGTCCCAGTCTAGCGTGGTGCGGACGTGCAGAAACTGCGGTTGGATGACCCTAGCGAGAACTGAGAGTGCCTGTTCATCGGTGAGGGATGCAATGCCATCCAGCTCACGTCCCAGCTCCACGGGTGCCTCGGCTGGCTCTGTCGCCGGCCCACGTGTGATAGCATCGTCTGCAGTGCCGCCCGTGGCGTTGCCGCCACCGTCACCCTGGAAATGTGTGGGGATGTTCATTGCAATTGAATGGCGCGTGAGAGGCAGCACGGTCGTGCAACCGCCGCACCCACAAAGAAATCGCAGACTGGCGGCAGCAAGAAAATTGTACGCTTGAATGCTGCCGATACAAGAATGTAATTCCATTGCACATACACATTAAAGCAGTATGAAGGTTGGCCGAGCATGACTGGGCCGGACATTGGGTGTGCCAATACCCAATTGACAGCTGCCACAATTCATTGTTTGCGTAAAAGCATATGGGCGTGGCTCGTATGCGTACACACGTGGCTTGTCAAATATGGATACGTAGGCACACTTGGAATCAAAAACTGTAGTAACAAACTATGACACATACTGCAGGCAGCACTCATGTGATGCACAGGCACATTTCCGTTTTTGGTGTTGAGGCATTGCATCCCACAGCGCAATATTTGTCGCAACACGTGGTCAGTCCATGTCAGCGCCCAGTCGACCACAGCGCCACACCCACTAAAAAACGCATGGTCGCCGTCAGGGTGTGAAACCCTTCTGAGCACGAGCTGACTGCTAAAAACATGAAGTCGAATGTTCAATGTGAGCTGTGGGCATGCTGTCCACCAGGGTGCACCCGGTTTGCACACACTAGCTTGTGTGCAGTCCAATCATTATGTTGGCATTCTTCGCTGCAGTAGTAGCAACGACACACTGAACACTGTTGGAACTTGGGTCTGTATCCAAGAGCTCTGCATTGTTTCTCCGCGCAAAGCTCACAGGATCTGACCTCGTGAGGCAGCAGCAAGCGGAAACTACCAGGTGAGAATTGCCAGCGCTGGAACATCTTGCGTTGGCCCTTATGCGGGCCTTCTATTATCTCGAAGCAGCACTGATCTTCTGGCTCTGTGTCTCTCTCTGGCATCTCGAACCAGCACTGACCTTCTGGCTCCGTGTCTCTGTCCGGTACAAATTTGCCCATCCCCACGTCGTCGCCGAAATACGCGAGTTGGATGTGAGGTGCCGCTGACGTTGATCTTGAAGTACTAAGGAGCGAGGCCATGGCCAACTGGGGTAGACTACACGATATCGGGGCGGCCACAAACTTGCTTCCGATTTTGATAGACAGCATATGCAGATAGAACAAGCAATGCAAACATATTGCTAATCATAACGATTATGAATGACCACCAGACATGTACAGAGGTCTACACAATCACACATAACTGTAATGAATGCGGCCTTCTCAATCGCTGAATCGCTGTCAAACAATGCGCACGGCCGCCCACTTCTGTCGAGAACTAGTTTATGATCAGACCGACAAGATGGTTTGGTGGGTTGGGGTGGTAGACAGGTGTATGGTTTCATTACAAAAGCTACATATGCACACACGAATATGATTTTTGTTGATAATTAAGTGTGCACATTGCGCTCCGCAGGCACCAGCAGTCCAGGAGTATATATCATACCGTATGTACGTACGTGCATAAAATCATACATGTGCGCGTGTTGCTGGTTCTGATGTATCCGATCAACGTGAGCGTGCTGTGGCGATGGTTTTTGTATGAACTGGCGTCTATCATAACTACGCGCAAGCGCATAAGCATGCACGCTGGCATATGATTTCCATGTTGCGAATAATGTAAAGAAAAATAAAAGCAACAGTTGACGATATGCACATGTCGTCGCACTTACTCATGCACATGCGTGCGTACGTATGTACATACGTAACGCACCAAGGCATACTAAGTCAACGGACTATTGTACACCCGCGTGTTCAGCTGCAAGCCTCTCAAGCATGCAGAGTGTGGCAAAAAACTCTTGCTCTATGCAATCAAACAATGCCACAGAACGAGCACTAAAATCCATGCGATGTCCATCATTGAAGCTGGAGCTGCCGCAAAACTTACAATGCTCTGGGTGGTTCATGACCTGGCATTCAGTCATGTTCCTCGACAAGACACACACGGCATTTTCCTTCACGTTGTAGCCAAGGGCTGTGAAGATCCAGCGCTCGACAAGCATCCAGCATAAGCTTGCGTGCCGGGTATGTCTGTCTATGTACACGAAGCTAGGGATGTAGTCATCGCAAGCCATATCTCTTGACTGTAGCAACAACCAGATTTCAACGTAGCGGGTCAGTCGCCATGTCAAATTGCGGCGGTCGCTGAGCATCAGAGCAATGTTACGGTGGTGACTGCCCAAGTGATTCGTGAGGCACTGATTACACATCTTCAGATGAAGGCAATTAACTGTGCGCGTGACCGTGCATTTGTATCTGGTCTCAATGATGCCGGGTATATGTGCGAAGACGTGTTTTCGTTCATTGCTCAGCCACTCATAGCCTTCATGTGGTGTGCTGTGATCTCTATAATTACAAATGTGAGATACAACCCTCGATGGAACTAAATATGTACGCACGTACGTCGTTCGTCAGATTGGCTCGGGGTCCCAATCATACACCGTGACACATCTGCGCGTACGATTACTTAAATACGCACGTGCGCATACAAACATATACGTACATACGCAAGCACGTACGTACGTACGTACGTACGGTACACACGTACATACGTACGTACCTATACGCATAAACGTACGTTGTGTAGAAAATGTTGCGCAGTACCTACGTGCATACGTACGTACGTACGTATGTATACGTACCCGTATATGCGTGCAATGATATGCCTTCTTTTGGGTAGCATTGATGCATCGCAATTGTGCCCATCGTGTGCATCCATATGTGTTCGACTTTGGTGTGCTTCCGGAGTTCGTTGCCTAACCAAGCCAACGCCAAATGACTACGGACGTGATCACCAAATGGACAATCCGATGTGTCAAGATCGCGTGGTCCACCATTGCTCCGTGTTCTTGAACGGGCCAGGGTTTCACGTAAGCCCACAACTCCACATGTGCCCACAAGCGACCAAACGCGTTGTTTGAATTGATTCTGCATTACAGACATAATGAGGTGCTGGAGTGTATCATATTGAATATCTCCTCTCAAGAAATCAAGCGGCTCCCCCACCTCAGCTTCGCACAATCTAGCCAACTCCATGCGAGCAGCGTGTGTATTTTGTCGTCGTAGGGAGCCACTGTCAGAACACCGGCTGATGTTACATGGCAGTGACGCATGAAACAGTGGCGGTAGCTCGGGCGCCGCACGCAGGAACCAAAAATGGTCTGGCAGCACCAGATCCTGGAAAATCGTACTGCCCGCCGATGCATAGAAGACCTTCATGACAGCAAAGAAGACAGCCGTAATCGCACTGTGCATATCTGCAAGTTGTTGGGCACTCAATGGACAGCAGCAACACTCAATCGGGGTCATTGAGAAATATCCAGGCAGTTCAAAGCCATACAGAGTTAACATATGGCTCCAGACGCACGCCTTGCATTGTGACGACGCATCAGCATCGCGCACTCGAATGAGCACGCCATTGACCAATGCACGCTGAACTAGCGTCTTGAATGCGTCGGATTGGATGTCCTGCTTGGTGATAGGGACTGGCATGCCAACACTGCGAGATGTTGGGTGCTTGTGCGGTGCGGCGCAGCATGTGATGCCACAGTGGCGTCGCATGGCAGCGCTGAAAATTATTGGAATCGCCAACTCCTAACTCATACTTATACACCGGTTCGGCTCGGGCGGGCTGATGTGGTAGGGACATAGCTGGAGGGGTTGGTGGGTGGTTGGGAAAGCAAAACCCAACTTGGTTATATCATATTGAAAGCGTTCAGAGACTAGAAATACAACTATTTTCGTAGAAGCCTGTATGTTTGTGGTTGTTAGACGCATGTTCTACAAAAAAACGCCTGGAGAGCACGCCGACCCAATCGAACATGGGTTGGGCCCAATGCCCCAGGTGCCCATAGGGCCCATTTTTAAACGAACCGTAACGGTGACCTGTAGGGTCCAGTTTTTAGAAGGACCTACACTGTGACCGGTATGTTAACCTAATGTTTTACTATACATAATTTATTCACTATGTTCACATAATGTGTTTACTATACATAAGTTCTCCATGCTGTTAACATAATATGTTTACTTTACATTATTCATACATTGTTTTAACATTTGTTTTCCAATTATATTGCATATTGTATTGCCTTTTGAATTGCCTATTGAATTGTTTTCTGCAGTTTTGAAGAGACTTCGGAAGTTTCGGAAGTCTTTGGGCGTCTTCAGAAGTCTTGGGAAGGCAGAACCCAACATATACGTACGTACGTGTATACACGTATGTACTCTGTCAATTTAATTTTGGTGTATCGTTGTATGCCCATCGGTAAGTCTAACCTCGGAGATTGGTTTGCCGTATGACTGATCATCATCCGCATAAGCCGCTGACGAGTGTCTGCGCCTCCTGCGCAGTGGTGATGTAATTAGCATACAAGCGTCCTCTGCATACTCTGGACTTGATGATGGATTCTGTGGTGGCGATAATTGTGCACGATGCGTACGGGTGCCTTCGTCTGAAGCATACACAGGTATGCCTGTCGATCGTGCCGGGGCATCTGATCTTCGTATTGTACAAAGTGTGTGCACGGGCGTCCTCATCCCAGTCTGTAAATTCGCAATGGATGACTGGGACTCAACAGACTGATCGTGACTGGCATCATTGTCAAACAACAGCGACCAAACGCTGCGGCTGGACCAAACATGGGTGGGCAGCATATGCGGATGGTGCGCGTGATCGTCACAACTGGTGTTTATGTCATCGTCGGCGGCAGCAGTACGCACACGCATAGATCGCACATGCAGAGGAACCGATGTGTGTATTGCAAAACCTGTGAGCACTCTTGAGCATGCATGATGGTCAAATTGAGCGGCTCGTCACATACGTGTGCAAGTACGTACGTGGTAGGTATACCCAGCCGTGCTTCTAGGGTGGCCAAGCAATACATACTCAACTACTGCGAGTGCTACTATACAGGTCTTGCATTCACAAGAATTCACAGCCCTTACATTCACGAGAATTCTGTGCATGCATAAGCACGTGGTCTGGGGGGTGAGGTGGTGTAGGGTATTGAGGGGGGTGGGCTATCAGGATAACATCGTTAATATTATGCAAGGTGCATTCATGATCGATTGATTGACATCACATGTGCAACCATTGGGATAGAGGAGCTTATGTCTATCATCACTTTTGAGTCGTATGACAGGTCGCTTGAAGTGCAACACTACTGGTAGCGCTTCCAGAATCTGAATCAGTTGACGCGTTTCCGCCGGCAGCCCATTGGCACAGCGGTCCCAAGAGACTGAAACTGAGGGGGGCGCGTAGCAGCAGAGCCACGAATTAACATGTGACATTGTTAACACAAAACCTTCCAACGACAAGGCATATGGTCTGTTTGTTAGGTTTCCTCGTTGAATCGAAATTGCTCAAGTGAACAATAAAAGTTGCCAAATCGCGGTTCATGCACCAGTTCATGCTACCTCAACATACAGCTCAACAAACTGGCAATAGCATTATGGAAATATAATATCCATGCGCGCGCCAATACCCAATTGGCAGTTGCCACAATTCACTGCTTGTGTAAAAGCACATGGGCATGGTTCATATACGTACGTATGCACACATGTTTTGTGAAGTTGGGTAGGCAAGCTTGGAATCGAAAGCTGTTGCAACAAACTGTGGCACATACTGCGGGCAATATACACGAGATGCACAAGCACATTTTTGTTTTTGGTGTCGAGTCCTGGCATCTCACAGCGCAATATCCCTGGCAACTCGTGGACAGTCCACGTCCACTAAAACGCGGATGGTTGCAGTCAGGGTATGAGACCCATCAGAGCACATCCACGGATGGTTGCCGTCAGGGTATGAGACCCTTCAGAGCACATTCAAAACGCCCGCACGCAGTTCTGTAGTATAGAAATCGCTGCAGCTTCCACTAGAGGAATCAAGACTTTGGAAATACGTACACTGCCGCCCATACTGCCTGACATCCGTATGTACATGCGCCGATTCAAATTGTATGTGGAAACCAACTGTCGCACGCAACGTGGTGCATGGAAACCTGTCGAACGCTCGAGTCATCGCCAATGCCAAGTTGGATTGCGTGTATCGCGATTGTTATAACCTGTCTGCCATTCCGCATCGCCTCGCTGCTGCTCCCGACCGTGATCCCAACCGTGATCCGCAGAGCGTGTATGCCAATCGCGATTTGTATAGCCTATCTGCCGTTGTGCATCGCCTCGCTGCTGATCCCAACCGTGATCCCAACGGTGATCGGCAGAGCCTGTCGGCCGATCGCGATTTGTATAGCGTTTCGACCAGCCGTGATCCGCAGAGCCTGCCGCCCCATCCATGGCGTCGCCGTGTGCCGACTCTTGCGCCTGTGCTCCCCGAAGTACGGCTCTTTTCATCCACACAACAACGGGCATGTCCTCAAGGTCATTGAAAGGATAATCGGTTGGCACGCGGACCTGACGCATGTACTGGCACTGCTTCGTAAGGCGTAGTGTGTGCAACACGGCATCAAGAAACCTTTCATGTCGCGTGGCGTCACCCCGAGTCGGAGTCTGTAGGTGGAATCGCGACATGTACTGATCGTAGTTCCATGAAAACTCAATGGTATGAAACTCGATGTGGTTAGGAATTTTTTCTGTCTTTAATGGTTTTTTACTCGGTGTGGGTCTGCCAAACAGGACATGCAAAGATGTCAGGTTCGTGCGGTCGACATGCGACGTTTCTTGCATGCTGTCGGCATGCTCCTTTTTTTCAGGTTTGACCGTCCTGAGCCACCGAATCTCATCTGTATATACAGTTGTTTCTTGGAGTAGATCGAGGTCGACCTGTATGTACCCAGTTCGGGTATAGACGTCAATTTTTGCTACTTTGAAAAAATCTGCGACGTGGCGCAGCGGTAACAAGATGCGTGCAAAATTGCCAGAGTCAGTACTCATTACCCCATCTTTCCATAATGCTTTGGCACTTCGGGTCGCCGCTTCGTCATGGTCCGCCGGAGGCGGCAGATCGGGGTGGGCTATCCAAGTGTTGCATTTCATAGAGTCTTCGTTTGCTACAATACGGCACTTCCTCATTCTAAGCAAGTTGCTGTGCAGCGCTTGATATTTAGTTGTGAAGTGCGCTTGATTGTCCCACGCAGCAGCCATGTCCCCAATCGATGCTATAAAATTATCCATCATATTTAGCAACCGGTCACTACTTCTCTTCTGTTGGGCTTCGTCCCGCATGACGGTCAAATGTCTCGCTTCTTCTTCGTATCGTCTCCTCTCCGTGACGCATTTCTCCATATATGTAGCTAACTTTGCAGTTTGTTCATCTGCGTTGCGCACGACGTCCATGTCAGTGCCAGTGTCCCGCGCATGCCAAACGTCACTCCATCTGGTCTGTAGCTCACTAGTCGGTCTATTTGGGTTATTCGTATCACCGCCGTCCACCACGCGGCCGTTACGATCCAATACGGGATCATTCCTATTATCGCGATCACAAAACTGCATAAATTCTTCATGATCCAGCAATCGATCTCTCCGGAGAGTGGCCGAATCATCCGGATGTACCTCGCTGCCAGGGATCTCGCTATTGTCATCATCCGCATGTACCTCGTTGTCAGAGAGGCTGTTACCAATATCAGGTGCAGTAGGAGTGTGGCACGCTATCTCCATCTGTACCTCGCTGGCAGAGTAGCTGTTACCAATATCAGATGCAGTAGGAGTGTGGCACTCGTTACCGACATCAGGATGCACTGGATTAGGTGTTGCGCTATGTGTGGAGGATTGGCCCGCAGCTGCGTGCGTCTGAGGTGCATCCCTTAGCGGTTGCGGACGTATGCCAACCAATTGCAATCGATCATTGGTAACCTTGCATATATCAGTTCGTACGTACATATACCTACGTACGTACGTACGTACGTATGTGCGTACATACGTACATATACGTACGTACACATGTACGTACGTACGTACACCTACGTATTTGTACGTACGTATCCATGAGCTTGTCGGGTCAATATTCATACACCCCATACACGTACGTACGTACTTACGCACGCACTTGCGTGTATACTAGGTCGGGCCCTGGGCCGGGCGGATTGGTTTTCTATCTTGGAGCCGTCAGAATGGTGGGTGCGGGGGGGGAGCGTTGGCATGGTCTGTATGAACGCAACGCAACCTGTGTATTAGCTGGATGACGAGGTGGTGCCGGTGCACGTGGCATGATGTCGACTGTGAGAGCGTTTGGTTGATGGCCTATCGGCGCTTTTCCGATGTGATTGCCACAGCGAGGCTTGTGATTCGAAATAAGGCGCGCAGTGAGGTTCAGACGCTTCTCAAACACTTGCTTCTGGGATAGTGCGGTTGCAATCAACTGTTGAGACTGCTCGGTTGTAGCAGGATAACGAGCTAATAAGTCTTCAAGAGAGTCTTCTTTGTCAATCACTAAAGTTGCGTGTTCGAAGTGCGTTTGGAAGGTGCCCTCCATGACAAGAATATCTCCGTGATTCAGCGCAACTGCACCTGCATAACCCAATGTTTTAATCATCTCCTGCCTCCCGGCATCCCCACTTTTCTTTGGGCCCCCCAGCGCACTCCACAATGGGTGTTGGTTTGCAAAGCTGGGCACGGTTTCCTCGAGTTCTAGCTTTGGGGGACGCACCTTCCAAACAAAAATTCCAGTGTTCCCGAAACTTGCTGACACAATGCTCGTACACCTGGCATATATGGGTGCGTAGTCGGTATGAGGAGGAACACGCTGTGAAGGTGAATAGCAGTTAGCCACAACCTCGTCGACGATACATTGGCGTTTCTGTCCAAGGAAATTCAGCGTGTCAACGAATCGACTCGGGGCTACCAACTCCTCTGTGTTATAATGATCGTGATCCCCGGTTTTGGCGTAAGCGTACTTGCAGCTGCAGTTATGAGCAGTGCATTGGAACGTTTCGTAACCAGTATACTCTGGCGTAGAACCTTTAGTGATCGCCACGGCTTTACGCTTTCTGTTCGGACCTTTTGCATCTCGATCTTTTTTGCAAAGAAATTCAAAGTCCTGATCCAGTAACTGGTAGTATTCATCTGCGTTCTTTTTGCCCATACCCTGGCGCACTGTAAATATTCCAAAATTGTAGTTTTTAGCAGGGTCCTGCAACTTTGTGCCCTCAAGCAAGTCATCAATCCTATGCCCGTGGTCTTTGAAAACGTCACGCCACCTTCTTGATTCACACTTGCATGATACTGGCAAGACGCACTCGCATTTGCTGGTTGTTGTAGCCATCAACACGCGGAGACCTGATTCGAGCGCAGCAGCACTACACGTCACAGCCAGCGAGACTTGATAGCGTGTGCATGCAAGTACGTTGCAAATGGATACATACGTACGTACGTTCGTATGCAATAGGGAATGTTTAACAGCACACCAAAAGGAAACGACATGACGCATTTTCTCATATATAACAACTGGGCATGAGCACTGTCATGACATCTCACACGTGACAGTCAACCACCACGCTGCGAACTCCTGGGGAATCGCCTACATACGTACTCAATTCGAAATAATCACAAGACAACTAAAGACGTACGTATATCGCCAGGGTGCGTGAGTGAGTGGGTGATAGGAGGAAGAGAGAGAAGATATGACAAATGAGAGGACATATAAGAGACAAGTTGGAGCTAGAACACGTTAAGTCTAGATTGACAATTGTAAATGGTAGTACCGACATGCACACGTACGTATCTACGTAAATGACGTCTATGAGTCTGTACTATTGAAACACCTTCCTACTTATAGTAACTGGTGCTGTAATATAAACTCGCGTTTGTATGATGCTGTGGCAGCTCGCGAGCAGGAATGCGAGTTTCGAAAAACCGCATTGAACATGAACACAATGTGTTGCAGTTGTATGTCGCGCATGTTGTTTTTGGGTGATGGAGACATGCTACTGCGTCTTGTGATGGTTGTTGGCCCTCATGATGTACGGTGCGTATCCCAATCGAGCCATCAAGTTGGGCCATCAAGGTATACACCCATCTGTGCCTGCAACTCCAGGTGTTCGTAGCTCTATGTACACGAACACGTATCAAAGTCAGACAATGAAAATCTGTAGAGAGCGTAGATGAGTGTCGCCCTACATACCACATCACACACCTCGAGGCGTACGTATACGTACGTAGCCGATCGATGTGCAGCAACATTATTCGGGTGTACTTGGGCAATCAGTTCGAGACGCAACACTTCCTCCTGATGTGGACGATTGGAAGCGCGTTGAGCATCTGGATATAGTGGATGGTGACCTACTACGCATCCTATATGGATCGTCAACAAGACCTTGCATGAGAGTGTATGTACTGTCCGTATCGCTGCTCGAGCCACTGATCGCAGCTGGCGGTGGGTCAGCATGCATTGGCAAGTACGTGTAAGTCGTCCAACGGTTACCCCCGTTGTGTTTTGGTGGTGGAGGCGCATTGCCGAATGGTGGTGCTTTCATTGGCGGTGCCTTGAGTGGTGGAGTCCTGTCACCCCTGCGGGTTCCCGTACGAGCATCGAGCAACTGTGCAAGCCACAAGCGCTGCGATCGTAGCGATCGTAGCGCTCGTATGCGATCTTGATGCATCTGCTCAAGACTCTGTTCAGTATTGAGAAACACTGTGGGTGGTGGCTGACGTGCGGACTGATGAGGTGCCCCCCACTTTGGTGGTGGGCGTTCGAGATTGTATCCAGGTGGTGGTGCTTTGAATGGAAGTGGCTCTAAGTAGGAGGGCTGCCAGTGGTATGGGGACTGATCAACCGCCAGCGCCCCATGGCGCAGCGCCTCATGGATGTTAGTGTCATCTGCCTGCAACAAAGGCGTCACATGGCGCTGCGCCTCATGGCTGTGAGTAGCATCTGCCTGCAACAAAGGCGTATCAGCCATCAGCAAGTGGTGTATACGCACAAGGATGTCATGTACGTATAACTGTTTTCACGGCTGGCTTGAGAATATGATCGGCGTAAAATGGATGGCAAGGATGCGCGTGACATGAAGTCAAACTAGGTGTCGAATGTGACCGCAGCCCCCAACAAAACATGTACATAAGCGCATCATTGACACAGGAATACGTACTCAATATTAACAATCATGCCATTGAATGTCGCAACATTGTTGGCTCGCAATTCAACTAGCCTGGAGCGTATGTATATGAACACAAAAAGCTGCAACATTATGGATCACCCCAAATGTCCACACAAGATGTAGCACCCACACCGTCAGCCACCCCTCGGAAAAGCTTGCAGTTTGCTGCTGTAGCACATCTTATGGAAATATAATATCAATGCACGCGCCAATACCCAATTGGCAGTTGCCATAATTCACTGCTTGTGTAAAAGCACATGGGCATGGTTCATATACGTACGTACGTATGCACACATGTTTTGTGAAGTTGGATAGGCAAGCTTAGAATCAAAAACTGTTGCAACAAACTGTGGCACATACTGCGGGCAATATACACAAGATGCAAAAACACATTCTTGTTTTTGGTGTCGAGTCCTTGCATCTCACAGCGCAATATCCCTTGCAACTCGTGGACAGTCCATGTCAGCGACCAGCCGACCACAGCGCCACGTCCACTAAAACGCGGATGGTTGCCATCAGGGTATGAGACCCATCAGCGCACATCCACGGAAAAACTGGTGGCCGCCGTGAGGGTGTGAAAGCCTTCTGAGCACGAGATGACGACGAAAAGCGATGATGTCGAATGTTGAATGTCAACATTACAAAATCGACAATAACTTGACCTCTGCGGCTTGTTCGTGCACTATACACTATAGGTGGACACAGGCTTATGTCAACCTTACAACTAGACACTATCAATTACAACAATAGATAGCCTGCTCCCACACCAAGATGCATACAACATTGGGTGGCTCACTCATTATAGGAGCATCCCGAGGGTCGAATTCGCAGATCACCAACGACATGAACCACTCTCTCATGAGCGCTCTCATGCACGCAGCCCACATTGTCCACAACTTTCTCACATATTGTCTTTGTGGACAATCAGACTTCCACCCTTTTCGTTTGTCCGCTCCTGGCGATTGGCGTTCTGCATGTAACGCGAGGTCACGCCACAATGCAGCCTGTGCATATTCCTGTGACCATACAGAGTAATCCTCAAATAGCATCCGAGGACAACGCCGCCCCTCATTCTTATAATCATCAATGTCCGAATGTGTTCGGAACTGACGTATTACAGTTTTCGTTGAGCACGGTTTCATGCCGACGTATCTACTGCAAACTCCTAATTTAAGCATGAGCTCGATGGACGATCCACAGAACGGTATAGTTTGGGTGACTGGTAATTCTGGAACCACGTGCCCACGCAGATCGATGGTGCTGGTCTTCTGGATCACCTGCGCTGCTCTAAAATGAGTATGGGCGATTCTTTCCATCCACTCGCACTGCTGCTTCATTTCATCGACCACGTCAGCAGAGAAAGAACTTTCCGCGTTGAACATACATGGCGGTTTCCAATATGTGGGGCCCGCATCGTACGCCGCAAAGTCTGCCAATATCTCGCGCATGGACCGGATACTACCAAGTTCATTATCAATAAGTTCTCGGTATACACTTGCCGACTCCTTCATTGGGCCCCATTCCGCAATGGGGCAGAACGTCAGTAGGTAACGCCATTGATAAGTAATGGTCTGACGACTTGGGGGTATTGAGGGGAGCATGGCCTTACTAGCAGAAGATGTACGTAATGATCTGCAACCCTGATCCGTGACACAAGGTGCCTACTGAGCCATAATGAGGAGTGGACTTCGGAATGCATTCAGGCTAGAATCATGAGGCATACTGCGGTGAACTCTCTTGCAGGACACACGTGCGCACATATCTACTGATATAGATGCAAACCTTGTAGCACTTGGTGGTGAAACTGAATGCATACAACGCTTGTCCGACCAGCTCTGCGTAAACAGTTGCAAGTAGAAACTGTGGCACATACTACAGGCAACATACATGAGAAGCACACGCACATTTCCGTTTTTGGTGTTGAGTCGTTGCATCTCACAGCGCAGTATCCCTTGCAACTCGTGGTCAGCACATGTCAGCGCACAGCCGACCACGAAAAAACTGACCTCTGCCGTCAGGGTATGAGACCCTTCTGAGCACAGGGGGGGAAGGCAAGAACAATGAAGTCGAATGTTTAATGTGAGCTGTGACGCTAGAAGCTGCCACACACTCAGCTTAGGTAGACAGAGCGAGCTGGTTCACAGTCGCATACCCAGATCGCATCGACAAAGAAGCACCTTTTCCTAGACCGAATACATGGTCCCAGTGTATCTACTATGGTGAACGGCTTGCGTCACTTGGCGGCAATAAGGGCACTGGATTGCCACATTTGCAACCTGTTTCGTCTTCAATGCAGCAGGCGACACCTGACATCTTTCACTTCTGTTTTTGTTGAATTGTTCTTTGCACATCCATTTCCAGCAATGGCCGCACAGTCCGCAGTGTCCACAAACTTTAAGAACGAAAGTGGGCGGTCGCGACAAACACACCATGCATTCTGATGTGGTTCCCATGCGCCAAGCACACGATGCAATAGTTCCCACGAGCCGCTCCTTATTTTCAGTACCCAAAGTCGATGTCGCAACCGCACAGCTCGACACAGAGACAGATTCTGGGCAAGTCTCCTGTGGACATGTCTGTAATACAAAGCCTGCAGGCACTTCATCCGTATAGAATTCTTCGGACCAGAAACCGAAGCTATGATTCATCACATGATACGGCCTAGCGCGATCTCGAATTCTGTAGCATGCTGGTGAGCAAGCGATCTTCTCATGAGCACATGCATCTCGAAACTCACCGTTTGCAAACGTTCCCTGTACTGCATGCATTTTCCCAGACATATGCCACTTATGCAGCGGCAAGCCGTCCCCAAAATAGTTGCTCCTCATGTCTGTGATGACAAGGACTCCCGCCAAGTGCGCTCGAAGAGAATGCATCGCCTCACGTACACTCGGGTACGGAGCCTCATTTCCCGGCTCGGGCTCGGGCTCGCGGGTAGAAAGAGGCTCGGGCTCGGTACGGGTAGAAAGACTGACGTGCCTTTCGCACGCCAAGTTTGCACTCATGTATGTCATGGCACCCCGATAATTTGAGTCATTGAATAGACTCTTGCCGACGCAAAATAAATCAGGCGCCCAAAGAATGCCTATAGTGTGAGCAATGGCGCTATTGGGCTTGCGAAATTGGATCTCCGCATAAATCATAGACTCACCGAATTTGGCACAACCATGGGCTGGGGGCGATCGCACAAACTGGACATGAGATAGCATCGCATTCGCTTTCATTTCGCCGATGCAGATTGCAGCTTGTCCAATGCTGATGTCAACATCCGAACAATCCAAATGATACTGAGTCACATTTGCATAGCCTTCCCTTCGGCTGAAAGTCCTAACCATAACGCGTTTCCAGAGTTCTACATGCTGCACTGGAAAACTTAAGAGAAATAGCACAGCCTCATTGCCCGCAGAAGCTTTGACCTGCTTGATCTTGTTCATGATATCTGGGAGCGTTGGGAAATGACGTGCATCAAGACAACAAACATTGAACCACGTCATTGTTGTCCTTGTGTGAAAATCATCATTTGAGCCGGCCTATGCTTGAGAATACGTATTTGAAGGATACGACTATTTCCAATCTTTTGACTCTTTATGAAAATGTTTCAAGTCTATGCGTGACCGAACGTCTCGTCTTATATAAACGATCGTGTACGACGTCGTTGTGATCGGTCATGGTTTTACCACATGGTGATGACATTGTGGAGACGTACGTACCGAAGTAAATACGCGTATCGATCATTGGTGGGGCCTGGACTCTGGACTGGGGGGAGATGGTCAACTCAGGCGCAAGCAAGGTTTTGTGGGCGTGGCGTTAATTCGAGCGGCATGCAATGTATATACATGTATGTACACGTATGTACATACGCACGTTCGCGTTGTGGCTGTGATGTGTAAGATGAATGAATGCCATGGTAAACATGCAAGGCGATCGCAGGGGCCAGGCCGGACCCAGACTGGTTTTCGCACAAGTCGATGCACCAACAAACACAGGGGCACACAGGTCGTGTTTGTGATCTTGCACACTCGCGCAAGAAACGATTACGTACATACGTACGCACGTATGTACGTTCCATGACCTCTACATACTGCTATGACACACTGATCATGCGTTACAGAAATGGTTGCTGACTGTTCATTTTGATTGTTGTAAAATCGCCCTAGTTAACTATCAGACATGCTGGCGTGCCAATGCTCACTAGCATATGTACGTACGCATATGTACGATAGCTCATCCCAGTGTTGGACTGGTCAAGGCCGAAAACAATTTCAATTACTGAAACTGAAACTGATACGTATATCGGCGAAGCACAGTTGTCTTCGAAATTGTGCGTTCGCACTCTGAAAGGAATCCGTAGTGAACTTACATGCTCAAGCGTCACACACCCCAATGTGATGTGGAGTTACGTGGTTGCTGGCGCCACCTCATTTTCCACCAGCCGGCAGGCAGACTCACGTTCGCATTCATGACGGAGTCTGAAAACCTGCCGGGCGGGTACGTTCAGACTCCCGGAGGAGTTGATTGTAATAGAACTTTACTTTATCAGTATCTCCCTGATGAGCATTGTGGAGGATGTCAAACCAATGCCGATGCTGCTCTTTCGTGAGTGATTGGAAATGTGGGATTTCCGAAACATTTTCCCACACCAATGAATTGACATTGACCATGAGGATCTGAGCATCGATGCGTTTCGGGCCCTTTGCATTGCGCCAGCCATGGAATTCTAAATCCGTGAACTTGCCTTCCAACAAGGTTACGCGTGCATGAAGCACGTGTATCGGTGCATCCCCTGTCACATCCAATTCACCGACACGGTAAGGGCTTACAGTTTCCTTGACATGGTCACAACAGATCCCCCAGTTCATGGGTCGTGCATCGCGTTCTTTATCGGAGCTTGCCAGGAAGTCACTCGATGGCACCTCCCCTGCTCCGGGGTCGGCTGACAAGAAATGACCCAATGGCAGTTCGTCTGATAACATGCGTGCCAGTTTGGCGCCAGGCATCATAGGAGCAAGTATTGGACCTGGCGGCCAGCCACCTGTGAAGCAAACAACAAGCTTCGAAAACTTGATCCAAAATGGGGGACGGCGTCATCACACACATGGATTGCATGCAATAATCATGTTGCACCCGGGTACACACGGTGGGTGCATGGGACACCCATCAGATACACAAAGCGTGGCCCGATGGTGGCACAAGCAACTAAATATTTGCGGCACACAGCTTCTGTTCAATCGGGTGCAAGTCCATGCTCAAACTCGTTCAAATCTCAGAGCGTGTCTTAGTACTCGTTGGTGGTGGGGGAGGTCTCGCCCACCCCGCTGGCATAGGAGCAGTTTGCACAAATATTGCTTCAGGTTTGCCATGTACAGCAAGACTGATGAGTGTGCGGCGGTACGTGTCCGGACCATACTCATTGATGAAGGTATGCGTGCTTTCCATCATACAATTTACCTTTGTTGTCTGCTGTTCAGTGAACCATTGCATGTATATGTGACAGCAGGGCTCGTCCGGCATGGTCAACGTCAGAGAACTGTCAATGACACTGTCGTCATTGTCAATGTCACATCCAGGTATAGACCTGTCAATGACACAGCCGTCTTTGTGGAAGGTAGCCAGCCATTTCTCGGGGATGTCGTCAACGGAGATTGCCTGCCAGTTAGATTGCACAATTCGCGCAGCTAGCATCGATCCAAGAGTGGTGC
>Ga0115556_1000936_pt1 | contig 19818 bp, 17 predicted proteins | sample COGITO_mtgs_1104_5_FD_87282 | JGI IMG/M metagenome (GOLD analysis project Ga0115556, IMG submission 87282) | Pelagic marine microbial communities from North Sea - COGITO_mtgs_110414 | ecosystem: Environmental > Aquatic > Marine > Epipelagic | place: Germany:Helgoland, sampling site Kabeltonne... | reverse complement strand
TGACCTGACCTGACCCACCCCATTGGATGAGTTTAACTGAGAGTAACTGTCTTGTAAAAAATGGCTTCTGTCTGCCCCCTATAAAACTCTTTTCGCAATATTAAATTATTCCAAGTAGCCTACTATCTATCTACCACTCAGTCTCGTGGTAGTCCTTGAAAAATTTGCCAAATTCGTAGACAAACTCGCCACCACCACCACCACCACCACCACTCTTTTCACCATTTACCCCGGTGAAGACAGGGTCAAGAATTCTGGCGGCCGCATCAATTTCATCGATAGGCGTCTGGAAGTTGTTATTCTCCGCAGTTTTTGAGGCGCGCTCGAGGGGATTCTCGTCGTTTATCCAACCAGTGTCGACACTGTTCATGAAAATTCGGTTTTTCTTGGCAAGATCCTCAGCAGACGTCCTCGTCATCATGTTGAGTGCAGCCTTGGCCATGTTGGTGTGGGGATGGTTCGGGGTTTTGTACCTGTAGAACTTACCCTCCATTGCGCTGACATTAATTATGTACCGATTTGGCCGGGATTCGGAGTCCGGCGAACACATCAGAGGCTTCAAACTGCTGTTGAGAACAAACGGAGAAATCACATTTATGAACATCGCTTCGACAACCTCCGGGGTAGAGACTTCACCCATTTTTAAGAGCCAACTATTGTGCGTACGTAAATCAAGTTGTTGTCCGTTCACGTCCCGGACATTCTTGGGCAATACACTCTCGTCTACACCGCTGTCCTCAGGGAGGAGAACCATCTGGCTCATCTTTGCGCTGTGTGAAATACCCTCTGTAAAGGAGTTGATGCTGCACCCGTCGCTCACATTTGCGAGCTCATCTGAGCTACTGTCGCTGATCAATTTCAGATTACTATCGCTGTTGTTGGCAGAATACATTTTCGCCCGGACCTCCTCGTACTTCTGGCCGCTGGTCAGCATGTCGTGCTTATTATTTTGTTTGAGAGTTTCATAGATCGTCTTCTCCGTTTCCACGACATCCTTGTAGTATCCGCACGGCCGCCTGATTGTCTGACAAGCGTTGTTTATCAAAATGTCCACTCGCGAGTAATTCAGCTTGACGAAAGCGGTAAATGCCTCAACACCAGCGACGTCCCTCAGGTCCAGTCCGTAAACATGCAATCTACCCTTAAATTCGTCGAAGTCATCCTCCTCAGTATAATTCAAACACGCCGCATTTGGAAATCGACTAGTTGCGATCACAGTGCAGCCGGCACGCAACAGCTTCAAGCAGGTCTGGTAGCCAATTTTCACCCGGCTACCAGTCACCACAGCCACCCTGCCAGTTAGGTTGCAAGTCTGAAAGCGCTTTTCCCAATTCAGTGGGGCACAACTCTCACAAAGCTGGTCATAAAAGTGGTGCAACTTAAAATATCGCTTCTTACACACATAACAACTGCGTGGCTTCACGTTCAACTCAACCGAATCGTTACTGTCATTTTCTGGGGTGTCTCTGAGATAATTGGCGGAAGATTCCACACTCCCGTCGGGCACCATCAAAAGCATCTTATTCACCTCCTCCTCCTTAGCACTATTCTTGAGTGCGTTCAACTTGTCGATTCGCCCCTGTCGCAGTGCCGTGCTGTTGATGTATTTCTTTTGTTGCTGTTTGGATCGGGATTCTCTTTTCTTATCGCTTCTCTTCTCAAACATGTGATCTCTGTACTGCTCCTCAGTCATACCATCGAACATAGTTCTCTCCCTAAGTTTACAGCACTCTGTCATTACGCGTCGGAAATCCCTCAGCTGAGGGAGCTTGTACTGCTCTGGTGTTTTGATTGTGCTCAGAAATGCCAAAGTCGTAGCAAGCTTCTTCTCAAACTCTTCCCCTTCAAACCCTGCCGCCTCGGAAGGCACGAGATCTGCCGAAGACCTACTAGACTTACACTTTGATTGCCAAGTCTGGTCGTAAATCTCAAATGCATCAATGGAGGGTGCTGCCCATTCGTCCCCCATTTGTCGGCGAGAGGGAAGCGTATATTCGGAATGAGGCTGAAAAAAAAGAAGACGAACTTGAACGTTATTCTTGTGTGTAAGAAAAACCCGGAGACAATATTTTTACGCGCTGAAATCCGCAAGACTATAGGAGAAATGCATTGTCAAATTTTCTTGGGTGCTTGCTTTGTTCCGGCCCAAACCGTCTGATTTTTGATATTTTGCTCTCATTTTTCAACCAAGCGAGAGGTACTACACTCTTTTCGCAACTGAGAAAATTTTTTTCACAAAAGTAAAAAGAAACTAGTGTGACCAACCATTTCCTTTTGTGTATCCACCTGTTTCTCCGACCTCCCCACTCAATCAAAACCTTTCTTCTCTCCTCGCGTTCGCCAACCATCGTAATCTTCAGTCCAAGATGCTGTCATCTCCCATGAAAACGATATTTCGCCGTTCTCCCACCTTTTTTGCGTTCACAACGACCCGTGATTTCGGCCGTTGTTCTGGAGCGTCTGCTTTTTTGGACAAAAAGAAGGGGTACAGCCCGAGGTCGCACGGCAAACACCCTAAACCGAGCAGTAAAAAGTCGCGGAAGCAGAGAGCAGCGGGACTATCTCCACACGGAGAGCCGGGGGTCCTGAAGAAGGAGCGTGTGCATTTTAGGAAGGCCTGGGAAAATGTGATACTTGATCGTGTCCCGGAGACGCTTTCGCTCGCGTCAGGAAGCAGCGGAGAATTGATTGGCGACGAGGATTTGTTTGACAGGTCTCATTACGACGAAGACGGCGTGCATTACTACGACCAAGACGAAGCCTACTATGAGGACATGTTTCATGAGCTGATGGATGACTCTGTTACTTCGGAAAATATGCTTGGTATGAAGGAAGCCAGTGTTCGAAAACAAATTATGGAGAAGAAAGAAACTGACTTATACTTGAACGATGAAGCGCTAAGATCGTTTGAGCGGTCAGTGGTCGATGATGTGGCCAAATTGGGAGCGGTCGGCGGTACAACCTTTCTGGAGGTGCCGTTGGCGGTGGACCAAAAGCTTAACAATTTGGTAAGAAAGATGGTTCACCGAAAAAGGGCCGAAATCAGGGAGAAAGAGGAGCAGCTGGCAATTGCTGATCATAGTGAGGGTGGACATGGCAGCGTCAGTGATGATAAAGTACAACTCCGGAAAGAGCTGAACTCTTTCATTCATCCCTCGAATCTACTCACCTATTTACTTGAAGTGATCAAGATTCCCAACTTAGCGTCGATTCCACCCCGAACACTGACAGCTGTTTTGCAATCTTGCCCTAATGTTGACGTAGCAATGAAATTGGTGGACGAGCTGGTGGTGAATCGTGGCGATGGTGGCGGTGACATCCTGACTTCACGTCTAATGAGCATTTTAGTCTCTCTTTGCATTTCCAACAACAACGATTTGGACGGTGCGCTGACGATTCTTCGGGGTATTCACAAAAAGCACCCTTCTGTAACGCCCAGCAAGGAGGCCTACACCACGCTTATTTGGGCCTGTGCAAAAATTGCCAAGAATAGTGGTGGGCAGTATAGCAACGAAGACAAGGCAAATGCTGTAGAATTGGGATGGACGCTTTGGAAAGAAGTAAAATTCCACAACATTGAACCGGACGAAGGCACATTCAACGCTGTGATAAATTGCATCAGCCAAGTGGGGCAGATGGAGAGATGCGTCGGTTTGTTGGAGGAGATGAGCGCCACGAGGAGCAAAAGCCATAAAATTCATCACGATATTCACCGTCGTCGAATGGTTTATAAGGACTGTATCCGAAGCGTTGTAAGGGGCTGTAATATAAATACCCGTTACCGAGGAGTCGGAAAGTATACGAATAGAACCAAGAAGGAACTCACCTATTATTCACGGATCGTGGCTCGCATCATCGAGATCAGTAAGCAGGACGTCGACTTGGAGGACAACGGGGGCTTGCTCCTGGATGGGCGAGTATTCGCTGCGCTTGGCGCCGTATGCGGGGCCGTCGGAGATGGGAATGGGGCCATTGCGTGTTTTAGGGCTCGGGACAAAATCAGGCAAGAAATTTTGGAGGAGGGGGGAGATATCGCCGAAGATTTTGATGACGACGATCGCAACAACAGTAAGAACGACTTTGAATCCTTGAGGTACACTACGATTTTATCCAGCTTCAGACGGTCGATATCTCCTCTTGGCCGGATCTGGACAGGCTTTGAGAACGGTGGGTTTCTGGACGCCACAACTGTCGATTTGATCGACCGCGGTGCTAGCAGAGACGCCCCGCCTGTAGGTTACCGACCTGTCGACAACGAGTCAATCAAGGGTTTGGGGCCGATGGAAGCAGCAATTGCAAATATGGAGTGGGACGACTTTGACGATGACGACAAAAAGAGCGTGAAGGGCAAAAAATGGCTCGAGGAAATAAAAACGGGGGATTTAGAGTTGGAGAACCAGCAGCTCAACGAGAAGAGGGAGAGGGACGTATTGTTGCTCGAAAAGATAGAAGAGGCAAGGTTGTTGCTCGAAGAGGGATACGAGGAGGACAGTGACGGCGAGCGAGGGGCTATTATTGACGTGATACCGAGCCCAATCGATACCAACGGTGTTTCCGATAGGGAGAAGGCGATGACAACGATTGAAAACAACAACATCATAGAGAATGAAATACACTCTCTTAAGAATGTATACAACGTCGATTTGATGCGGTCCTTGCCTGCAACTGAACTTATCGTTGCCCTACGAGATCCTCTTCCGGACGACTACAAATTTCACGACATTCAGAACATGTACGTTCGCAAGGGGGAAAATTTTTTCTCCGAGGCCGTGGAGAAGGGGGCAGCAAATGTTCAAGTCTGCAATGCGAGGCTTGGAATTTTGTGCGCAAGCGGCAAGATCAGGGACGCTATGAGGTTCTTCTACGAAGGGTACGGGGAAGTGGGTGTACAAAGAGACCGAAGGAGCGCCAGAATATTGACGGAGGGACTGTGTAAAGCCAAGCGGTACGACGAGGCGTTGCATTTGAAGGGATATTGCGAGAGGGAGCTAGGGTTTTCTTTAGATGCTATCGGGTATGGATGGTTGATTCGAACACTTTGCAATCACGACGAGTACGGGAGTGGGCTATTGTTGCTAGAGGAGTGCCACGAAAAGAATGGTTCGGTGCCCGGTAACTTCTTTTTGCGCAGTCTAACCGACATCGTTCGGAAAAGGTCAGAGATTTCGGGGAGGGGGATACTAAAGATGACGAGACAGATGGACATAGTACCCGAGGATCCGGCCGCTTGGGCAAAAATTGGACAAGGCAGGAAGGGCATGCGAAATTTGGGAAAAAGCTGGACGACTGCGAGAAAAATTAGGGACTTAGCTCTCGGGTAGGTGGTTGGTACGCTACTACTGTGTGCTCGAAATTTTTGCGACACGGCATGTTTTAAGTAGAATAGTTAGAGGTTGAGCATCTGTTAGGCAAAAATATATGGTTCCCTATTTCCCTTCAGTTGCTTTTATCGCTCTGTCCAACCTTGCCGCCTTATCTTCGGACTCCTTCAACTTTCCCTCCAAATAAACCCTCCTCGCCTCAAGTTTAATGATATCACTCGCCGCAATAAAATCCCGCGCCTTTGTTACAGATTCGGGCTCCCGCAAATCTTGTGGCGTCGAACGACAGTAAGAAATAAACTCGGAGTCAATGTGTGAGGTCAAAGCCGAGGAAAGGACGAGCAATGTTCTAGTGATGTCCTGGGTCGAGTACTCATTGTAAGGCGAGTTGGTCGATGTTGGATTAACGATGCGCCGTTTCGCTCGGTAGATGGAAGAATTAGCAGTGATATCAGTTACATCGATCCCTCCGAGTAACAATCCCTCGATGTTTATTGACTCCACTACGTGGCGGGCAATGTTGGGATTAACGCCGGTATTTGTAATGTACGTTATTGTCTTAGCTTTGAACGTCTCTACTTCGACAGAGCTGGATAGAGGAGGAGGAGGAATAAAGGAATAAAGGGAGAGGAGGGGGAGGTGAGAATGAGTGAATTTTGATTCACCGTTATTTCGCTGAACTCTTGTCGCATACTTTCTCAAAGGTACCCCAATTCCTCTTTTCCTCACCTGGTAAGAAGCGGATTGCTGTTATTATTCAGTTCCCTGGGTGGCACGGCAATTGATGTTTTGTGGATCTTAAGTTTCGGCATAATGGACCTTTTAAGAGTTGCGGCCTTGTAGGAGTAATGCAGAGAGGGGACAGCTACGTTTATATCTGCATGAATGGTTGTTGTCTTCCTCGAGGTTGGGGAGGGATAATTTATTTGAATTATGTCCAATTCGTGAAGGAGACTTGGAGAGCGCAGCAACAGTTGCCGAAGATTACTGAATCGAATACGGCAAGACGAATCGACGTCGGAGGGGCCAACATCAGAGCCACTTTCGTTATAGGCCGTCGACTTTGCCCTTTTGTTCCCACCGTTGCTGCTTTTGGTATTTTTCGTGACGTTGTTGTTCTTAAAATGATCCTGGAAAATATTTCTTATACCGCTATCGCAGTGGATATAACAGCGGTCAGCGGGGTCAAATAGATCCTTCTCCCTTGCATACGTTTGAAATGCCAGGATGATGTCATCTAGACTCGCTTCTCCCTTGGGAATATCAGTTATAGGCGATAAGATGTTCAGAAGTTTTGTGGAGGGACGGTATTTCTGGTAATCAGAATTGGGGGAGGGACGTCTCGAAATTTTGATTATTACACTCTTGGGACAGACTGGGATTGAGAATCGCACTAACGATGCTTCAATTGAAGGATTGGAGGTGGAGGGTACCGTGGAAGATGAGAAGAGGGCAGGGGTGGTTGCTTGGGTGGAGGAGGAAACAATGTCTCGGGACCAAGATAGTGTCTTCGAAGCGGAGGAAGACACTATCTTGGATTTCCCTGTCGAGTAGGTGAGATCAATTCGGTCTAAATATTCAGTAAAGGGAGCATCTCTATTCCCATTCAAAAAAGACCCAGTAATCTCAATATCCACCAGCGAGGCGGCGGATTTCGTCGCTGTCGAGGCAGGGCAAGAAGGAAGAGTCCATACGCCACCCTCTGCAGTACCGAGAACGGTCTCAGGATTTGGTCGCTTCTTCTTAGAGGCAGGGGTGGTTTCATCTTCAGCTTCATCTTCATCTTCATCTTCATCTTCATTGTCGTTGTTATCATCTTCATTCCAGCGAGAAGAAACATAGACACGAAGGCTCTCGTATGCCACAGGGGACGCTGTCATCACTGACTGCCGAAGGAGGGACCGAGTGGTCGAGGCAGTAAGCTTTCCCGGCAAGGTAGAGAGAGTCTCATCAACAGTGGAGAGGGAGGATGCAGCAGAGGCAAGAAGAGAAGGCACGTCCATTATTCCGTAGACCCGCAGTCACCGCACACACAACCCACACCCAAATACAAAAACAAGGAAATAATTTCTGGATTATTTTCGGCTGTGAATATCTTGCCAAAAACACGTGCAAAAAATGGGCTCTCTCTCCAATGGAAAAGTTGGAAGAGCTCTAGCGCAACAGTCTTTACCGATTTTTCATTAAAAGAACTTCAGGACGCATCCAATTGTACTCACTGATAGCTGCAGCGACCAGCAATAGTCATCGGAGAAATCTTGAAGTACAATACAGCCACGTTGAACATTGGACCGAGGAAATAGACGCGAAGGAATATCTTAGGCCTACATCAGCCTCACATCAGCCTACATCAGTCTCACATCAGCCTACGTCAGTCTCACACCAATCTGCGTCAGTCTCACACCAGTCTACGTCAGTCTCAAATTCATTGAACTTGGAACACATTGGCAGGTCAGGTTGTGATGTGTCTCCTTGGGAACAAGTCTTGCACACCTTCGGAGGTGTGCTCTAGCAGTGATACTTGCATTTGCAACCGTGCATACCCGGCAGCAATGCTAGGAGAACACTCCTGTTTGGATCAGACGGCCCTGATAGTACTCTCGGTTCTGTGGATTATAGCCTCAGCCATTTCTATTTTTGTGTTTGTGCTATTTGCGAGTTTCTTCGTGTTTGAACTTTTGCTTGAGAGAAGTGTTGTCAGGTTGGGGGTAGAGAGTGTTGTTGGCAATTCCTTGGTCTTTTCAAAATACTTAAAAGTAGGCCGAAGTCCAAACAGGGGACAAATCCGTGTCCGCAGACTCCTTACTTTCACGAATGCTTTGACTTTCTGTTTCATGACGACCTCGTTTTTTTTCAGCCTTCAGAGCATAGTAATCAACGTATCTTACTTTGTCAGGGTTGACAGTGAAAACGACTTGATCCTTCTGCACAATGTATTTTTCTGGCTAGCTACAATATCGAAATATTTCCAATATGAAGGAATTTTCATTTTGATTTTCACCTGGGCGACTCTGGATGTAAAGCCCGTCTCTCTTCATGTCAAATTGAAAAGAAGGAATATCTACTTCGCTTTCTTCGCAATTACGACGGTTTTGACAGCATGTGGAGCCATTTGGTATCAGCATAAGGAAAATATCACGGATGATTCCTTCTACCATCGGATGATAGCTGGCATCAATACCACTATTTTATTCCTTTTGTTAGTGGTTCTGTTAACGTTTGGACGCCGATTGCTAAGAATTGTTCAGTGTAAGTGCTGGGATGGAGGAGAGCGACAAGTTGGAAGGAAAGAGGAGCGCATGATAGCAATTGTAACACAAGCCTACTCGAACAATCCCCCACCTAACATCTCATGCTGTTTTGCGATTCAGCCTCGTCCCAAAGCTTGTCTACTGCACATCGCGAGGCGTTCGAAAAAAATGCTGTTATTGTTCGAAGGTTAATGAAGAGTGTCGCGCTGATTGTATTTTTAGTCTGCTTGTCGAAGCTCTTGTATGCGTACATTCGGAAGGGAGCGGTGGCCTACTTCTTTCAGTTTCTTCACTTCATTTTCCTTAATTGTGGTTCGCTGGTATTCTATCGATACTCTGTCGATATTCACTTCATGTTTTGTCAATCTCCGACGAGAGTCATGATGCGACAACTGAAGATGATAATCTTGGATATGCTCATGAACATCGAGGTGACGAATGGAGGAAATGAAGGCGAAAGCACTAAAATTATCTCATCAGAAATCCTGTCGATTATCCGATCGCAAAAGAAGGTCGTAACCATCAATGCAACCTGACGTAATTGATGCAGCCCATCCTTTTATGTTGAGATATCCTCAAACTCACCTTCGACAAAACGACTTTCGCCATCCACAAGAACACGTCCCCACAAAAACGGAACATATACAGAATGAATACATACCACTCGGCACGACTCATCGGATCATTCAGCCCCTCAAAATGTTTTATGTTGAGATATCCTCAAACTCACCTTCGACAAAACGACTTTTGCCATCCACAAGAACACGTCCCCTCTCTCACAAAGAAATTCTCTGCCATCATGTTCAACAACTCACCCACAAAAACGGAACCCACCTGGGGGAGGGGTAATGATGCACGTAATAATTTAAGAAAGGAAAAGAGCCAATTCCAACAAAACTCGCAGAAAATTCAACTCAAAATTTTATCAATTGTCACACCTCTCTTTCTCTCAAACTTAGGTCGTTCTCGATCGCAGGTTTTGCATCTGATCATTGTTTGCGCATCGTTTGTCTGTAAGCATAGCTCGCATTTCCTGTTCACGATAGGTTTTAGCGACGACGAAAGAGAGCGACATTAGGTGTTTGTGTTAGATTAGACGTGAAACAAGACAGAAACATAGCGTGGAAAGAAAAAACGTACCATGTGCTCAAGCGAGAATAATCTATTAGCTTTTCCTCCATCGAGGACAGATCTTTGGGCTTGTTTAGGACAAGTCCTGGAGGTAGGATATCTTCCGGGTTGGGAAAGGCGCCCTTTCCACCAGATTTGTCTATGTGGAGCGCCTTGGCCGTCGCGGACACAGAAGAGCTGCTGTGATTCTCCTTCTCCTCTTCCTCCTTGTTTTCAAGCGGTTGAGCGGGTTTATAATACTTTGCTCGCCAAGCATCTAGGCGCTGTTGAATTTTTGGATTAATTTTGTTCTCACTGGTAAGCCACACTACCGAGGGCGGCTTAGTTTTTGCGTCGTTCATTGATTCAATTTCTTTCAATATCTCAGCAGTTGCGTTGGCATCGGTCTGAGCTGTGGCTGCGCTAGACTGAGAGGCTACGTAAGCAGCAGATGACGAAGGCGAAAAAGACGACGACGACGACTTTTTCTTTGCATTTGGCGATTTCTCTGTCGCTGGCTGTAACACCTTGGCTGGCGTATTGATTTTAATCTCATCGAGCTTGCAGTTCAATTTCTCAATCTCCTTAGCAATTGTGTCGACTTCTACAGTTGCGGAAGAAAACATTGATTGAGGGACGGCGCGGATGACGACATTCGCGGAAATGGGTTTTGACCCGTCATTGCAATCCCGGCGTCGCTTTCGTGGGGTCTCATCATTCGTCTCAACAAGATTTTGACTATTTGTCTTTGTCTTTGTCTTCTGTTTCTTGTTTGGCGTTCCCGAAGAAGCAAATAAGCCGTCGTTCACGAATAGACGCACAAACTCAAGGGGGATGCTTTCGGTGATGTTACCTGTGCCACCAAGAGCAACCCTGCACGTCTTTTGAGTTATACTCTTCACAATACCGCGCTTGTCGGCATGTTGTCCTTTTGTAATGATGACATCATCTGAGATGAATATATCCTCGGCCGATGGTCCATTCATAGCGACACGACCTTTATGCGGAGAGAGGGCTCCACGACGCGGGGGAGAAGAGAAAGAAACATGACTTTTGTGGAAGGGTGGCTTATTGGATGCTTGGTTTGATGACGATGTTTGAAGGAGATTGGGTGCGTTTTCATTCATTTTGACCGTATTTTTTGCAGCAGAAGATATTATGTGTTATACTTCTTCACAATATACAACAATTTTGACGTAATACGAAAAAGAAGGGAGGAAATGGGCAATTCTATTTGAATGCTGCACACAGTCCACCGCCCAGCCCGGGCAAGATGCAAACGGTGAAAGAATTAATTCTTTATGCAAGGCAGGAAGAAACCAACGGGGATAAAAATGCCTCGTTCAGAGCAGCGCGCAGCGCAGCATCAGCAGCATAGAACCAGACGCCAGAGTAAGCCGGAGCAAAATGCTGACACTGTCGCAAATACTTCAAAGCCCACTAGCTCACAGCAGAGCGGTACAGATGCAGCTAACTCTCGACAGAGAGCGAGCAAGAAAGCAGCCGACAGGCGCGAATATCGTCGCCTAGGCGATAGGACACGCAATGGACATTACAAACAATCCGCGGATGTTTGTGAACCTGATGCACAAACCAGGGAGGGAATCGCACAGATGATAGAGAAAAGGAAAGCAATGAACGAAGAGTTGGAAGGAAACACTGCTAAAATGGAAGGCGCCGTGAATGGAAGATTTCTAGACGTGGATGGCATGACAGGCGGTGGGAAGGCCATTAACGTCGTTATACCGCGAACAGATGGTTACGAGGAAGAATGTGGAGAAGAGAAAGGACATCAAATATCAGCTGACTATGGTAAGTAGTTTTATTCGTTATTTCAGTGTCAGTGGAAGGAAATTGCAAGTATCGCAGACCCGAATGATAACCTCGCTAACAATTCATGCGGGAACCCTTTTAAAAATAGATTGGGATGCCGAAGAGGAAGTTCTGCGCAAACAGGCGGAGGCTGCAGAGAAGCAAATGGCAGCTTTGCAAAAGAAGCGCAATTTAATTCAGTTCAAGAAGCGTGAACGCGAGCTGACTACCAAGAACCAGGAGAGAATAAAAAACAATGTCAATATAGCCGAGAAAGAGCTCCGGCTTCGGGTCCAAGCTCTGCGGGATGAGAAAGATGATCGCCTCTCGAAGGTGGAGCGATTCAAAGGCGAACTGAAGGAACGCATCGACGCCCTCTGCAGATGCTACGAGGAGGTAAGCGTTCGTGCGCTCACTGTGGGAAACGCATTCGAAGAGGCCGAGAAAAAACTAGTTGACGAGGCAAGGAGGGAGGTGGAGAGAGAAAGCCGGCGTCTCGAGGGGGAAAAAGAGGCAGAGCTCATCAAAGTGAGGAAAAAGTTACTAGGAGAATGATCAAAAGGGAGGATGAGTGCCACCACCCTTAGAAACGAGTAGATAGGACGGTGTCAATTAAAGTGTAGGTGTTTCTTCTTGGCATTTTCTTCTCTTAGGGTTGGGTAAACTACTTTATCTTTCAGCGTGCGTCCGTGGATGGATGTTTCTGTAAAAGTTTTGCAAGGAAAGGCAGGGGTGTCGGTTACGACGACGAGATTCACCTCTTTTTCAGTCGATTCTGTGTTGTCTGCTTCTCATGTTTCACCAATTTCTGTTTCGGTCTATGCGGTGATGCTACGTGCGCACCGCTTCCCGACAAACTCCCAGTTCTTCGTGGAGCAGCACTCTCTCTTCCAAGGGAGTCTTCTTCGACAGCCTCGAGCTTGTGGTAAGTAATTGTATAGAAGGGAGGATCAGGCAGGTCAATATGAACATCTGCACAAACCGCAACATACATACATACAGCAACATACAGGAATTTGGATCACAGGAGAGTGAGGGAAAGCGGTGGACAGTTAGTTCCAGCCCAGGGTAGTTAGCCAGCAGCAACAAGGTTTCAGCCCCTCACCAGCAAGTGCATATAGGCATATCACGATCGCTCTCTCACCTACAATGTTTGCTTTCCCCCATTGATTTTTAACTCTGTCAACTAAATACAGAACCTCTGCAAGGGAGAAAATGGGTGAGTATATTTGAATATTCCCGATGAAATTGAATCTCTCGTTGCCACTAACCTTCCCCTTTAGCAAAGAGGGGCTCCATGGAGGAATTTTATTTGTTTAGAAATATGTTATGCCTCTTTATAACAAATAATTTGGAAACCCAGATAATTTGTTTGAACGCTCGGCTGCTCCAGAGCTGCACACAACGAAAGATTGAATACCAGGGTTTGGTCTATAAACTCTATCTATTAATAGAAATTCGACGAAAGTGGAAAGTATTTCACCTTCGTAAGGATCTTCCTTAGCCAAATGGGTAAAGAAACAGGTTCTTGTTACTTTTTATCAAATGTTCTCATTCGTACCAGCGTATTCTCAACTGCAATTAACAATTTCCCTCGCGCATCATCATTATCATGCTCACGACGCAATGCTTCTTTCATTTCCTCCCTGCTTTTGTTATTATTAAGGAAATCGGCGACATGCGCGAGTAATTCCACCTGCTTGCTGAGCCCAAGGACATTAAAAACATTGCCTAGATAAGATAAATCAACCGTCAAATGTTCACAACCTTCGTCGTTCAGATTCACAATCTTGCAGATATTGCAAAGCATTGTGGCAACCAAACCACAGCCAATGCCAGTCATCACCGTGTTGCAGAACTTGGCAGCCGGTGAGTCCCCCACTTCGTCATTTTCGTAGCTGTTGTCACCATCATTGGCATTGCCACCCGAATCAGCTACTTTGGAACTTCCGAGCATCACTTCCCACACCTCTTCCTCGCTGACCACAACTCCAACGACACCAAACAGGTCTCGCCACATCTTTACTCCAAGTCCTTCTAAAGTCCGCAAAACCCCTGCATCCGAGCTCATTACCAGCCGCTCTCCTTCACCCCCGTCATTTAGGAGACTATCGAGGTGCTGCACAAGAGATAATAAATGTTCACCAATCCCAGTTATGTATGCCTGAGGCAATATACTACGTCAAATTGTGTGTACCGCGAGTAGCCGAGGGCCGAGTCAGAAAAAAAAAGTCGAGGAAAAGCGCCATGCCAATGAAAAAGTTGGGATAATTAATTGGGGGTGTACAAGCGCCGCCTGCTTTCCTCATGCTTTGCGATTGATTTGGTGGTATTTTTTTAAGGTTCAACGAGTACACTCACCTGTATTCTGAACCGTCGGTGTCGCCAACACTCTCCCCCTTCCAAATGCCCCAGCTTGACATGCCCGACAAAAAATTGTAAATTGTTGATGTTGCAACGTCGTGAAAGAAAGAAAGCGTAGCCTTGATTAGCTTCTCAGAGATTTTGTTGGTTGAAATTGCAAGTTTTGGGACAGGGGTTTGGGAAGCGGCAGCAGTTCCTGCAAATCCGTTCGTCAGAGAAGCGACGATTCTTTCGCGAACACCACTGTTGTCCTCTTCATTGTATCTGCCATCGCAATCGAATAGCTCGCAAGCGAGCTTGTCCAAATTTGCCACCTCCGTTTGTACTCTTAAAATGGCAGAAAGCACAAACAAACAACGCAAATGATCGAATTGAAAGACAGCGTGAATGTGCTTGCTGTTGTGGCTCATGATTGCGACGCATGAATGGACCTCTTTCAAAAAGTTACAAATGATCTTGCCCACGACCCCCAACACTGCCGCTCCTCCATCACCACGCCTGCCTACTACCCCCTCTGCCCTAACGAGACACTTCCTCCCCTCGGCCCACACTCGACTCATAACAGCGCCAAACTCTTCACACCCTACCGTGAACATCATTGGATCGTCTGTGGGAATCAGCGAGGTGGATAATTGTTGAAGCGTAGCATGCAGCTTCGAACTTGCTTTCGTGAGCTCCTCCTTTTCCAGTTCGATGTAGGAAGTGGGTTGCTGCGCGAAAGGTGCATATGAAATGCGATAAATTTTTTGCATTGATGCGGCACCGACCTCCTCGCCAAGAACCTCATTCAAATCAAGGAGAAACCCTAGGAGCAGAGAAAAGCATTTCGCATACATTTCTGGAGGTGACGACGGCGAAGACCCTGAAGAAGAGGACGTCGGCAGTGACGACAACCTCGACTTGAATGAGTTCGATGTGGGCTCCAGCACCTCGCAAACGATGTCCGCGAGCAACACCCATGCGCCTTCTTCAGACCCATCAGCACGGCCACCACAAAACACCGTCTCGATTCGAGTCCTCTCCTCGCGAATAAACTCGGAGCACTCCTTCAAGAAGGAGGCAAGAAAATCACTAAAGTCAGATGTTCCTCCGAACGCGAACCACTTTCGATGCAGCCCCCCAACACGGTTCCTCACGTACTCACTTCGGCAAAGGCCCATCTGATCAATTTGCCTATACATCGAAACAGTTGTTTGGAGAGTGTCAAGCCGGGATCCTTTCAGAGCGTGGAGAAGCTGTTTGTGAACGAACGGCAGAATTCAGTAGACTTCGATTAGGTATTTTGAGCGCGAATGAATGGCTTGTTCAGGGCAAGTAGAAGCACTTCGATAGGTATTTTGAGCGCGAATGAATGGCTTGTTCCGGGCAAGTAGAACCTTAATGCACCTTACCTGAGGCTTGAGCAGCGTCGTTAAGTTCGTTGTCATTTTGTTAATGACTGAATCTCTCTCTTCCCTTCCAGGCATACCATCCAGCAATTCACTCTTGCTTGCATCTTTCAGCTTACCCAAAAGCTTGACAAGATTAGCTACATCACTTTCAAGGAAGCAATTCGCCATTTGCTCTTTTACTTCTTGAAACACTTTGAGAGAGTCGAGAATCAGGGAAGTCTCCAACAAATTCCGCTGGAGGTTAGAGGTTTGGTGAATTTGATCCAGGACCTTGTTGTACTGGTTCGATGCACGCGCATCGGCGCCATCAGCGCCATCAGCGCCAAGACTCCTCGCATGCTCTTCAATCTTGTCACGACGGTGTCTCTCGACAGCATTTTGTTTGCTCCGTAAGGCAGCCCTCTCAATCTCTAATCCTTCCCCTCCGCCTCGAATACGCTGCATTTCATTGCCGATGCGAGGGAAAGTGATCGTCGTCGTTTCAGCTAGCGATTTTGCGAGCTGCTCGTTGAGAAGCAAGAGGGAAGAAGAGAGGCTGTGGAGGCAGCTCTGCAGCGGATGTGGTTGTAATGGCAACGTTGAGGTGGATGCTGATGGGGTGGTAGGCAGGGGCGAAGACAGAATTCCATTAATGTATGCGCATGGGTCAAATGACGAAGAGGCGAATGCCTCCTCCTCATCACTATTCAGGACCATGTCAGGGGAGCTGACAGAATGGAAGGAGGAGGGGCGAGGGCAGATTGAAGAGGAATGAGAAAACCTAAGGCAATCTATCCGAACCAAATTGTCAGGCGGCAATGATGACTATGCTATCCCAAAGCTGCAGGCAGCGACAAAATATAGAAAATCAGGGAGAAGTGGCCACCATTGGCAAAAAGGGAGGATGCAAAATCCATGACCTGAAAGTAAATGATCTGTGCGCAACCCACAGATCTCAACAGCGTCAATCTCTCCGATGACGCTCTTTTATGCTGCTCTGACGGCTATGGTTACATCAATTATAGCTAGCGACCCAAGGAGTGCACAAGTACCACTGAAAAAGCTTCCTCTCCTCCACCAAGAAGGCTCACCTCCTGCAAGCTATGTACACCACATTCACGGAGAAGAAATTGACGCTGAGGAGGTTCGGATGACGTCTCGGTTCACAAAATACGAAGAATTGGTATTGGTAGGTGATTTCGATGCGCTCTATTTGCCTCCTAGGAGAACATCAACCTGGGATTGTTGTTGTGGTTGTTGTGGTTGTTGTTGTTGTTGTGGTTGTTGTTGTTGTTGTGGTTGTTGCGGTTGTTGTGGTTGTTGTGGTTGTTGTGGTTGTTGTGGTTGTTGTGGTTGTTGTGGTTGTTGTGGTTGTGTGGTTGTTGTGGTTGTTGTGATTGTTGTCATGGTTGTCTCGTACTCGCCCCTTTTGCTTTGCATCTTCTGCTTCGGATATTATGCGCATGTGTTTTTGGCGTTTCCTTAACCGTATAACTAATTCGCGAGAAATACGCAGGATTCCAAAATGGCTTCAGAGATTGCCGCAGATCCATTTAATAAACGGTCCCTGCGGCGCGGTCTTTCAGATTACATATCGCCACCATCCTCAGTGACCCAGAAAGTGCCCGTCTATCAGGGAATTGGGACGCACTACGCGGATGTGTGGGTGGGATCGCCGACGCCGCAGCGGCAGTCTGTAATTGTCGACACCGGATCTCACTACACTGCATTCCCCTGCTTGGGATGCGACGACTGCGGCGAGTCTTACCATACTGATTTACTCTTCGACTACACTAAATCGAATACGTTTCACAAACTAGGCTGCGACGAGTGCCTGAGCGGTAGCAAGTGCACTGATGACACTTGTCGGTTTTCGCAGGCATACACGGAGGGATCATCTTGGTATGCCTACCAATCTGTTGACAAATTTTGGCTTGGAATGAACAAAGATGACGCGATGAACGAAATAATGGGCGACGAATTTGCTTTTGATTTCATGTTCGGCTGCCAGTATCGCGAGACAGGCCTCTTCATAACTCAGCTAGCTACTGGAATTATGGGAATGTCAGCATCGGATGCCACCATCGTCAAACAAATGTATGACAAAGGCATTTTGGCGCACAATAGTTTTACCATGTGCTTCCAGAAGCACTTAAACTACGACAAGGTCGATGGGGTACTGTCGGGCGCGATGGTAATGGGGGGCTATAGTTCCAATGCTCACAATCAGCCGATGTTATTCGTTGCGAATCAGAAGAGCTCCGGGTGGTTCACAGTCAAATTGACGAATATTTATGTTCGTCCGGGAGGCGGCAACGACGTTGAAAGTCCACAGAATGCACAGGCCGTTCGGGTCAAGGTCGATTCTGCCCAGCTCAACACTGGAAAAGGCGTAATTGTCGACAGCGGAACTACGGACACGTACTTGTCTCGCTCTGCGAGCGTCGAGTTCAAACGAATCTGGAAAGATGTGACAGGCCGAACCTATTCCAACAGTGCCATGAGTCTGACTGACGAGCAAGTCAAACATTTGCCGACGGTACTAATCCAGCTTGACGGAACCCGGAATGGCGAAGCTGTGAACGACCGCAACACACCTGGCGTGATGGGCTCGTCAGCCGCCGCGCTGGGGGGAGACAGGCCCGACGATATAATTCTCACCTTTCCGCCCACTCACTACATGGAAAAGAGCACCAGCACAGGGAAGTACACTCCCCGCTTATACTTCTCCGAGTCTTCGGGAGGAGTTCTCGGTGCTAACTTTATGCAGGGCCACGACATTTTATTCGACTGGGAGAACAACAGAGTTGGCTTTGCCCCTTGCGATTGCAACTACGATGATATCGCGGGCGAAGTATTCGACCAGGACATTGACTGCAAGCTCGGAGAGCTTTACATTATCGAACAATGCTCCGCCGTCAAAGACTGCGACGCAAGTAATTTGAGTAATAGCTTGCTCAGCGGGAGCGAGAATTGGGGAAGAGTGATCGAGACTGCGCCAAAGGGAAACGGGAGATCATGCGAGTCCTTGATGGCCGAAATAGCTTCCTTCACGCCCAGTATGGAGTTTGATAGCTGTCACGACGAAAGATGCTTCGGTACGATGACGTGCAGTTGCGGATGCGGAGCCGTTGAAAATTCTGGCGACGCCGTGCCTGACGCTCCTTCATGCGTTGACCTCGAACCTGCCGTTATCTCCGACTTAGGTATTTGCAAGGACCTGTGGAGCGGCTGTGAAGAAAAGGACGACACGTGCAGTCAAGTGAAGGTCGAAAGCGTATTTAACGCGGTCGACGAAAAATGTTACAAGGTCTCCAGCCAGCAGCGAGGCTGCACCAACGGAGTTTGTGGGGGCGACCACGAGCTTGTTCCATACAAGGTATCTACTATCGTAAATCTAGTAGGGGCAAATGCCACGAGGTGGAGCCATTTTTATAGTCAGGAGCTTACAGAGATCTTTAGCGACGGGTTTCACCACATATCAGGGGGAGATATTAGTGTCCTTTGGGTCAAGGAAGTTGACGGAGATGGAGGGAATGGAGCGACTACACAGATTTTGATCGAGATGAGTATCAGGAATGAAAACTACAAACGAAGCCAGAAAAAAGCCAGGGACATAGCTGCCTGCTCATCAATCATCGCCACAGGCGAGGAGAGGGCCGATCACGCGCTCGAGGAGCTCAACAGAGGTGACTTTGCGGAGAAATTGAACGAGGGCATTTTAAATAAATTCGTCGCAGAAGCGGATGTCGGACACGACACGTCAGAAAACCCTCTATTCAACTTCCAGTCTGCATCCATTCAAATTGGTTGGAAGCAACAGATGCTCTTTTGTCAACATAGCTCAGATCCTGGATCTGATAACTCAAACATTGTTGATGAAGATACCAGTAAGGGAGGAGAAGCCGGAAGCACACTTCCACTTATCAGCATAATGACTTTCCTCTTTGTTGGTGGATTGGTCTGGTGCATCATGAAACGGAAAGCCCGGAACACAACGATTGACTACCACAGTGTGAGCACGGGCTCAAACGGGGGTAGTCGGACAATAAACAGTCGGTATCTAGACGATGACGACGATGACGATGAAGATAATATAAGCGCTCTCGAGCTTCAGACAGTGAGTAAGTCACCAAGAACTGCCAACCTGTAGTGCTCGCAAACATTTCAATGCCCTCAGGATGTGTTCTTATGGTCGTGAATTTTGAAACTTGATTGTTTAATATGTAAGATTTTGCTAAATTTTTTAAATTTGGACAGGAATGATAGATAATACTGACAGGATTTTTGTACTCCGGATTGAGCCAATCATCAGAGAAAGTCAGAAACAATTCCATCTTGGCAAATGAAATGAATGTTGTCGCCACTAGCGCCTCCATCGCCAGAACTTCTTTCCTTCTCTCGTCTCAGGACAGAGCCACGTTGGTAGCTCCGACATGAATTTGATGGAAGAGCTTTCTCATGTTGTCCTGTACCAACCCGAGGTTCAACTCCATGGTCTGCATGTAACTCATGCCACGCTGCACAAGCGCGTCGAAAAAATTGTTACGCTTCCCAATTGCGACAGAAAGATCACAAATTGCACTACTC
>Ga0115556_1000932_pt1 | contig 19879 bp, 10 predicted proteins | sample COGITO_mtgs_1104_5_FD_87282 | JGI IMG/M metagenome (GOLD analysis project Ga0115556, IMG submission 87282) | Pelagic marine microbial communities from North Sea - COGITO_mtgs_110414 | ecosystem: Environmental > Aquatic > Marine > Epipelagic | place: Germany:Helgoland, sampling site Kabeltonne... | reverse complement strand
GAGGAAGGAGGGTTCGCGGACGCCAAGAGCGCGAAGAATGCGAGGAAGAAAGAATTGGAAGAGATGGACATCGACGAGTTCTTAGACGCGAGCGATGACGAGGAAGAGGACGAGGACGAAGACGATTCAGACGATTCAGACGAGGAGACGAGCGAAAACGAAAAGGACGATTCAGACGAGGAAGAAGACGAGAACGAAGACGCAAAAACGAGAGAGGAGATGAAACGACACAGGGAACATTTAGAGTCTCTGAAAGAGACGGATCCTGAATTTTACGAGTACTTGCAACAGGAGGATAAAGAGTTGTTGGAATTCGACGACGACGACGATTCAGAGGACGATTCAGAGGAGAAACAAAAGAAGGACGAGAGCGATGAAAGCGATTCCGACGAGGAAGGAGGAACAAACGAGGACGAAGCCTCGAAACGCGCGAAAACGAAGCGAAAGAAATCGGAGAACAGACAATCCGGGAAGACGTTGACGTCGGCGCTCGTGAAAAAATTGTGCGAAAACGCCAAAGGCGGGAAGGCGTTGGGCGCCGCGAAGCATTTGTTCACCGCGTATAGAGCGGCGTGTCACTACGGCGACGAGGAGAATGAGAACGATCAGACGATGTTGAAGTTGGCGAGCTCGAGCGCGTTTAACGATTTGGTGCAGTTTGTGTTGGCGGAGGCGGATGATATTTTTAGAGGCGTGTTGGGAGATAAGCCGGCGAAATCGACGCAAGAGCAATACGATTACGAGCCGATGAAATCAAACAGATGGAAGAAAGTTGAGCCGGTCGTGAAATCTTACATCGGGAACACGTTGCATTTACTCGGACAGTTGACGGATGCGTCGATGACGTCTTTGGTTTTGAGACGGCTGGCTGCGTCCGTGGCGTTTTTGAAACCGTTCGAGCGGTTGACAAAACGCGTGACGAGAACGACGTTGATGTGTTTTTCGAGCGGAGAGCCAAGATTGAGGGTAAGTGCTATAGTTTTACTGAGAGCGATTGCGGCGACGTGTCCAGGACCGGCTTTAGAGAGAGCGGTGAAAGGGGTGTACCGAGCGTACGCGAGCAACGCAAAGTTTATGAATGCGAATTCGGCGGAGAATATCGCGTTTATGAGCGCGTGCGTGGTGGAGATGTTTGGCATCGATCAAAATCAATCCTACGGGTTAGCGTTTGCGTACATTAGACAACTCGCGACGTTGTTGAGAAATGCTTTGGCTCAAAAAACAAAAGATGCGTTCAAATCGGTGTATTGTTGGCAATACATAAACTGTTTGGAATGTTTTGAGCGGATATTAACCGCGCACGCTTCGAATAGAGAGTATAGCAGCAAAGGTTCCGGCGAGCAAACAACAAAAGACGGATCTACTTCGGTTTTACGACCGTTGGCGTATCCGGTGCAACAAATTGCGCTCGGTGCGGCGAGAGTATTGCCTTCGGCGCGATACGCACCGCTTCGCATTCGTCTTTTGAAAATTCTCAATAGGCTTTCGAGGTCGATGGAGACGTTTGCACCAGTTGCACCACTCGCCCTGGAACTTTTGAACTTTTCCGAGTTGTACAAAGCGCCAATGTCAACGAAAGCGCCCAGTCCAGATTTTACGCTCGCTTTGAGAGTTTCTAAAACCGAGTTGCGCTCTCCGGCTGTTCAAGACGTCGTCGTCGAATCCGCGTTTGAGGAGCTCGGCGAACACCTCGAGCAACATGCGTATTCAGTCGCGTTTCCAGAGATTTCTCACGCAGTGACGAGAGAGTTGAAACGATTCAATAAGAAAACAACCGTTGGTAGATTTAAAAAACAGGCGAAGCAAATGTTGGATGCGATTGAACGCAACGCGGATTACATCGAGAGGAAAAGAGATGACGAGGCGGATTTTGCGCCGAAAGACATCGAGAAAGCGAAGAGTTTCTTACACGGAGAGAAAATGGAAGGAAAAGCACCGTTGACGAGGTACGTGAAACAGTTGAGAGATAGGGGGAAGGAAAGGCGCGCGGCAATGCAAGCCATGGATGTGTCTATTCGCTCGAACAAGTCTCACGGCGATGAGTCATCCTCTTCTGATGATGACGACGACGACGGGGATGACGAGGATGATGATCACAGAAGAGGCGACGACGAGGAGGACGAAGATGATGACTTCTTGAACGGAGATAACGACGGTGGCGACGACGACGACGACGACGAGATCATAGACGGAGACGAAGCGTTTGAAGAAATGAAGAAACGCAAGCGTAAGTCAGGTGTCGACGAAGAAGACTTGTACCTCGGTAAGGAAGATTTAGTCAAGGAATTGGAGCTCTCGTCAGATGAAGAGAACGACGACGAAGACGTCAAACCAGTGCCGACGAAAAAAGCGCGGAAGAAGGGCGGTAAGAAGTAATTAGTACTGGTTGAAAGTGTTTGTTTTTTATGAATACATTATTACAAAATGGTTCTCTAAAGTTATCAAAATAAATGTTCCTCAGTACTACGGGAAAAGTTATATAAATAGCTAGTTGTACAAAGAAGTATGTTCTCCTTCACAAACACGCAGTAAAATGGTAAATGTTATGCGCAAGATTAACTGCTGTTGTTTGTGCTTTTCTTGACTTCGTTCGTTTTCCTTTTCGGCGTCGCTTTCGCGTCCACCGCCTCTCCTCCGGTCAAATTCATCAAAAGGCTCGCGTACTGCGCAGCTTGGGCCGACTTACCGCCTTGTTGTTGTTGTTGTTGTTGTTGAAGTAGTAACAATTGTTGTTGTTGCTGCTGCTGCTGTTGAAGTTGTTGAAGTTGTTGCTGTTGTTGCTGCATGAAAGGCGCTCCGCCCAAGTCATTCATCCATCGCGCAACCGCCGCTTGCTGTGCTTGCTGCATGGCAAGAATAGTAGCTTCGGGCGCAGATGTAGCTTGCGCGTTGACGTTGTTTCCCATGGAATCAACACCGGTTCCCCCCGAACCGCCTGAATTTCCACTTCCGGTGGCTTTCTTCCCGCCGCTGATGTTATCGTTGTTCTCGGTCTCGCTCTGCGGTTTCTCACTCGTTGTCGAGGAAGACATGGTTTGCAATATCGCGTTCGCTTCCATGGTAGCCTGAGATGTTACAATAGGCAGTTGCGCTTGCACGAGCGTATTGACGTCCGCTTGCACCATACCATGCTCAACTGACGACATTGCAATAGTTGAAATTGCCGTACCAATTCTCCATCCGGTGATTTTGGCCAACGTGACGACGCGTTCGGAAATATCCGCACCCGGGGAATCGCCGTGAATCATCTTTGCATTTCTCGCGATTTCTTCGCCAACTCTGGCAGCAGCGAATCCAACAAGAGATGCGGCCAAATTGACGTCGTATCCAGCGACGGAAGATAGCAACTGCGCAACCTGGGCGTCTGCGTTGGAAGCGCTGTGCATACCCGCGAGTACCGCGGCGTCCGCGTTGGCTCCCGGCTGACTCCCCACCGAGCCAAATCCACCACCTGCGGCGTTTCGAGCAGCGGTGGCGATTTGCGCGGCCGAAACGCCCGGAAAGTTGAAAGGAAGCTGATTGCTGCCGTTACTCGCCGTCGACGGAACACCAACCATCGAGTTGGGAAGCAAAACTTGCTGTCGAGCGACTGCAGCTGCCGCTGCAATATTCGGCGGTTGTCGCAGGAATGCTGGTCCAGCGCCTCCAAGCGCGTTGCCTGCTGCGCTCGCAAGTCCGGCTAAACCAGCGGCAGCATTCATGGCGGGTGTCTCGGTGTTGTTTCTGCCATCCGCTCCATCCCCATCACCACCGCCATAACCACTCGCATGGTGTACATTCGGAGCACCACGATCTTTGCGTCGACCAGAGCCCTTTGGAAGGTTGCGTTGCGTGCCGCCTTCTGTCCAATATCTCTGACACGCGCGACAATAATGTCGAGGTTGTGATAACAGACCGTTGTTGTAGTAGCAGAAACGAGTTTCGTTTGAGTTACATCTCGCGCAGGGGCGATGGTTGTTCACATCTTCGCGACCAGCAATGTTCTGCTCTCTTTCGAGCTCTTTTTGCGTCTTTTGTGGTTGCATTTGTTGCTGTTGCTGTTGCGCGTCTCGCTGCTCAATGATATCCGTCGCCGGCGTCATCGGCATGTCCCCGTTTTCATCCGGCGAGTTGCGATCTGCCTCGTCCTCGACATCTTCATCCTTCGTAATTTCTACCTTGACTTGCCCACCGCGATCTTTGTCACCTTCTTTCGGCATTTGAATGTTCAAAGTCGTCTCGGCCCCAGATCCGCCGCTACCATCGTTTCCAGACCCTCCGGAACCTTCACGACTACCCCCAGAATTTGCTTGCGGCGACATCCCTCTAGGGTTCGGTTCTTCCGAATTCTTCCCAGAACCACCGGCAGAACCTTGATGCTCGCCAGAATCTGTGTCTTTCTCGTTGCCAGTGTCGTTTCCTTCGTCATCGTCATCCGTGTTGTTCATATCTCTCGCTCCGCGACGCGACGGCGAGTGCCTCGTTTGGCTTTGGTTCCTCTTTGAGCGCTCAGATCTTCGTTCGGATCGATTCTTATCGTAAACATTCTCCAGCACGGTCGTTTCTTTCTTATTCGTCGCGTCTTCATTCGATATGCCGTCGGTATTTTCGTTGCCGGCGGCGGCGTTATCGCCTTCGTTGAAGTGTGCCCTTTTCGACTGATTGCCTCCTCCCACGTTGCGTTCGTTACTGCCGTACTTTTCCAAATCGTGTTCAGGCGCCGCCGACGTGGTTTCTCCCGAATGCGTCGGTCGAACTTTGTTACCGCCCAAACCCGGACTCGCTGCGCGTTTGTGCTTGTTGTTCTCGTCGTCGTTCTCTTCTTCCTCTTTCTTCAACTTGTCGATTTGATCCTGTTTCTTTTCTTTTCCAGCCTTCGCGGACATCTTGCCGCCCAATCCTTTCGATTGCGTCTGTCCTTTCTCATCGCTCGACGTTCCGTTATCAACTTCGTTGCTCCCTTTATTTCGAGTGTCGGTACCTTCGTTTGAACCACCTCGGCCTCCGCTACCTCCACCATCTGTGATTGGATCCGATCCTCCGGAACCTCCGTCGCTATTCCCTCTCTGTACCTTCGCCGGTGCCGCCAGCGTTGCTAAATTCTTCGTGCTATTATTATTATTGTTATTATTATTGATCTTTCTCGTTTTTTGGTCCAATCCTGAAGGCAAACTTGAGGCAAACATAATCGCAGCCGTCTCCATCGCGTCTCGAATCTTTGTCAAAGTCGCCGGTTTCTCGATGTACCCGTCAAACATGACCGAGTGCCCGGCTTCGCCGGTCGACTCGCACAAACTCAAAAGCTCCCCATGTTTCAACGCCGTCACCGCAATAACTTTAATCGGCTCTTCCTCCTCGTGCCCAGGCTCTAAGTGTTCTCTTCGGAACTTCTCGTGCTTTCGGATCTCGGCTAACGTTTCGACCCCGTTTTCTTGCGGCATCATGATGTCCAACAAAATGCACTGCACCTCGCCTTGTTTCTCGTCAATGTATTGAATCGCTTCTTTCCCGCTCGTCGCCACCGGCGAGTCTTTAAACCCGAGCTGCTCTAACTGGTTCGTCGTTATCTGTGTTTTACAAAAGAAATCGAGGAGAAAAATGTCAGAAAAAATTTCGTTTGTTATCCCCTATCCTCGAGCGCGCGAGCAAAGAGAGAGAAAAGTACACGTGGCAGGGAAAGGCACTTTTATCCAAAACAAAAGTTTCCGCGCGCGTTCACACGGGCGAAACGAAAACGTACCCTTCTGCACAAACCAATATCGTCCACCACTAAGATCTTCTTCGACGCGTTGTTCATTTGGTTTTGATTCATCTGTTCCTCGTCGTTTAATCGTTTTTGTTGCTGCTTGTTTTTCGCCACCGTGGAGGCTCTCTTCCCTGACGCGGAGCGTCCGGAAAGCTCGTCCAAGGAGGGGAAACGGCCTTGCTCTCGAAGTTTTTGTAACGCCGCGGTGACCTGATTTTGTGAGAGGAAAGAAGAATAAAGTCAGTTTCGCATAATACTATAAACACATAACACGATTTCGTCGTGTGCGTGCACATGCGTGGTTCGCATCGTCGCTCTGATGCGCGCGCGCGTTAAGAAAAACTGAATTCCAAACGAACGATTTTCGACCACGAAAGAGCTTTTAGACGCACTTTTTCTCGGGTAAAGAATCCGCTGTGATTTATGTCCACGATGCTTTCGAGCGGTTTCATTTCCGCGATTTCCCCGGCACCAATCGCTAACAACAGTTTTCCTAAATCCGAAGTTCTCACTTTACTCGGCGACCCTTCCACGGAGAGCAAGCTGAACGCGCCGGACAACTCGGATTCAAATTCTTGCTCCGTCGAATTTTCCTCCCGTTGTTGTCCTTTTTCCGCCTGTTCGCCTCTTTTCGAAGGCATCGTCGTCGTTTTTTTCTGAGCCGTCGTGCTCCGTCGTCGACTCGGCGCCATGTCTTCCGAACGAGAAAAAAGTCGTTTAGCGCTATCTAAACGTTCGTTGTGTGTTTCCTCGCGTGTTTCTGTGAGTGTTTTATTTCTTTACGCGTGCGCGAGTGGTGGTTTGTAGTGCGCGCGCGCCGTTCTTCTTATCTCAAATTCTGACGAGTATAGAGACGCTTTTTGCCTTTTTCTGCGCTCTGCGCTTTTTTGACCTATCGATCTCTTGTGTTTTTGACCTACCCCTCTGTTTTGCGGTGGAAAACGAGAGCGTCCTGCGGTCGAAAAGCGCTCAAAAAACTCGAAGCTCTCGAAAACGCTCGAAAAGGAGTTCCTTTTTTTTCTTTTTTTGTCCCTCGATTGTTCGCTTCGTGATGTGACGGCGGCTGTGTTTGTCGTCCTCGCGTTTTCCTTTCTCCGAAAGCGCTCTCTCTCGGCTCTCGTTAAATTTTTCCTCTCTCTCGAAGGAGTCGAGGAGGACTTGCCCCACACAGAACCACCGCCATTACAGAAGAGGTGTTTGTTCTCTCTGTGACAACAACACAACACATTTATTACACACACATCGCGCAAAGAGAGAGAGAGAGAGAGAAAGAAGGAAAAAAAGAAGGTTTTGTCATGGGAGCAGCTTCAAACGCAGGGGCGGAGACGCCTTCAAACAACCCTTCGTTGCGAGCGAACGAAGACGCGATGCGACAGATCATGCATCTCGTGTTCTCTGAAATCAAACCGTTCGTAACGCAGCACGAACCGGACGTCCCGGAGGAGGATTTACCGGAACTCTCCAGAACGAGAGATTTATCGAAAGCTGATTTTACCGTGCAGTGGAGTCGATTTTGCGCGAAGAGGAAGTTGAATCCCGCGGAGTACGTGAAGAATCTCTCGGAAACTATTCAAAAACAAATCGAAGACGGCGCGCACCAGGACGGGTTCATCAAGTCCGTCCAAGGCGTCGGGCCGTACATGAACATTTTCGTGAAGAGGCAAAAAGTTTTTAAACTGGCGATTAACGCCATCATCGAGCAAGGCACGAAGTACGGGTGCACGAACGCCGGGCAAGGGAAGAAAGTTATCATCGAACACACGTCGAGCAACCCGAACGCGCCGTTGCACATCGGGAACTTGAGAAACGTGATGATAGGCGCGCACTTGGCGAGAGTGATGCAAGCGTGCGGGTGTGAAGTCACGCAAGCGTTTTACGTGAACGATTTAGGAGCGCAGATTGGGTTAACGGCGTTGGCGTATTCGAGAATTTATACCAAGATAAAGCCGACGATGAAAATCGACCAGTGGATTGGCGCCATGTACGCGGTGATGAACACGTGCCAAGAGTTGCAACAGGTTGGCGTGCAACCGGGAGATTTAGAGGTACGCTTATTATTTTCTCTCCTCGTTTCTTTCGTTTCTTTCTCGTCGGTTTTACCGTCCCGTGACCAATCAAACAAAGAATAAAGCAGATGATTATTGATTAAAAATTACTTTTTAACTCTCTTTCTGATTACGATGAGGAAACAATCAAAATCACCTCTGACAATATGATGCTTTGTTCTTGCGTTGGACGTGTCAACGAACCCTTTATTCTCTCTCTCTCTCTCTTTGGGCTCTCGCCAACAATATTTCGCGCGTGCGTTGTGCATTCATCACAATCGAGACTGACACATATCCTCTTCCCTCTCTCCTTTTTCCGAAATCCATCGTAAAGGACGCGTGCAAAGCCGGCGAAGACGCCGTGAAAGCGTTGTTAGAGAAAGCCCTAGCCGAAGCCGGAAACGACGAAAAGAAAATAAAAAGTATCAACGAATACTTCGACATCTACCAAGATTTGCGAGGAAGATTTCAAGACATGATGGATATCATGATTCAAGACGTTCGCGAAATTTCAGATATTAAAACCGAAGCTGGTAAACTCAACTTGGCGTACGAACGCCAAGAACCGTGGGCGATCAAAATCTTTCGCAAGATGGTCATCGATTGCTTAACCGGCGTTCAAGAAACTTTGTCCAACTACGGCGTGAAGCACGACCGTTTCGATTTCGAATCCGAGCTCGGATGGGAAGGCTCGAACGATAAAGTTTTGGAGATTATGAAAAACTCTGATTACTTTGTCCCGCAAACGGAGTGCAACGACAAAGGCGTCCCGCAGGGCGCGTATTTAGATATGGACGCGTTTATTCGCGACCAAAAGTTCAAAATCGGCAAAGGCGGCTATCAAAAAGACTACCCGCCGTTATACGTCTTGCGCCCGGATGGTTCTACTTTATACACCTACCGCGACATCGTCTACTCGTTCAAGAAAGCCTCCATGTCGGATTTAATCTTGAACATCATCTGCTCCGAGCAAGATTTGGCGCAACAAAAAGTAGCGCTCGGGATGTGCATGATGAATCCAGCCATGAAAGGCCGGCAGTACCACCTCTCTTACGATTTGGTCAAACTCACCACCGGCAAAATGTCCGGTCGTCGCGGTCGATACTTGTTAGCCGACGACCTCTATCAAGACTTGAAAGACATCATCAAAGAGAAAATGGCCAAGAAATCCGAAGATAAGGGCGAAAAAGTCGACGAAAAAGCGTTCGAGAGCGTCACTCACGAAGTCTCCGCCGCGGCTATGAAATACGCACTCCTTTCGTGCGCCTGTCAAACGCAAATCAACTTTGACATTGCGAAAATCACCGATTTCGAGGATGCCTCGGCGCCGTTCATCCTCTACAACTCCACTCGTTTACGATCAGTCATAGCCAAATACGAATCGAGAGTCGCCACTGGCGAGCTTCCGCCACTCGCGGATATCAAAGAAATGGAATTTGACGAGTTAGTCGACGATAAAGAGTGGGCCTTGCTCATGGAATACGTCTTACCGTTCTCCCAAATGCTGTGCGACGCCGCGTTGCCGAAACTCCCGGAACCTCCCGCTTTACCTTCCTACGGTACCCACAAAGTCTGCGAATTCCTCAACGCCATGGTCCGTGCGGTGTCTGGATATTACGGCCCAGCCGGCGTTCGCATCCTCCCGATGACGAACCACGTCAAAGAAGGCGAACACATGTGGAACAAAAACGCCATGTGGCAACGCGTCCACTATTTGACGGCGTTGCGACAAGTCCTCGACAACGGTTTGCGTTTGTTAATGATCGAGCCGTTGGAGAAGATGTAATAACGATTATTTTATGAAGGACGACGAGGGAGAGAGCGAAAGAGAGAGAGAGAGCGCGTTGATAAAGTATTGACTCTCTGATTTAAGTATATAAAAGTAAACCTTCTTAAAATCCTATCGCGAGACTATTGAAGAGCTCTTCCTTTCTTTCGAGATCCAACACTATAACACTCGTACAAAACCACGACACACTTCATAATAATCTTCCGACACCGCAGATTGCACTGTCGTCTAAATTATTTACTCGCGCGCAGTTACTCCTTTACAACGACGAACGAATAAATCATCCACATCATGCCTCCCGTTGTTTCCCCGCGATTAAAATCCTCCCTCGTTCCCGTGCCGACGTCCACGGAGACGAACTTTGAGCCGAACGATTACAAGAAAGGATCGATCGACTACGACGACCTCGCGAGTGACCCGAAGCGTAAAGTCGCGTTCATCACCGGCGTGACCGGCCAAGACGGATCGTACCTGGTCGAGTTGTTGTTGGGGAAAGGGTACATCGTCCACGGCATTAAGAGACGATCGAGCGCGTACAATCATCCGCGTTTAGAACACATCTTACAACCCGATTATCCGAACGGAGACAAATTTTTCCTGCACTACGGGGACATGTCGGATTTACACGCGTTGGTCGGGATCGTGAGAGATATTAAACCGACGGAGGTGTATAACTTGGCCGCGCAATCGCACGTGCAAGTTTCGTTTCAAATGCCGATGTTCACCGCGGAGGTTGATGGGGTTGGTGTGTTGAACGTCATGGAGGCTATTCGATTGACCGGGCAAACGACGACGTGCAAGTTTTACCAAGCGTCGACGTCCGAGTTGTACGGTAAAGTGCAAGAGATTCCGCAGTCCGAAACGACGCCGTTTTACCCGCGATCGCCGTACGCGGTCGCGAAATTGATGGGGTATTGGGCCGTTGTGAACTACAGAGAGTCGTACGATATGTTCGCGTGCAACGGGATTTTGTTCAACCACGAATCGCCGAGAAGAGGGGAAACTTTCGTCACCAGAAAAATTACTTTGGCCGTGGCGAACATCAAGGCGGGAAACCAAAAATGCTTGTATTTGGGTAACTTGGACGCGCAAAGAGATTGGGGACACGCGAGAGATTACGTCGAGTGCATGTGGAAAATATTACAACAAGACGTACCGGAAGATTACGTGGTCGCGACTGGCGAGATGACCACCGTTCGCGAGTTTGCCTCCAGAGCGTTCAAGCACGCCGGCATGGAGCTCGAATTCAAAGGCGAAGGCGTGGAAGAACACGGCGTGGAAAAGGCGACCGGTAAAACGTTATTGAGAGTGCACCCGAGATATTTCCGTCCCGCGGAAGTCGAGCAACTTTTGGGCAACCCGGCGAAGGCGTTGGAACAGTTAAAGTGGAACCCGAGGCAGACGAGTTTACAAATGTTGGTCGAGGAGATGGTGGACGCCGATATCGCCAGAGTCGAAAACCCGAACATTCATTACTAATGATACGTTTATTATTGCTATTACTAGCACGAGTACTTTAAGAGAGAGAGAGAGAGAGAGATTAAGAGATGTTGTTACTATTACTATTTTTTACTTACAAACATACAAAGAGCTATTCAACTAGAGACACCGAAAAGCGCTCTCGTTTCTTCCTTCTCACAACAAATTGCATCTCAAATCAGAAATGAGAATTCACTTCGTCATCTCCCCACAAATAAATTCGCTTTACAACCAAACATGCAAATCTTTGTCAAAACGGTAAGTATTACGTGTCGTCCTTATAGCCGATGTTGTCTCGTGTTTTCGCATCGTTTGATACCGTCTGCGTGCGTGTATGCGCTCCGATCGCGTCTTCAACGGTCGCGACGACGCGCGGGGGTTTTTGAGTGCGCGAAAAATCGCTCCGTGTCGTTCGCTTAATTTCTTCCGAAGGGGCGCAAACCCTCCGGGGGTGCAAATCTCTTCGAAAAAGACGATCCAGGAGATTGATGCGAGCGTGCGAGGGTGGATAAAGCGCGTTTCTTTTTTGATGTGCGCGTGGATGAGACGGATGGAACGGTCGTTCGGCGCGTTTACGTCGTTTTGGTCTCGCCACATCGGCGCGCGCGCATTCCTCGTTTTCGGCCGTTTTTCCTCCTCTCCCTTATATTTTGGACCTTTTACTCACCCCACGCGTTCCTTTTCTCCTTTATGTTTAACAGCTCACGGGCAAGACGATCACCCTCGAAGTCGAGTCTTCGGACACCATCGACAACGTCAAGGCGAAAATCCAAGACAAAGAGGGCATCCCGCCGGATCAGCAGCGATTGATCTTCGCCGGAAAACAATTAGAAGATGGCCGAACTTTAGCCGACTATAACATTCAAAAAGAATCCACCTTGCACTTGGTCTTGCGTTTGCGCGGCGGCATCATCGAGCCGTCCTTGATCGTCTTGGCGAGAAAGTCCAACCAAGACAAGAAAATTTGCCGCAAATGTTACGCTCGATTACACCCGAGAGCGGTCAACTGCAGAAAGAAAAAGTGCGGGCACACGAACCAGTTGCGCATCAAGAAGAAGTTGAAGTAAACTCTCTCGAGAGAGAAAAAACGCGCTTTTTGTATTAGATTATGGAGAGGGGAGAGTTTGTGTAATTAGTTTTTAAACCTTAATAGCAAAGTTAAACGGAGAGAGAGAGAGAGAGATGAGCGTGTGGTCAGAGTCAGAGGAATGAGAGAGTGAAAAGAGAGCGAATAGAGTATTCCACGCATTTTAATGTCCAATAAGGCACTTTCCCTTCATATTCAAAATCAACAGTTTTTCTCCGCACACAACACACAAAAGAAGAAGTCGAAGGAAAAGAACTTCCATCGCGGCTTTTGCGCGCACAAAAAGAGAGAGAAAGGGCCTCGAGGGAGCTTAGGGAGCGTCGTCTCTCTCTCGTTGTTTTTTGCGTCGTCCTTTCGCGCGAGAACAAACACCAAATCATCACCAGAGAGAAACGAGAAGATCATGGTTGAGGTGATCGAAATTCTCGATTCGGACGAGGAAGGCGACGAACGCGTTCGAATCGTGCAGCAAAATTTTGAACCGCGTTTACGGCCGATACGAGAGGAGGAAGGGAACGACAACACTAACAGTAACAACAACAACAACAGAGACGAGGACGTGGTGATCACGGGTGCGCGAAGATTCCTCTCGGTTTTTCCTCCTCTTCTTCCGTTTTTTTTGGGTGAACTGTCCGAGTCTCGTCAAAAAGGGTGCCTATATTTGAACGCAAAAAAGACGCGTCGAAAGATGTAGAGTATTCCTTCGTCGTCAGACTCTTTCTTTCACGTTGTCGTCGTTTTTGTCTTTGAATAATGATAACGCTCGCAATACTCATCGAGACTAGTGCGCGCGCTGACCGAGAATGTTTCTTTCTCTCTCTCTCTTTTCCTCCTGCGCTGCGCGCGGAAAATAAAAACAGGCGTCGGCGGTCAAGAAATACTCCGAGATATCGCACACCCGCGCCACGAGTGCGCGACGCACAAGTTCGATAAAAATGCGGTGCATTTGCAGATGAAGCACTGCGCGAACTGTTGGTGTTACGTGTGCGATTTGAAAGCGCCGTGTGCGCATTGGGCGCAGCATTGCGGCGCTTATCCGTGCTATAAATGGGACGAAGCGAGACGAAGAAAGTTGGCCGGATTGCCGCAGGCACCTGGGAATGTCCCGCCGCCGGAGCCGCGGGGGTTTGGTTTTGGGGGGGCAGGCTTTGATGATGGCGCGAGGAGGTTAGTAGTCCATGGGGTTCATGTGAATCATCTTGCTCAGATCAACGCGTTTGCGTCAAATAGAGATATGGACGAACTGAGAGTTTTGTGCATCGAGGGACATCACGACATGTATAGAATCAGGAATAAATGCGAGCAACTGTTCCTTCAACTCCAATTCGATGGACTCGGGAAGAATCGATATGCTGTCATTACTCGGAAATCGTATGAATTATCGCACGATGGACGTTTTCTCAGTGGATCACAAAATGGACAAACTCGTAACGCAACATCGGCACAAGTTCTGCGGAGACTGAAGGAGAAGGACAATGGCAATTGGGTTTACTTCCCGACGAGTCCGCAATTCCAAGCGGCGTGGAAAGGCGCCTTGGGAGGGGGGAATCTCGGCGTCAGTTGGTGGGGAATTGGATATTACAAGCTGAACGCACCGGAGCAGATTTACAGTGGACACTTTCAAAAGTACGACGATATCCCGGAAGATCGCTTCCCGAGAAGCGCAGACGACTTCGATCTCTACCAAAAAGTCTTTGCACAAGTTCAGGCTTTGGTGGGAGGTGCGCCGCAGCAAGTTGCGAATAGGGACAAACCTACGACGTTAATTCAGCACATCGCGCGAGTAAAAATCACTGAAGCATCTGATTACAACGACAAGACCAAAGTATACGAAGTACTCGCCGCCCGCGCGTGTATGCGACTTGTTCACAAAAACGAATCTGCGTACAAGAATCGCATCGGCGAAGAGCCAGACGGCTTAATATCGTACGTGTATCCTCCGGTGAAAGTACAATTACCTGATCCAGCCGGAATCGCAAAAGCCTTTAAAATTGGCACCGTCTCGATCCCAGTTCGCGCATCCAAAGCGCGCGGAGAGGAGTTTACGGAGGAACGCATCGCGGAGGAATTGGCTAAAGCACCGCACGGTCATCGATTCATTGATAAAGAACGGTGTGAAAATCACCAAAGGTACGGAACAGATGTAGACTTGACCAATTTGTTTAATTACAAACCAGACGCCGTCTATTTGACATCGCGAAGCGCTAGTGCGAACAGGCATCACTTCAAGCCGTTTTTGGAGGCGATGCCTATTTTCTTGGAGGGAGACCCAAAGCCGCGATCGAAAGTTCCTATGCGCATCTTATTTGTCGATGCCAGAAACGCGAAGGCGGAGTGGACGATATGTGACGTGAAAAATAGCGATAAAGTGACGAACGTTATCGAGGATTTAGAAGAACGATACGAGCTGAACGAGAACGAACAGATCGTTTTAGCAACCGTGAAGTATAGGCCGGAGATTGTCACCCAAGTGCCGTTCGATAGATATTATATGAATAACCCTCACCATCATGCCGGAGCCATTTCGGATGTTACGGGAATTCACAACACGGAGGCAGAAAGAGAAAGACGCGCGTCTACGCTGCCAAACTATTATCGTCCATTTTCGAGAACAAGAAACGATCGCAAGGACAATGTGGAAAAAATTCTGGTGGCTTACAAGACGAAGAAGGCTGAAAGTTTCTGCATCGTGCACCCGATGTTGAAGAAAACGTTCAAGCAGCGAATATTGCCGTGGCAGGAACACATGAACAGTAAAAGCGAAATCATCGACGAGGACGATTTGAAGAAGGTTAAAGAATTGGAAAACGGCGATTATTTACAACCGTGTTCGATTCCGATCATCATCGACGCGGAAGGCGCTGCGACGCAAAACAACAACAAAAAACAGTTTTTACGAAAAGTTCGCGCGGGCGAAAAGTATGGTGACCCGAAAAATATAAACGAATACATTCGCACTTGTGCCAGGCACATAAATGATTGGGACGAAATTGAGTTTCCATCGAGTTTTACGAGTGAACAACGAAAAAACGTCCACGTGAGCGTTCAGCGTCTGAGCGTTCAGCGCAATTCAGTTCTCATCTCCACGATGTCGCGCACGATTGGGAACGAAAGAATGGTTTACTTAGTGAAAGGAAAGGACGCGAATGTGTCCAAATTCGGCGGTATTGACGTAAGTACTTTGCTCAGACAAAACACAGAACCTTTGTTGAAAGCTTGCGTGAAGAAATACGTTTCGGAAGAATCATCGCGCAAACGGGACAGAGATGGCGTCAAAGTAAAGAAAGAAGAAGTCGTTACGATTTCTCACTTTTTGCACGATAAAGTTCCTCACCTCGGCGGCAAGAACAATTATAAATCGTTGAAAGATGGTTTAGATAAAGCGCTAACAAATAAAAAGCAACCTCTTCATCCCTTAAGCACGCCACGACATGCTCAACGGAGAGTGGAATTTCCAGAAATTTTCGTCACGAACGTCACGGCGATTATCGAGATCGATGACGAAAGTGTTGGAATATTAGCTGGCGTGAAACGTGGTTTGCTCCCGGGCTGTGCGGATTCAACCGCAGAGGCTATCGAGGATTTGAAGCATACGGAAGATATCATTGACATGCAAATTTGCGAGTGTCAAGCTGTTGAGCGCTCTCAGCGAATGTGCGCTGAGATCTTCACTTCCTCGACGACATATTTTGACAGAAAGGGCGGATACAATGCAGTCGGAGTAGAAAAGAGATTGGAAGGTTTCCGAACGTGTAAAAAGGAACCGGTTTTTTGCAACCAACCGGAAATCCGAGTCGCGGCGAAAATGCGAAAGCAAATGCACAACAAGGGGCGCGAAATTTGGTATCTCGACGTCGATATCTACGCACGAAGGCCTGGAACTCTTGCTGACCCCAAACCGTACGCACACAATTTTTCCCAAGATTTAGCGTACACTCCACCCCCGGGATGGAGAATGCGCCTCGCTGTTCCAGTTCAAGCGTTAGGTTTGGATGCGAAAGTGAACGAAGTGCGAGACATGCTTGCGCCGCCTTCACTTTACAACAATTTCAGAAAATCGGGTGACCACGAAAGTTATGTCGTGCGTAGATTGAGAGTTACACTACCGCAATTATCGAAAAACGCTTCGTTAAAAAGAGAAGCGAGCGAAGCAGAAAATTGCTTCAAAGTCGGACACGGCGCAGCAGGAGCGGTTGGGCTAATGAAAGCGTTGGAGATGCAAGAATATCCATCGGTCGAACAACCTACGGGGTTGACGGTGACGATGCACGACTACCAGAGGCAAACGTTAAATCGAATGCTTGAGTTAGAGAGAATACCCGGTGGATTTCGCGATTTGGTGTGGTACGACGTGAGTGATGTGATGAAAAATGCGTCGTTGGACGCTACGGAGGAGAGATGGATGTATTCTCCCGGTTTTGATCAAATCGCGAAGATTGGGTGTATTCCCAAGACACCGAGAGGTGGCTTTCTTTGCGAAGAGATGGGATTAGGAAAAACTATCGAAGTTCTCGCGTTGATTTTAGCACAAAAACCTCCGCAAGGGTGGATTGAACACGGTGAAACGCTCGGTAAAGCTGGCGCGGTTGCAGACTGCTCGAACATGTCGAATGGAACGAACGTGAAGAAGCCTTATCGTTCGGGCGCGACGCTCGTTATTTGCGCCGTTTCGCTCGTCGGTCAATGGATCGACGAGGCAAAATCAAAGCTCGACGAAGATTCAGGTTTGCGTATTCTCATGTATCATGGACAACAACGCACGAAGAACCCGAAAAAAATAGCGGAAGATTACGACTTGGTTGTTACGACGTACCAAACGCTCGCAGCCGACCGCTCCAGAACGAATCCTCTCGGTCAGATTGAGTTTTATCGCTTGGTCTGCGACGAGTCGCACATGACGAAATCTTACAACACCGGGCAGTCCAAAGCGGCTTCGGAAATATGCGCAGTTAGACGTTGGGCGTGTACTGGTACCCCAATAGCTACGAATAGCGTGGATCTTTTTGGGCAATTGGCGATGCTTGGCGTTTCGCCATGGGGAACCGATCTCAAACGATTTCGGGACGACTTTAACAACATCATCTGTACGAACGCGGGTCCGCGTCGCTATGGGCGCAATGACATGACAGAGAAGTCTTCAAGAGAAATCAAGAACGTGTTGACGGTGATGAAACCAATGACGATTCGTCACACGAAGACGCAAAAACTCGGAAGAAACGCGACCAAGGACTTGCTCTCGTTGCCGCCAAAGACGGTTATCCACGTGCCCGTAACTCTTTTACCAGAGGAGCAGCATCTGTACGACGAATTGCACGCGGACACGAAAGCAACGTGGGAGACGAAGTACAAGGCGAAAGGACACGCTCACGTTGCAAAGCGTACGTTTGGTATCATGTCCTTGTTGCTTCCCACGAGAAGATTGTGCTCCGGCGGCCGCTTGACAACGGCGGATTTGACCATCAAAGAAGACGAAGGCGCTGCCGCTGCTGAAGCGAACGGCGACGCCGAAGGCGAAGGCGATAACTTCGAGCAGCGAGGAGTTAAACGCGTCAAGAAAGAAGAAGAAGAAGAAGCGGCTCCGATGGTCCCTAATAACGGTAACGAGGTGGAATCCATCGAAGCAGAATCGAAACTTCGCGTGCTCGTGGCCGAGCTCAAAAAAATGCGCAAAGACGACCCGACGAACAAAGCTTTGATCTTCACGCAATTCGCGCAAACCATCGAATGGTTACAAAAGCGATTACCGGATGAAGGATTTGGTTTCCGAACCATCAGTGGTTCGATGTCCGCGAAGAATCGCGATAAATCCATCCAGGCGTTTCAAAAAGACCCGCCGACGACTGTCTTCATTTTGTCCGTTCGTTCCGGAGCCGTTGGGATCAACTTGACGGCCGCTTCGCACGTGTTTATGATCGAACCGTGCATGAACCCGGCGCTTGAAAATCAAGCGATTGGCCGAGCGTGGAGAATGGGTCAAACGAGACCGGTGACGGTAAAGATATTAACTGTCCAAGATTCCATCGAGACAAACATCGTCAAGTTGGTCCAACAACGCACGACTGGTACAGTTGCCGAGAAAAAGGACGGCGAGAACGATGGACGACCGGAGATAATCGATATAGAGGAAGAAGAGGAGAACATGCGTCGCGCGCAAATGAACAAAGGTGAACTCGCCGGCGCGATTCGCGCGGATAAGCAAAAGTTGAAGTTGGAGGAATTTGATCTTCTCTTTTCGCGAGGCAATTTGCTTCCAGAGCTTCCACCTGAGGATGAAGTTCCACACGCGAAACCCGCTCCAGCGGTGGTGGTTAAAGATGAACCGATGGAAGACGCGGGGCCTCGAATTGTTGGAGGAATGGGGTTCACGCGCAACGATGGTAATAATAACGACAACGACGACAACAATCTCGAAAACATCGGGAAAGATTCTCAAGAGAATAAGGACATCGGGTCGGAGGAGAATAGGCAACCTCTGGCGAAAGTGCAAAAGAGAGCGTCGCTTTCCGAAACCGTGCAAAACGCGGTGGGAAGCATGTTGGAGAAGTTTATGTAAAAAGATAAAGAGAACAAAGAGGAGGAAGAAGACGTAGAAAACAAGTGGAGTCCGCGTGAGTGGATGAGGCGTTGAGAAACGCACATTTTTCACCATCAGTTTTGGACACGAACTACACGCATACATCGATCGAGAAATTCACATACACATACACAAAAGAAATACGGAAAGAGCCGAGAGATGGTAACAGGAGCAGAAAATTCGAGCACATAGGCGACGATATACATTTGTAATAATAATTCATTCGAAAGTACTAACAGCTTGGCGCGGCGGAAAATAAACACAACCATTTGCGAAAACAAAACACGCGACGACTAAAAATAAAATTGTCTTCTCTCGCTATTTAATTAAAACACCGTGACGTCCGCCGCCAACAACACGTGATCGCTCGGTTCATTCTCGCTCGGGTACGGCCCGTCCGTCACCTCATCTCTATGTTTCAGTGGCGCCACCGCGTCCACGCGAATGTTTTCCGTCACGAAAATATAATCTAAAGTATCGATGAACGGCTCGTCGTCTTTAATCTTGGCGTAGTTTGTGAAATCCGGCTCTTCGCCGTTGACTTCTTTGTAACAACTCACCATTCTCGCCGGCGGCTCCACGATGTACTCCGTTCCTTCGTACGGTATCGGGTAAAACACGTCGTTTTCATCCAAGTTATTCGTGGTTAACAACTCGTACGACCCGTCGATTGGTTTGACGTTAAAATCGCCCATCAAAATTGAATTTTTCGTTCCGTCTTTCTCGCTCTCTCGCATCGTATACGTCGCCGCCAACGCGCTGTGTAAAGTCATAACTTTCGGGTTCCTAAACATGCACGGCATGTGATACGTGGACACGCCCAACGATACCCCGGTCTGCTTGTGCGTCACGTTCGCATACACGATAGAATTAAACCTCCCTTTCGCCAACTCCCAATCGTCTTGCGGAGGATACTGCGGCCTCGCGTTCCTCGCCGCCCTCCACATCCTAACAATCGGATCCACCACGTACCTCTTCACCACGCCTTTCTCCTCCAAATCCTTCGGTTTCCTCGGCCACTTCGCGCAATCCGACAACCTCTGTACATCCACTCTCGATAACTCGTACGTATCCAACGGTATCGCCAACAAAACTCCCATGTAATTATTAAACGGCTTCCCGTACAAGTGCGAGACGACGTGGTACCCCCTATTGGCGAAAAACGCGTGCAACGGTCCCG
>Ga0115556_1000929_pt1 | contig 19903 bp, 8 predicted proteins | sample COGITO_mtgs_1104_5_FD_87282 | JGI IMG/M metagenome (GOLD analysis project Ga0115556, IMG submission 87282) | Pelagic marine microbial communities from North Sea - COGITO_mtgs_110414 | ecosystem: Environmental > Aquatic > Marine > Epipelagic | place: Germany:Helgoland, sampling site Kabeltonne... | reverse complement strand
GAAGATGCAACAACACAGAGCCCCTGCGAAAAGAGTACTCGCGAATGGATTCGTATTCGCATCGTCGCCTTTTTTATTCTCGTCGTCATCATTTTCAACATCATCCAAAGAAGATACAGGTGAAGAAGAAGAAGAATCCCCTATCCTCGTCCTCCTCCCTCTCGTCGTCCTCAAAATCCTCCTCCTCAAACTCGAGTTGTTCTTTTTGTTATTCTGCGTAGTAGTAATATCGTGCAACGGTTTTGACCCTGAGCGCATCGTCGTCATCGTAAAAGTCGTCGTCATTATTGATGATGAGAGAAATAATGATGAATGACGACGCTTCTTTTCGTGCGATGCATCCGTCCTCTCTCTTCTGTTGTTAAAAAAAAAGTCTCTCCTCTCGCACGATTTCACAAAGTCAACTTTTTTATTGGTTCATCAAAAAACAAAAACAACAGACGACAAAAAAAGAGAAAAAAAGAGCACGCACACCAAAGAAAACTGCTGACAAAATTTTCTAAATATCAGAGAGAGAGAGAGAGAGAACGAGAAGACGAAGACGAAGAAGAGGACAAAAGATGAGTTCGACGAGATACGACCGACAAATGCGCTTATGGGGAGAAAACGGTCAGAAGTTACTCTCGTCCGCGAAAATTCTGGTCTTGGACGCCGGGGCGACGAGCGCGGAAGCGGCGAAGAATCTCATCTTGGGTGGAATCTCGCAACTGACGATGTGCGATTCGCCGAAACGGATGGTGGAAGAGAGAGACTTGGGGAATAACTTCATGACGAGTTTGAGTTTTGAAAAAGGGGACGAGGACGAGGGAGATGATGATGCGAACGATGATGCGTTGGTTTTAGAACGGACGAAGAGAATAAAAAGGGGCGACATGGTGTGCAAACACTTGAAATTGTTGAACCGAAACGTAGAGGTGAACTTTTGGGAGGAAGATCCGAGAGAGATGATTGAACGGTTTCGACGAGGCGAAGAAGACAAAGAAGAAGACAAAGAAGAACTTCGTCACCATCGATTGCAAGATTTCGATGTGATACTCGCGTCGCAGTTGGACGAACCGACGATGATTAAACTCGACGACATTTGTCAAAAGCTAGGGAAAAAGTTGTTGACGCTGCGGTCGAACGGATGTTTCGGGACGGTGAAGATATCCGGGGCGAAGACGCACTGCGTAGTCGAGGCGAAACCGGAAAATCGAAAGATGGATTTACGGTTGAGCGAGAGCGGCGTGTTTACAGAGTTAGAGGAGTTTGCGGAGAAGTTTGAGGATTTGGAGGCGATGGACGAGCAGAGGTTCGCGCACGTGCCGTGGGCGGTTTTGTTGCTCGTGGCGAAGAAAAGGTTCGACGAGAAGCAAAGGCAGACATTAGAAGACGGCGATTACGAGGCGCAGAAGCAGTTCAAGGAGTTTTTGAAATCCATGCGAAGGACGAAAACGGAGCTGAACTTTGAAGAGGCGTTGGAGAACGTGAGGATGGCGTGGCAGAAACCGGATGTGCCGGAGAACGTTTCGGAGTGTTTTGAAAAGTTGCCGAGGGAATTTCGAAGCGTTACTGAGGAAGGAGATGGAGTAGCGATGATGGACACAGAGACGACGCTATCCTCTTCGGACGTAATATCGATAACGGACGTAGGAGCGAGCGATGTGAGCACAAAGTTGTTTTGGATCTTTGTCGCCGCGTTGGAAGAGTTTACGAAAAGGAACAAAAAGTTTCTCCCGTTGGACGCGGGCGCGTTGCCGGACATGACGTCAACGACGGATGCATTCGTCGGACTTCAAAGAGTGTACCTCGAGAAGGCACAAAAGGACCAACGCGAGATGTTGCGCATCGTTAAAGAAACGATCGTTCCCAATTTGAAGACGACGACGAGATCCAACGATAATAATAGTACCAGTGTTCGTCACGGGAGCAAAATCGTCGACGTTATCGAGAAGGACGTGGACGAAAAGCAGCTGGAAGAGTTTTGCATAAAGTTTTGCAAAAACGCGCGCGATATTCGATTCGTCTCCTTCACGTCGCTCGCAGACGAACGCGACATTTGGAGGTGGGAGAACAAACCAGAACACGAAGGCAAGAAGGCGCAAGTAGCCTCCTTCCTAGCCGTCGACAGTCCGCAACGCGTGTGCGCGTATTCCTACGCGCTTTTGCGCGCCTCGGACGCGTTCGAGGCAAAATTGTGTCGAAAAGCCGGCACATACGCGCCCGAAGAAGGCGTCGATAACGTCGTCGCCTCCTCGGGAACGGAAAAAGGCAAATCGATGCTCTTCCATCGCATGACGAGCGACTGCGCGGAACTTCGCGCGCTCGTCACCAAAAATTTAGAAGCCGCCATGTTCCAATCCTTCTCCACGTCCACTTCCCCGACGAAAATGGACGTCGTAGAAAAACCACCCTCCGATGACGCCGACGCCGTAAACGACGACGGTGGAAATGGTTCAAACAACATAAAAGCTGCCAAAGCCGAAGAGGCTGGTAAATTCTTGGAACGGCTCGCCTGGGAAGTCGTTCGCTCTCAAGGCGGCGAAATCCACGCCGTCGCCTCCGTCGTCGGCGGCGTCGCCAGTCAAGAGGCGATTAAACTCATCACCGGACAGTTCGTTCCGAGTCACGGGAGGGTGTGCGTCCACTTAGCCGACGGGAGCAGCGCCGTCCTTCCTTAGTAGTATAATAGTAGCGAGAGAGACAAAAACCACTCTGTTTGTTGTTGTTGTTGTTCATCTTCAGAAGAATAAATCGCCAGCAGAAAACTAAAAAACTTCATTTTTTTACGCGCAGATTAAAGTATCATGACCGATGATGACATCGCTTTTCGCCGAAAGCGGCGGCGAAAAGGAGGAGGACACGGGACAAGAACAGTCTTTGTTTTCGTCTCTTTCCTTTCTTTTCTTCTCTTCGTCTTCCTCCTTTTTGCGTCTGCTTCTGTTCATGCGGTACACGCAAAATCCAATCCCGAAGAGAAGAAAGAGTCCGACGCGGTGGACTCGAGACGACGACTGACGACTGACGACGAAAACGAAAACGGGCGACTTTTGAATAAAACAGCGAGAGAACTCGCGCGCGACGTGTACGCGAAGAGACGCGCGAGGACGAACGAGAAAAAGAAGGAAACCATCGGTCGTCGCCGGCTCGTGTTTCAACGCGACGTGGTGGCGATAGACGACCAAGGTGCCTCCTTTGCAAAGAAAAAAGAGGAACTTTTTTTTACAAGAAAGACGAAAGTCGTTCGACAAACACTAACGGAAGAAGAGGATAGAATGAAAGAAGAAGAAGAAGAAACGGTCTCGCGCGAACGCTTGTTACGACGCGGAAGACGAACAGCGCCTTCAACGGCCGCCGCCGAGCAAAACGTAGAGTGGAACTTTGCGTCGTCGGCGTTTGGGAAAGAGCCGAAGGAGTACGGGGAGGAAATTTCTTCGAAACGAGCGAGGCGGAAACGTAGCGATGGAAGTGTTGGTGGGAGAATGAAGGATTACTTCAACGCCGTGAATGAAGACGCGACTGCATCGCAACAGTTTTACGTCGTTTTAGAAGAAGGCGTAACGGATACGAAGAGAGCGGAACAAATCTTGCGCAAAAACAGAGGCGGATTCGTGAAAGATTCGAATGGATTTCCAGTTATTGTTGGAGGTAAAAGCGGTGGGTACCTTGCGTTTGGACCTCCGGAAGCGGCTTTTGAGGTTTCAAAAGCTGCAGCGTGGGTCGACGCGTGGACGCCGGAACTTAGTTTAGACGCCTCGTTCGACGTCGTCGATGCAGTCATCGAGGTGGAGACGGAGAGAGCGAAGACGAGCGAAGGAACAGAAGAAGCAAAGGGAGAAACGTGGGGCAGTGAGAAGCGTCTGAAGTCACTTTTCAAGGAAATTGGCTTGGAAACGAGGGAGAATAGAATCGGTGAGAGCGTCAATTCCTTGCGCGTCGACGTTACGCGACTAGGTAACGCCAAGGACGACGAAGTATTCGCAAAATATGCGAGCGAGGAAGTAATAGCAATCTTAATCGAAAAGGGAATCAATGTTCTAGTCGATGACGAGTCTTACGAGCTCGGACCAAACGTCACTATGGGAGCGAAACATAGCAGACGCAACGTCGTCTTTGATCCAGACGGTGGTTTTTTCAACTTGCGAAATATTCCCACGACGCAATTAGCCGACGCCGCAAGATTTATAGCCGCACTTCCATTTATAGTGCGTGTAGCACCAATGTATGCGCGAAAGACGTCGAATAGGAACGCCAAGAGTATAATCCAAGGGTCGATTTGGAAAAGCGGGATTACCACGATGTTGGCGACCCCTATTTGGAGCAAAGGCAATTTGCTCGGGGATTCAGTCATTGTTGGTGTTGGCGATACTGGAGCGGATCGAAACAGTTGCTATCTCGCGGGGAATAACAAGTTTAAACATTATATTACAGAGTATGGAAACGGAGAGGACGAAGATGGTCATGGCACGCATGTGGCTGCTTCAGTCGCGGGATACTCGACCATTGATACCGCAATTTACGACGGCATGGCAACCTCAGCCCAAATTGCATTTTTTGATCTTGCCTACACAGATGAGTTTGGAGATATTGTCATGACGGCGACGCCAAATATGGGATCTACGTATTATCAAGTTGCTTACGATGCTGGAGCGAGAATCCATTCAGATAGTTGGGGATACGACGTTTATGAGTACGAAAGTGAGACGACACAGATAGACGAATACGCTCGAAATACGCCGAAATTTCTTCCGTTTTTTGCCGCAGGTAACAGCGGTGACTACGGTTTATCTTCAGTTACGACGCCAGCGGGAGGGAAAAATATACTATCGATCGGGGCGTCGCTTACTCCAAGTTCATACATGACTGCAAACATAGCCGCCGGTACGGAATATTACAACGTGAATATTGCCAGCGATACACACTTTTCGCATTTGAAAATTATTTTACTACAAGCGGCAGATTTCGGATCGGATTGGGACAGCACGTCAAAAGCGTACGCAACTGTGGCTCGATCTGTTATCCACGCAACCCCGGAAGAGGGTTGCGCAGCTTTAAGTAACGCCGTGTACACGGATGCCATCGTGCTTGTAAAACGCGGGACGTGTTCGTTCGAACTCAAGGCGCGCAACGCATACACTGCTGGTGCAAAAGGTATACTGATTTACAATTACGAGTACGATACCAATTTACAAAACGGGTATAAAATTCACATGAGTCGAGATGAAGCTGCTTATCCTGTTGCTTTCACCTCAGCCGCGGTGGGGTTCATCACACATCGCGATGGATTGATCTTGAAGGCATTGTCGGAGCGTTCTACTGGTATCAAAGTTACATTTTCCAGGTATACCAGGACAAATATGGATTTAGGTTTTGAAGATGTAGCCTCGTTCTCGTCTTCGGGGCCGTTTGGACCGGATAACGATGATTTGCGAATTAAGCCAGATATTATTGCGCCGGGAGATAGTATTACATCGGCATATATCAACAGCGTGTGCGGGACGGCTACATTATCCGGAACTTCAATGGCATGCCCCATAGCAGCTGGCGGGACAGCACTTGTGCAAGAATATTTTGAGAAGGGATACTACCCAGGTGGAATTGCGGGCTCGAGTGCGAGTTATGCACCGTCTGGATCACTCATGAAAGCTATTGTCATTAACGGGGCAATGGCCATGACCGGTATCGACGAAGAATATGAATATCGAGAACCACTTGAGCAACCTCCTTCGTTCAAGCAGGGATGGGGAAGACTCAATCTCACGAATTCCCTCCACTTTGACGATATACCGGAATCCCCAAAGGCCATGTACATCCACGATAACAAGATATTGTCGGCATCAAATGATTACGAGGATGGTTTTTGTTTAGAGGTGACCCCCTACGCCGCCAAGTTCGAGCTCCGCGTGACGTTGGTTTGGGCCGACGTCGCTGATGAACGACTCGTGAACGATCTCGATTTAGAGTTACACTTTGGATCAAACTTTATAGGTATGTCCAAAATCCTTCCTCTGGATGGTTTGGAGGATCATATGAATAACGTCGAAAGAATTATTCACTCGAATCCTCAGCAAGGTAGGTATTGGATCAAAGTGAAGAAATATGGAAACTTTGGCTCTGGAAATGGGAGTATTCAAAATTATGCCGTCGTTGCTACGGGGACGTTTACGCATTTGGAAGACAGGACGTATGACAGTTGCTCTCTGGACAATCCACCGCCACCACCGTCTCCGCCTCCCTCGAGTCCTCCGTCTCCACCGCCTTCCCCTCCTCCACCTCCGCCGTCACCGCCGCCGCCAAGTCCGAAGCCGTCACCTCCTCCGAGCCCACCGCCAGACTCGTCTAAACCATCACCTCCTCCGCCTCCGCCAATCGCGAAAGTTTCAGGTCGCGCGTATGCGAGCGGATATCTCTCGAAGTGTACCGTGTATCTCGATACTAATAAGAATGGCGAACGAGATTTCACGCTTGACCCGCAAACAACAACAGACGAGTTCGGTGCTTTTACGCTCTCTCCAACGGTTAGTTATTCAGTAGCATCGACGATATTGATTGCCGATACCAGCAGCACGTCATGTACAGATGCCTATACGAAACGAACGAGCGCACTTTCAATATTAAAAGCACCTCCGGGTTCGACAATGCTATCGCCACTGTCGACAATTTTGGTCGCGATGATGGCGAAAATAGGCAGTTATCCTCGGGTGTCTGCTTATGATCAAATGAAGACTGCATTTGGATGGGATAATACGCAAGTGGACCTGCTCGATAGAGATTCTTTAGCTGAAGCGCAAAATGACGTTATTGAGGAATACGTGCACGTTGCCACGACGAACGTGAATTTGGCGAATCTGATTGCTTCGACTTCGAGAATGATTTGTGGCATAAAGTCCAACACAGCTTTGTCTACGTGCGAGGCATACGCCGTCAAGGCGATCGCAGAACGTGTAATTGCGCAATATGGACGCATTGAAAGTAACAGGGCCATGAATTCTCGTCGTCGGCTGAACGAGCTTATGCGAACTGATTTGTTAGACTTCTACAACGCCGAAGTCATTGCGGATGTTGTCTCAGATGCGTTGGAAGTCGCGCAGAATGCAGGAAACTTGGAGTATGATGGATCGGAAGTTTTGCAAGGCGTTGCGACGATGGCAGCGGCAGTTGCAAATGCCGCAACGGTACTTTTAGACTTGAAAGATTCTATTGCTAGTGGATCATCGATCGATGATTTCTTAGCGAGTATCGCGGCGGTTGCTACTGTGTCACAGTCGCCCTCTTTACTTTCCGAGATTGAAGAGTTATCGCACAGTGGAGAGGCTTCGATAAGTTCTACTGGTCCTTTAGCAAGTGCAAGCTCCTCGAAGACATCGTACTACGATGCTTTTGAAACTACCAAAGCGGATATAGACTGGGATTTGACGTATAGTTTCCCTCCTCCGAATCCGTCACCGCCTCCACCGCCATCGCCTGGACCAGCACCGCTGACACTTACTGATGTTGCCAAGTCTGCGAGTCCCGCAGCTTTGGCTGGTGCGGTACTTTCCGTCGTGTTCATATTCCTTATCCTTTGCTTCAGGCGCAAAATAGCGCGATGCTGCTCACCAGAGGCCAAACGTCTGGAAAATCAAGCAAACGTAGGTGTTCCTGTTGCCGTCCATCGCACGTTACCCGGACACCGATCACGACCGGCGCCCGTAATATGGCAGCTTGATGATGAAGAAGGAGATGAACAGCAACGCGTGACGGGACAAATGCAACCGCTCTCTCCGGAAGCAACGGTAAGTCTGCGCGATCGATACGCAAGCGGTATTACCAATTCGCAGGGCGAATTTCTCAGGGCAATACCGACTCAGCCTCCTGTACGAAATGAACGAGAGGCAACGAGAGATCCAGGAATTTGGTACCCGGACGACGATGGCGACAACGAATCGCGCATGATTCCGACCATAGTCGACGCCGAAGCAGAAGTGCTTCGTCTAGAAAATTTTAGGCGCCAGTTGGCCACACAAGGACGCACCTTTCCGGGAGGAGGTGCTAACGAAAATGAAGATATCACCGTAGTTGAGCATAGATGATAATTTGTACAATAATACAAACAACGGTACTGTACGCTGATTGAACAACTTCTTTCTAAGCTAAAGCTAGAACTAAAAATATAAATACACCAAATTGACTTTTAAATTTTGACTGCGCACCAGATGCGGTAGGCATGAACTGCTCTCCTCCCGGAGACTCAGGCGGTACTGGCGGAGGCGCAGGCGGAGGCACAAGCGCTTCCACTGACGTTTGGGGTGGTAGTGGAGGCGGAGCCGGAAGCAATGGCGGAGGGGAAGGAGGCGGCGAGGGCGGCGGCAACGGTGGACTAGGAGGACTAGGAGGAGGAAAAGGAGGGGGGCAAGGAGGAGGAGAAGGAGGAGGAGGAGGAGGCGTGCACGAGGATATATCGCGCACTGTTTCAGCCGTGACGAAGCTGCCAGTGGCTACAAACGCGAAGCTTTGGTCACTAACGAGCGACGATGCGCTGATTTTCGCATAGTATAGCCCCCTTTTTGGATACGACCACACAATCTTTTCCACCGTATTTAGTGAATCGCGATATAACGGTGCAATAGTCTCAAAAGTGCCCGACATGTCTCTCGAATAGTATAGCGTGATATCGAGATCGTTGATGAGTGATCCATCCGAACCAGAAAGTGATGGTTCGTCGTACCAAGTCAGCGTCATCGATAGCGTTTCCGTGGTATCGTCTGACAGTAACATGCAAGCGCCATAGGATGCCGTTACTTCGGTGAAAATCAAACCAGAGTCATCCATCACGTAGATATTTGTCGGAGATTGCACGTTCGAGTCGATATCTTTTAGCTTCAAAGAGTTTGCCAAGTCTACGCGCCCAAAACCGGCTTTCATCGAAGGTGCCGATTCCAACGGAGTTCTATCCAAGGGATCAAAACCTTCTAATTGTCTAGCTCCATTGATCAAGACTGCCTTTAACAACATGCCGCTGACATTAGTCAACGCATTTTCCGATATCTTCTCTCCAGAAGGGTAATATCCATCGGTAAAATATTGTCTAGTGATTGCGAGTGCGCCGGAAACCGCCGGCGCCGCGTACGATGTTCCCGAAATGGACGACGCCACCTTGCAATGCACGACGGATGCCGTATTTGTGGTGTTCACATCTACTGATTCAATATTTTGGGCAGGTGCTACGAGTAAAGGCGCGATTCGTCCGTCATCTGTAGGCCCCGCACTCGAGAAATCCGCCGCGTGCTCGTATTGATTGTCACTGGAAGCTTCTATTGTGGTAACTTTAATTGTCAACGCAGGAAACACGTCATTGGCATTCAAATCACCTTTCTCAACGAGCGCGCGTAAAAGAAGACCATCTTTCATGGGAATGAACGCAGACAAGAAAGATGATGACGTCTGATCATCTACCATTGATGCCAATCGCGCTTTTGTTTCGTTTGCATAGACGAGCGCACCATAGTATCCGGCAGTCTCTGCGTTTTTTAATCGTTCCGCGTGCGAACAAGAAACTCCGTCTGACTTGAGAAGAACAATTTGATTCGAATCAATCGCGCTTGGCAAAGCCGCGCACCCGTTCTCTGGACTCCCCACTGTGACTATACGATACAAATCAGTTGACACATACGTCTTATTAACGCTCGCCATACCACGCACGTTTGCGTGCGCCCAGTGCGCGTAACCATCCCCTAATTCTATTTTGACCGCATATGGCGACGGCGAGAGACTCGGTGATTTTACACTTCTGGTCCCACCGACAGAAATGACATTCTTTGCGTTTGCTGGTCTCGTTATACTATTGCGCGCTTTCCCCCCCACGGAGCCTGGGTTTCCCTTGTTTCCCGCGGAGAAGACGACAACATTCTCTTGATTTTCATTCAAAAACAGGTCGACTTCATATTCACTTGATTCGTACGAATATGAATTTGTTATACCCCAACTATGAGAATGCACGCGAGCAGAGAAAGTATCGCTTGGGTACCCATACAAAAGTGACCTCGAAACGTTGGATAAACTTACCAAGACTTCTGATCCGTCGGTGTCCTCGTATCCAATATCTGTAAATGCGACGCGCGCATTTTTAGCCACACCGTCGTACTGTTTGTCCCAATAGAATGAGCCAGACGACCCGAAAAACACTCCAGCGACTTTCGTGCCGTGGCCACTACCATCCACCATATTTTGACTATCGCTCAGTGAGCGCAAGTCGAGAATTTTTGAAAACGTCGTTGCGTTGGCGTTTGGCGTTTTCACGTCGCTAAAGTAGCAATTATACTTGTCTATGCCCGTATCGGTCAATGCGACGACTTGATTAGTACCTGTCAAACCGAGTTTCCACATAGGACATCGATTATAGCTCGTGAGTCCTTGACCTCCCTGTACTAAAGATTGCGTGTTATAATTGTGCGTGGCGATTGGAAGCGTTTCATGCATGTACACCACCGCGTTGTGTTTCATTATATTTGAGAAAATCCTCTCGCGTTCTCCTCCTCCTACGTCTCTGGCAAAAGTACACTGGACTTTTACGCCGTTCGTATCTGACGCTCGACAATACGAAGTCGACGCGTTCCGCGAGCTCATGATATCGTTCAACTCCCCTGCCACTGACTGAGCGAACAAAAAGTTTTCCTCTCGCGCAATTGTACCTCTTGCACCGAAAAACGGTGCCGGCGCAACCATCGTCTCGAACCATTCGCACATAGTTTTTGCGCAAACGTTCTCAAACGCAAAAGAGGACGCATTTTCTTTCGGCCACTCGTTTACGACTGAATATTGCATCGCACTCGTTCCACCAAAACGTTCCGCAACTGCAGCCGCCAAAGGCGGTCCAAACGCTAGAAATGTTTGTTCCGGTATCGGTCCCAACAAACCACCTTTAGCTTTGTTCAAAGCGATATCCAAATCCCGCCACGCGCGGGGGGTGGACAAAGCTTCTCCCACGAGCGTCACTAAGAACAAACGCGTGTCATCAATATCATCATCATCATCATTACCAGTTTCATCACCAATTTTACGACTTATCTTTCTTCTCCATCGCGGCGCACCAAAAGCAGCAGCATTCGAAGAAGATGCTCTTTTCGTTCGCGAAGCGTTCCTCCGCAATAACGCGTTTCTCGTTTCTGTGTCGCTCTCGTTTCCGTCTCTTTGCATTGTTTCGTTCAAAAACCTCTCGTATTCTTCATCCACGAGCACGTATTTCAAATCCATCGTTTGTTTCGCGAGAACATCGACCCGTTCTCCGTGCCGTAAGCGCACTCTCGGGACCGCCGTAACGAACTGCGTTGTGGAAAAGAAGAGGACGACGACGACGAAAAGGAGCACCTTTAGAAAGAGTGCAAGTAAGGCGAGACCAGAAGTCATCCTCTTTATTTCTTTACAAAGAATGCGGTTAATACGCGCAGATTATATCATCTTCGTCATCGTTTTGTCCGTGTGTAAAGTCTCTCCGCTGTTAAATACTGACGCGAATTAGAAAGCGAATATTCTCCCTTCTATGACAAGACGAGAAACTTCAGCGAAAAGTGAAATATGGACTCACGAATCTACTTCACGCGCGTTCTGCTACAAAATACTGCTAATAAATACACTACAATCAAAGCGCGTCCGTGTACGGCGTCATTGAACCCAACGCAAAAAGCGCCACGTTCGCACTCACCCCTAACATCAATCCTAACATCAAACCGGCTTGTTCGTCGTTGCTCCCTCTTCTGGTTTCTCTGGTAGCGCGAGGCCACAAGGCTCTGGAGAAGGCGTAGGCGCACATCAAACAACTCGCAGCTTCCAATAAACCTTCTATTTTGAACAAGTTTTTCTTACCAGAAGATTCTTCCAGATGTTTGTTCAAGTCGCGCTCGGATTTGAAGACTTTCACAAACTTGGCCGCGACGACGGCGGAGAAGAAAAAGGCGAAACCTACCGAGAGGGAAGCGCGCAGCGCAAGTTCAGAAGCGTTACCGGCTTTACAGCTAAACGCGCTCAAAGCTGCTGGAGCGGTTCTCACAAGAGCACGGATGCACGCCGGAAATTCGATGTGAATGTTCTCTAATGATTCAGAGGCGGAGGCGAAGCGGACGCCATCGAGGACGGAGAGGGAAACGCACGTGATGGACACGATGAACGCCTCAAAGGCGCCGTCGATGGCATCCCACCCGTTCGCGAGGCTCGCGAGGCTACTGCTACTGTTTGTGGTTGTCGAGTTCTTTTCTGCACTCTCATTCGAGGAGAACGCGTCCAAGAAGACAAGCTTTGGGAGTCGCAACAGAATAAATCTCGCCAGCATCACGCCGACGACGGCGAATACAATCTCCACTACTCCTCCGTAATAAATAGCGCGAAGCGTGAGTAACATCGCGCGTACACCCATGACGATCAACACACCACTCGCAATCCCTAACGTTGCGCCTATTTTACCGTCCGCAAAACTACTTTTCCTACGCGCCGAGGACGATTTCAACACGTCTCCTTCAATATTGTTGTTGTTGCTGTTCATATCTATTTCATCATTTCTTCGAACCTTGTCCCTAAACAAGCGCTCGACGAGCAACATCCCTTTCTTGTTCGTAAAGCGTAACGTAAACAGCGCGAACGAGGCTATAAACGCCGGCGCAAGCGCTAAATAAAACGTACTCTTCCCGCCGCCCCCGCCGCTCCCGACGTCGTCTCCTCCTAAACCAAAATCTTTCAACGTCGGAGCTCGTAATGTCCCATCTTCGTTGTCCAGCCTTTGCATGGCCATCCGAAACCCTTCCAACGCTGCCGCACTCATCGTTGCCGCCGTTGCCACTGCTCTCGCATCCTCCGCGCCTTCAAACGCGTCCGGTAACAACTCCGCGAACACAATCCAAATCATACACCCGGCGCTAAAACCGACTCCAAACGGCATCAAGCTCGTAAACGTTTCCACGAACAAAAACGACGGCACCGCCGTTACCGTTTGCGGCAACGAACTCACGACAGACCAAAACAAACACTGCATCGGTTTCACGCCTTTACTCGCCAACACTGTCGACACCGCCAAACCTTCCGGAACGTTATGCACGCCGATGGCAAACGTCACCAAACACCCTTGCGCCCAACCGTGGACTCCTGAAAAACTCACCCCGACGCCCGACCCTTCCCCGAACGAGTGCGCAGTCATGATACCAACCACGAGTAACGTTTTCCGTGCATCCGCGCCGACTAAATTCGCAAACGACACGTCTTCGTGCGCGCGTAAAATTTTCTGCAAAAAAGCAATAAAAGTTGCCCCGCAGAACAATCCAAAAACCACCAGACCGGGACCGTGCGGTTGGCCTTCGTGAACCATATCGAAAGAAGCCGCGAGCATGACCCCACACGCGATGGCATTCGCTAACCCGGCGTACAACGGGGAGAGTTTCTCCCCTTTCGGGAGTAAAAAGAATGGAACAGAGCCGAGACCAGTCATGGATGCCATCAGAAGCGTCAAGACGAAAACGGACGTTGGAGTGACCGCGGCGACGACATCGTCGCTGGAAAGTGCACCTTCCGAGGCAGCCCCGACCATGTTTATATCGATTTATGACGTTGATGCTGGCTTTGTCGTGCTCTCTCGCGCGTCGTGTGACTAATAATCAATAGCTGTTCTTAGGACCGAGAGAGAGAGAGTTAATTCAACGTGCGAGGGGTCGTTCCTCGCGATATAATTCTGAAGCAAAAAGTCACATCATCAAAACAAAGGCAAATTTTTTCAACGACCAAAAGACGAGTCAAATCAAATGAACGCGAAGTCGTGCAATCGATGTGTATTTCAAAGTGTTGTTTATTATTACTAGTCAAAGCAGCGGCAATAGTAGCTATGTGGTATTGTTGTGTTCTTTTTTTATTATACATCCGTGTGCGCCGAACGCTGGGTTCCGTTTGGCGTCGTCGCGGTACCTCGTTCTCTCTGGCTTTCGTGACCGAGCGAATGGCCTCGCTTCTTCCGAGATCTCGACGGCGTCGCTTGGATTTCACACCCGCCGTACATTTTCCTCTGGAAATTGGAAAAAGCTTTCGCGATGGCTTCTTCCACGTCGTGGTCGCGAATTCTCGAGTACACTCTGACTTTGCGTTCTAAAAAGTTGGTCGGCAACAAGGAGGAGACTTTCGATCGGTCGATGTGGAAGGATTCTTCGTCGGTTAATTCTTGGAAGAATTTCACTCTCGAGACTGGATCTTTGTCTTTCATGGAGTAATCGATTTTGACGTTGTGAACGATGATCATTTCCGGTTTCAAGCCGCCCGGTATGGTGTTGCTAGTGCTATTGGATTCGTACGAAGTGGAGATATCTTCCTCCGTGACGTCTTTGAAATCGCTCAAATACTCCTCCGGGACCGTGTATTCGTTGACAAAAACGTACAAATCTCGTTTTCGTAATCGTTTAATTATATCGCGCGCTTTTTGTAACTCTGGTTCGTTCGAAAATTCGATTTGTTTCACGATCGTATCGTCCAGTTTAATAAACTCTTTCGGGTCTCGAATGGCGTGCGATATTCGACTGTTCCATCCAACGTCTGCTTCGACCATGGCGTCTACAATCATATACTCCACCGCCTTCGCTTTTTTATGCGTGTACACCACGTGGTGCATATTTGCGCGCATATCAAACAATCTGTACACGTTGTATACCTCGCTCGCTTTGAAACAGATCTCGTCGTCGATGACTTTCATGAACGAAATCAACCGGTTCATGTCTACCGAAGCGGATATGCCGGTGTTTTTCGAGTCTCGCATCAAATACTCAAACTTATCCACGTCCACGCTGTTTCTTTTATTCGCCACGATGTCGAACAAAAACTTATTCTCTTTATACCCAGAATCGTTCGAACTGATTAAATCTTTCACTTTTTGGACTATTCTAGGCGATAAGTCGACGCCGTTGTCCTCGACCAGCCACTCGAACATATCACACGACATGTCCTCGTGACTCCACTTCTTTGCCTCGGCTTTGCCTAATCTCAGCGGTAAAAACTCGTTATCGAACACGTGCGAATACGGCCCATGGCCTAAATCGTGACATAAACCGGCTAATTGAACGCATAACTTATCCTCCGCGTCCCATTTCAACGATCGCGTCGACCTCGTCAAAGTCTCGTACACGTTGCTCGCCAAGTGCGACGTCCCCAACGAGTGTTCAAACCTATTATGCGAAGCTCCCGGAAAAACGTAATACGCCGTCCCTAACTGCTTCAACTCCCTCAACCTTTGCATTTGCGGCGTATCGATCACGTCGCACAACTTCCCGCTAAAATACATGTGATTATGCACCGGATCGTTCACGACTTTCCCTTTATTCCTTTCCCGTGATTTCGTGTAATAATCTTGCACGATGAGGGGTTCACTCGCGCGTAAAATGTTCGGGTTCTGTCGCATTTGCGACATTGGTATTTCACCAGAAATGTTGATGTTGTTCTCCTCGTCCTCTCGCACTTGCGACATGGGTAAGTACGGCTCGTCCGGTAAGTTATCATCGTCCACCACTAAAAGTCTTCCATCGTCTTTATTCTCATTCTTAGAAGTCGTCGTTGTATCATCTGCGCATAAAAATTCAATTTTTAAATCAAACTCGTAAAAACAAAAAAACGTACCGTTATTATTCACCGCTTTGCTATTGCTCCTTCCTCCTCCCTTTTGTTTCTTCTTTCTCTCCGGAGTGTCGTACGCTAAATCCTCCTCCTCGTATTCTTGGCTGCTATACCCAAAGACTCGTTTAGACTTCATCTGCAATTTTTTGCTTTTTTTTTTCTTCTTTTTTTTTCTGCGATGATGAATGAAAAAATATGAATTGAAGAAGCTTTGTATATGAATTGAAGAAGCTTTGTTAAAAAAGAGATGAACAAAAAATGGACAGACAGACAGACAGACCAAAACAACAACAAACGAGAGGGAAAAAAAGCAATCGAATCCAAAATCGTCACATTAGTACTACTACTACTTTATAATAAGTAATACACACAGAACAATAATGACGAATAATAATCTCATCGCGTCGCTCCTGAGAGACGACAAATCAAAGATGGCCACGTTAATCGCGTGCGGCGCGAGCGCGGTGGCGTTGATTTATTACAACCGGGAAGTTCGGAATCAAATCGCGAATATTTTCATGGTGCGTTTTCTTCTTCTTCTTTTCGTCGCAGCCGTCGTCTTTCGATGGTCTTCTTTTATCATCATCATCATCATCATCACCATCTCTTTGATGATGATGATGATGGTGATGACGATGCCTCTGCTCGCGTGTGAGAGAAAAACAACGCGTCTTATCTTTTGCGAGTGTTGATATTACGCGAGATGGACGACGCGTGTTGTCGCGCGAGAGAGAGGAAGATGGAGAGTGGATAAACCTGAAAAGCGCGATTGGATTTTTGGGTCCAAATTCTCTCTCGCCGCCGTCATCATTTCATCGTTTCATCTTCATCGGAGAGGCTTCTTTTTTCTGGTTTTGATGTGACTCTCTCTCGTTCGTTCTCACAAAACGCGAGAAGTCGACGCGTACGCTCTGTTCATAATGCATGCGTTTGTATTCTTATTTACTGACCGACCGTATTTCTCTCCTTTTACAATAAAAAAAAACTTAATAGGGCGCTGCGGTGGCCACCTCTGGACCAGGCGTCTTATCTGGCAGCACGAACAACGCGGCGAGTAAGAAAGAAAGCAACGGGGACGCCTCCGATGGCGGCGATGCGGAGAACCAACAGCAACTGATGATGCAACAGATGCAGCAACAACAGCAACAAATGCAAGGTGGTGGGATGCCTGGGCAAGAGGAAGAGTTATCCGCGATTGAACGATTTTGTACGGACGTGACGGACGAAGCGAAGAAAGGGTTGTTGGACCCGTTGGTCGGGAGAGACGACGAGTTGAGAAGAGCTATTCACGTCTTGTCCAGACGAACGAAGAATAACCCGATTTTGTTGGGCCAATCTGGTGTTGGTAAGACGGCTATTGTGGAAGGTTTGGCGCAGAGAATCGCGACTGGTGACGTGCCTTTGTCGCTGAGAAACGCGAAGTTGTTGGAGTTGGATTTAGGCGCGGTTGGCGCCGGCTGTCAAATGCCGGGGGAGTTTGAAGAGAGATTGTCTATGGTCGTGCAAGAAGTTGTCGACGAAGCCGAGAATCAGCCAGTGATTGTATTCATCGACGATATTCACAACTTGATTCCGCCGCCGCCGAATGGGAACAACGGGTCGGCTATTTTGAAACCGGCGTTGGGGAGAGGTTTGTTGAGGTGCATCGGGTGCACGTCGGTGGATAAGTTTAAGAAATCCATCGAAACTGACGCGGCTTTGGAACGTCGATTTCAGCAAATTCCAGTGGAAGAACCGGACGTTGATTTCACCGTTTCTATTTTGCGCGGGTTGAGACCGAGATACGAACAGCACCACAACATCGCCATCTCCGAAGGCGCGTTGTTATCGGCGGCGCAGTTATCGGCCAGGTACGTCAGCGGACGTCAGTTACCAGATAAGGCGATCGATTTGCTCGATGAAGCCGCCGCGGCGGTTAGAATGAACAAATCGTCTAAACCGGAAGCGTTAGACGTGTGCGACCGAAAAATAAAGCAGTTGCAAAAAGAACGCAATCAGTTGTTGTTGAAGCAAAGAAGCGAAAACGCAAAGGCTGGTCAAAACAACATCGCCGCGGCGGAATTGCAAAAGCTCGCCGCGCAATTGCACGACGAGAAGAAGAAACGAAAGGAGCTGCAAAAGAAAGTTACGAGTGAAATGACGTGCATGAACGCGTACAGACAAGCGCAAGCGCAGTTGGCGTACACGGTGAGAAAGATTCAAAACGCCAACGCCAAAGTACAGTTGGCCTCGGCCGCGGACGCGCCAGACGAGTACAAAGCTCAACTCGCGAATTGCAAGAGCGACCTCGCCAAATTGGAAGCGGAAAAAGAGCGCGTGGAAGACGAGGTGAAGAAAGCGGAAGGCGAAGTGTTGTCCTTACAAGGTGGTGGGGTGATGTTGAGAGAAGAGGTGACGGATGCAGACGTCGCGACAGTCGTGTCCAGATGGACCGGCGTACCGGTGGCGAAATTGGTCTCTTCGGAGAAACAGAAATTGTTGCAATTGGAATCGGAACTTCACGAAAGAGTCATTGGTCAAGAAGAAGCGGTCACATGCGTCGCCGAAGCCGTGCAACGCTCGCGCGCGGATCTCGCCGATCCGAATGGGCCGGTCGCCTCGTTCATGTTCCTCGGTCCGACTGGCGTCGGAAAGACAGAATTGGCAAAGGCTTTAGCATCGTATCTCTTCAACTCGGACCAAGCGTTGGTGCGTTTGGACATGTCCGAGTACATGGAAAAACACTCCGTGGCTAGATTGATTGGCGCACCGCCAGGCTACATCGGCTACGACGAAGGGGGCATGCTCACCGACGCGGTTCGACAAAAGCCGTACTCGGTCGTCTTGTTCGATGAGATTGAAAAAGCGCACGTCGATGTCTTTAACGTCTTGTTGCAGTTGTTGGATGAAGGCCACGTGACGGATACTCAAGGTAGAAACGTTTCGTTTAGAAACTGCTTGATTATCATGACTTCGAACTTGGGTTCGGACGAAATGAACTACCAAAACAAAAGAAGAGGAAGAGGTAACGTGAAAGACGCCGTCATGCAACACGTCCGATCGCACTTCAGACCAGAATTTATCAACAGAATCGACGAGTTTATTTGCTTTGAATCGCTCAACCATTCGCAAATCGAAGAGATTGTCCAATTACAACTCAAGAACTTGTCCAACAGAGTCGATGGCCAACGCATGGCGATTGAATACGACAAATCCGCGGTTGAATATTTGGCGAGAGAAGGCTACGATCCGCAATACGGCGCTCGTCCGGTCAAACGTGCCATTCAAAAACAATTGTTACAGAACTTGTCCACGGAAATCTTGAAGGGCAAATTCAACGAAGACGATACGATTTTAGTCACCGCGGATAGACACGGCTTGTGCCTCGCCAACGGTCAAAAGATTGTGCGAAAAATCTACGACATCACCGAAGCGAGCGACGACGACGAGGACGAGCTTTAGAGATAAAACGATGAACGATCAACACACAACTGCTACAGTACTGCGAAGAAACAAAAACAACAACAAAACATCATAGAAGAGTTTGGCTTTTAAAAATAATCACAAATATTATCTTGAATCTTGAATTGAATGAATTGGCACGCTAAGTGCTTCCTTATTATTTCTTGTTCCTCCTCTCCTCGTTTCGCGTCCCCCCCAACATTTTTTTCCCAATTAAAACCACCCGGATAAAATCTCTTTCGACACGCTTCAATCAATCCACAATCACGCAGTGTGACTTTCTTGGAATATGATATCACTAATTTGCATCTACTGGATTTCTATCTCTCTCTTTGTTTTAATATCGTTAAGAAAAAAATTGGTTGGTTCCGCCTCCTCTCGTCGCAGAAGATTTTAAGAACACACTATTTATGTTAAACATCATTGTTCGGAAACTTTGCCTTTATAAGAAAGAGCGACGATTACAACTCGTCTTTCTTCCTCAACTGCTCCAACTGCTTCAAAATAGCCTCCCCTTTATTCAATGCCGCCTCTCTTTTCTTCCACGTCGCGACCTTGGTGTTGTGTTCCAGCTTCGCCGCCTTCATGTCTGACTTTATCGTCTTCAACTCCTCCGATCGTTTCTTCAACTCTTCCGCGATGTCCGCGGAAGTCTTCCCGTCGAATTTCTCAATCAACGCGATTTCGTTCGGTTTGCACGCTTTCTTCGTCTTCACGTCGCACTTCTCCACGTCTAAGGTTTTCTTCGTAAACGCGAGCATTGCGTCGAAATCTCTCCCTTGTTGATAATCCTTCCCTTTCTTGTCCCCTGCGAGGAAGTATTTAATCGTCGGGTACCCTTGCACGCCCATTTTCTGACACGTTTGCGCGCCAT
>Ga0115556_1000915_pt1 | contig 20023 bp, 13 predicted proteins | sample COGITO_mtgs_1104_5_FD_87282 | JGI IMG/M metagenome (GOLD analysis project Ga0115556, IMG submission 87282) | Pelagic marine microbial communities from North Sea - COGITO_mtgs_110414 | ecosystem: Environmental > Aquatic > Marine > Epipelagic | place: Germany:Helgoland, sampling site Kabeltonne... | reverse complement strand
CCCCCCCCCCCCCCCCTCCACAGTCCCAGTAGGACGGCCTCCAACATTAATTAAGTTGATGAGATGATGAAATGATGAAATGATTGTAATGTTTTGACTTGGCCAAACAACCTTTAAAAAATCATCTATTTCAATGTTTTTCATTTCTCATTTTACTAGTAAAGGAAGTTTCCTTTGATGTCGCCCTTGTTGCTACCTCGGTTCTTCTCGATTTGAAGCTCAAGCTCCATTTGTTTGCGCCGCTCAGCAGCTTCTTCCTGCAGCCTGAGCCGCTTTTCTTCCTCAACCTTCCTCAAAGCCTCCGCAATCTTGAGGTTATAATTTTGGTCATCTATCTCCTTTTGTCGCTCAGCACTGGGCGGTGGTGGCAGTTGTCGAGCGCTTTCTTGTACCTGCAACATAACTTGTGTCTCTATATCCTTCAAGTGAGTGATTTGGATCTTGAGCTCTTCTTCCTTGGCCCTGCTCTCTTTCTGTTTGGCCTTGAGCTCAGCTTTTTCTCTCCTCAAACGCTGGGCCTCATCCTTATATCGAAGCGTTTCTTCGTCATTGCAAACTTGTGCGATTTGCATCTCCTTCAAATGTGTCATCTGAACATCCAAACTCTCCTCAATCAAGAGGAACTGTTTGCGTTCTTCCTCCAGCTTACTTTGTTTATCCCTTAAAAGCTCCATTTCATGTCGAATTCGGTAATTTTCATCGTCTGCTGCGAGTAAATGCTCGCGCAAGAAGTCTGCCTCGTCTTTGAGAGATAATGCCGCCATCTGGGCCGAATTTGCTGCATCGTCGGCGATTTTTTTCTCGTTGCGAAGATATTCATTTTCCTTCTCTGCCTGCTCGAGTTTCTGCTTTAAGTAATCCTCCTCTAGGTAATTTTGCACCGGTTGCTGTCTCTGCTCGGGTTTATGTGTGTGCTGCGGCTGCTGCTGCGGCGGCGGCGGCGGCTGCTGCTGCTGCGGCGGCGGCGGCTGCTGCTGCGGCGGCGGCGGCTGCTGCTGCGGCGGCGGCTGCTGCTGCTGCGGCGGCGGCGGCGGCGGTGGCTGCTGCTGCTGCTGCTGCTGCTGCTGCTGCTGCTGCTGTTCTCGCATCTGTCGCTCCTTGATTTTCTCCATTGCAGCCAGACGATCACGCTGAGCGATTTGGAACTGCTCTGCAGCACGGCGGTCAGCTTGTCTCCGTTCTTCTTCGCGCCGAGCCTTAGCTTGTAGCTGGACGACTTCTCGGCTGTACAATGTCGGCGCAGTCCCGTTCCGCTTTGCCTCCTCTTCCAACAAACATTTATCTCTCGCTTGGTGATCAACAAGATTGCGTTGATGATCATTAAAGTGATAAGTGCAATATCCAGCTCTGTACAAGTTTCGGGTGCAACCAGGAGCTCCGCATGTGCCAGCAAATCCGGAATTCCGCCTCGATCTCGTGGAAACGTCAAGAAGATGAATGTCATAATGGGTTTTGCAGTACCCACCCTTCTCAACAGCACCAGTACAGTTCTCCACAGCACAAATTGAAATATTATCCCCTCTGTCATCGTATCGTTGATAGTCTTGCTGATTTTGGGGCTGTGGCTGAGGAGGAGGAGGAGGAAGTCGGATGGATATAGTCTCATCACTCAACATGCACAATGGTTTATCCCATGAACTCTCTCCGGTAAGTTTGTTCTGCCAGTATGGACAGTTGCTGGTGGGGTCAACATGTTCTTCGTAATGTTTTGGGAGAAACTCAAAATCCTGCGGGCATTCCCAGGAACTGAGTCCAGTTGCGTGGCTGACGAAATAGAGCTGCTGGCTTGCAGGATCTCGCTTGACATCATAAACTGCATTTCCCAGGATTGAAGAGCTCCTCGCACGCCGTTGTTCTTCCCTTCGCTCCCTCATTACCTCACGGAGCGAAGGCATATTCTTTTCGCAACCTCCACTTTGCAATCAATCCAATAATTTCTGCAATGATATGAAATGAAATGAAAACTGAACCGGGAAAGCAAGAGAGGAACGGAGGAAAAAAAAGAAATTAAAATATCATCTCCTAAAAGGTGACACCTTTTACTCCCTTCTTTGTCTCTCCATACAAGACACTTCTTTGTTGTATCGTGTCGGCATCTTTTTAGTCAAAGATGAGCCGCTCAAAGCTATCGGATTTCATCATTGAGGGAAAACTTGGATCCGGATCGTTTGGGACGGTATATCGTGCTGAGCGGATACGGGACAACACCACCTATGTCATTAAAACGATATCCATCGGGGAGCTCTCTCTTGATGAGCAGATGGATGCAATAAACGAAGTCAAACTACTTGCCTCTGTTGAGTCTCCACACGTTGTCAAATACTTTGATTCGTTTGTGGAGTCTGATACTCTTTATATCGTGATGGAGTTCTGCGACAGAGGGGACCTTAAACAGCTCTTAAAACGAAAAAAGAACAAGAACGAAAATGCCCTGGAGTCAACTCGTACATGGAGTCTCTTCCTCCAGATCTGCCTCGGGCTTTATGATATTCACCGTCAGAAGGTCTTGCACAGGGACATGAAGACTGCCAATGTTTTTCTTTCGAAACCGGGAAATAATGGTGGTAATAAGAAAAATTATTTGGTAAAGATAGGAGACCTGGGAGTTGCTAAGCTGCTGGGCACAAGCACCGCGTTTGCCAACACAGTAGTGGGCACACCGTACTATTTATCTCCCGAGTTGTGTGAGGACAAGCCGTACAACGATAAATCAGATGTGTGGGCATTGGGGGTGATACTGTACGAGTGCCTTACTCTCCGCCACCCTTTTGAGGCAAGAAATCAGTGCGCTCTCATTTTAAAGATTATCAAAGGGAAGTTTCCGCCAGTCACTGTCACCGAAGATGTTGACGAGAAATTAGTCGAGCTATGCAATATGTGTTTGACGCATGATTGCAAAAAAAGGCCAAGTGTTAGTGATATTTTGGAGTTAAATTTTGTGCAAGAGCAGTTGAGGGTCTACAATCTGCCCTTACCGGATACCATCAGGGAGTGCTGTGATGACCCAGATGATGCTAGTATTGATGACGATGATGACGACTTTTACTATAATGATGATGACGATTATCATGATAATCATAGTAATCGTCCAAAGCAAAATCAACAACAACCACAACCACAACAAAAACTGACTGTCCCGGACAAATCACCCGGCAGAAACGAATTTGCCAAGCGAATCATGAAATCTCCCTCCCCAAGCCCTAACAATGTTATTACATTCAACCCCAACAGCAACCCCCATGACAATGACAACAACAAGCCGACCCCACTAAAGAGCAACAACAAGAAGCTCGTTCCAAAAATAATTTCCGGCTCAAATGCTGCGAGAGCTGTCAATCACAACAAGAAATCATCAACGTCCCTTAACTTTCAAGTAAAGGGAATAGGAACTTCCCCATCCAGCGACAACTTAAATGCCCCGAAACCGGTCGCAAAAACAAATTCTGTGAGAGGAAATCGAGTAAGAGGTAACAATATCAACAACAATCCCCGAATTATTAGCAACGCAGCCGTATCGAGACACCAAAGGGCCGGGCAAGTGAGGATCAGCAAGCCGTCTTACAGGGGAGGAGGACATGCTGGAAGAACACCGGACAAGTCGAATTATCTTAGAAATTACCAACAGCAGAAACTAAAGAGGACGGAAGAAAATAAGAAGATAAACGGTCAAGTTGGGGGGGTGGATTTCATCGTGGAACCGCTACTCAGCGAGGAAAAAATTATCCAGCGGGAGAGAAACCTTAGTATCGACAGGTGAGCAAGCGTGTAGCCCTTTTTTTTAGATGTTGATTTACTATGACACATGTTTGTTCGTTGTTTTTCATAATGATGATTTCTAACATGATAATATGTAACTCTTTTCGTTCCATCAAATTGTCCCATGCTTCTCCACCTCTTCAGTATTGAAAACGACAATTTTAATGAAAACGCATACGACAATGAGAACGATGAGAACGACGAGAATGACGAGAACAACAGAAGCCTTCCATCGACGGTTGACGATGAAGAAGAGGAAAAGGACGAAGTCGAGGGTCAGATTGATGTAACCTGGGAAGTTAGCGACGCCAACAACAAAAGTGGTGAAGATAGTAAGGATGAAATGGATACATTCCCAAAAAATTCGGCAACTACTGATAATGACGACGCAGAGAAAGGGGTGCCCATGTACGAGGTCATGGAACCCTTCTTGGACGAAGTGGAAGACGACGGTGAGGATCTAGACCGTACCATTGGATCTGAGGAAGAGAGGGAGCGCGAACATATTACAAATATTGATTTTGGGAAAGATAATATCGGCATGGGCGGTGCTGCAGCACCTTCAACGTTTATATCGAAATTGGAAAAACACTGTGGAGACTTGAAACTCCTTGCCGACAGAGCTACCCGACAGTGCAAGCTTATGCTAGGCGATACGGTCTTCGAGGAGCTTCACGCGCTATTTAAAGACCGTCTCGTTGACTGTGAAGGAAGAATGATTGAAGATGGCTCGGAAGAGAAAACAAACGAAATGCACAACACAGTGCTTGACATGGAGGCATATGTGGTCCAGAGGTGCGGAGGCAGTATCTTGGAGGCTTCCGCAGCCTTGTTCAACATTCAACGCCTGGTTGCCTTGGAGGCAGCATTGGTCGAGGACAGGCGGAATCTAGAAAAAGCAATCAACGGAGAAGAGATACTCAGCGGTATGTTCGCTAATACACCGAGGGGAGATGAAGGGAACGACACAGAAGGTGAAGACTATGAGGAGGGGGAAGGTGGGGAGGCCGAGGAGGAGGAAGAGGCTCAAATCAACGCCAGCTTCGCAGAAAGCAAAGAAAGTGGAGACGGTTACTATGACGAGGATTTTGAGGAATTTAATGAGCAGGAAGTCGCTTGATGCGAATGTCGCTTGATGCGAATATTTTGTCGCTTTTTGTTTAAAAAACATGCGCTACTTTAATGCTATTTTTATCGTGCTCCCAAGTTCTGTCTTCCTCCGTCAATTGCTATGCATTCGCCAGTAATAAACTTAGCGTTCTTGCTGACCAAAAAACTAATGAGCTCGCCAACCTCTTGAGGCTGAGCCACACGGCCCAAGGCCGAGCCAAGCGGATGAGTGACATTGATGGATCGATCCAAAAAGTTTGCGTAGGCATCGTCGTCCATTCCACCCCGCCGCTGTAGAGGAGTCTCCACAACACCAGGATTCACCACGTTGACCCGGATATTGTCTGGGGCAAGGTCTAAAGAAGCACAACGCGATAGTTGATCAACGGCAGCTTTGCTTGCGCAGTATGTTGCACAGCCAGCAAATGCTTGCTTTCCATTGACACTGCTTATGTTCACGATTGAAGGAGACATGTCCTTCTGACTTCTAAGGTGGGGGATGGAGTGTTGCATCACCTCAAAGACAGCCTGAACATTAGCTGTCATGTTGTAGTGAAAATTTTCCAGGCCCACACTGCCCATTGCGCCGCCCTGAAGGACTCCAGCAGCATTCACCACAGTCGTTAGCCCTTGCATCTCACTCACTGCAGCCTCGACGGCAGCTTCGGCAGCCCCGCTCTCCGTCAAATCGCACACGTGAAAGCCCTTCAGGTACTCACTAGATTCCAATGCGGATACATTGCGACCTGTGCCAAATACCTCAGCTCCATGAGCTGCTAACACTTTCGCAGAGCTTTGACCGATCCCTGACGAGGCCCCAGTCACAAGAATCTTTAACCCGCTCAGCATTTTTTTTGTTTCGATTGAGTATATATATAGGACCCTTTATAAATAGGACAAGATAAGAAAATGAAAAAGCCCAATAAACACCATGAACATCATCTTGGGCATTGTGTCTATTCTGACGGTCGCTTCAGTCACTGGAATACGTTTGGATCCCCTTCTAACAAAGTTCCGCACCCCCACAGCACTGAAAAGAGTTACCAGCTCTTGCGTACTGGCTGCCTCTCTGTTCTTACCCCATGCTAACGCTGAAATGTCGACCACAATAGGTGAAATCTCGGGGTCTGGTATTGTATTCAGAGATACACTGACTGTGGAGCGCTTCACCGATCCTAAGATTGAGGGGATCACTCTTTACGTGTCGAACTTCCAGCGCCCGCTAGCTGAAAGGCTTCAGAAGGACTTCTTTTCTGACCCGAGTGTGGCCTCTGTTGGCTGCGCAAAAACAGGGCCAGTAAAAATGTCTCCGTCAATAGCAAAGGGAAAGGGGGGGGAGGAGGTATTTGAGGAAGCAAAGTCACTGCTGTTCAAAACTCTTCGTGTACAGCGCCTGTACGACGAGGAAACAAATACAGTCGTTTATGTGAGCTTCAACACGCGACTGGACAAGAGTGAGGACGGCAACAAATCTCGGTTCAAGAGCTCAGTTTGCGCAGTGAACTTGAATTGAAAAAACGTATGTGGGAAAAGGTACTAAAGATCCCACAGAAGTGGAAAAAGAAGGCTGACTGATGAGGCAGTAGGAGCAACAAGAACACAAACAACAAACAGTTTTTCCCCAAATAAAAAATGCCTAACACTACTCTGTTTAATGTTTTCTCAAAAATCACCCGATACGTCCGCCCTCTCCTTGTCAGCTCTTATATTCTAGCTGTCTACACGATTAGTTACCCATACTTGGAAATCAATTTGCTCCGCTTAATTTTGGCCTCCTCGATCTCCTCGTCAGTCCTCTCACGGCTTCTTTTGTTGGTATTGACTTCCGCCCCCGCGCCCCCGTCCCCGCGCCCCCCACTGCCAGTCTCGGTTGAAGCTGCCTTCCTAACGTTATTGGCGCGATTTACAAGCGATTGCTCTCGGTCCATTTCGCTGCCCCCATGAAGTCCACTATCTTTCTTGAGTGCCATGCTGGATTTCATGCCGAGGACCTGCCTTGCGTAATTTTTACCTGTGCTCTGAGCCGCTAGCTTTTCCTTTTCCAGCACAGCCTCGTACCCGGCGACGACCGACGAGTTCATGTAGCTCGGTTCCATTTCCCCCAGTTTGAGCTTCTCTTGGTTGCCATACTGAGTGAAGGTGACCCAGTACTCGTGTGTTTCCCATTCCTCTTTAGGCTCAACCACCTCATCAATGACGCATTCGTACCACTTGAGCGGATTTTCATCGTCCTCATACAATCCGCGAACTGTTGCGCCCCGGTAAAACTCCTTTTGGCAGATATCTAGGTTCACTTTCATTCGCTCATAGTTCTCTCCCTCCTGCAGCATTTTTGCCTTCATGTGTCTCTGCTGCATCACGGGAATACGAGGCAGGATTGTTCCGTAGAATTCAATGTCTTCCACGAGCGACCTTACAAAGGCTCCAATGGTGATGTTCGTGCCATTCGCCGTAAACTCCTCTTCGTCGTAAACAAAGTCTTTCATGAGCTTCCACATGAGATCTGTTGGGGCACAGTAGCGTGCAAAGAGGAATCCCACTGCGCGAATGTAAGGACTATCTACGTGCTTGAGTATTGTCCACAGCTGATTCTCTGTCACCGTCATCAGGCATAGCCTGACCAGGCAACAGAAGCAGGACGAGGGGATTCTGCTCGTCCCCGTTGACCACGGAGTGATGTCCGTCACTTTGTAGTAGATCTCATCAATTAATGTTTTGTTGTCCTTCACCTTCTCGCAGAGTTTAAGAAAGTAAGGCGACACCAAAACGTTGTTGAAAAGCATCTGGTTAATGTTGAAGGTCTCCTGGTTGCCAATGGTCTCAATTGTCCCAATACTTTTATTGGAGATGCCATCAGAGCGGGTTTGGGCCACAAGGGACATGTGTTGCTGAGCGCGCTCTTGCCGCTTTGCGGACTGGTTCCAGAGAGCCGAACGTGACATCTGAACGAGGGAGGGTAATGTGACTAGAGGTAAAAAGGAGGTGCACAAGATTTGTCAAAAGGGAGAGTGATTCTGCCGACTTCGTCGGTATTATCCAAAATTGAAGGTCGTACAGAGGGGTGGAACGTAAAATACGTTCTGATTGCCCGACGATAGCCTTTTAAACTGTTCCTGCCGTCTTATGTAGATGAAGTGCAAATTTGCACTGGTGACTGTGACAAAGCAGAAGTCAGAGGGCTCCAAACCTCAGTAATCCTGTCTAAGTCTACCCGCAGACTACTACAACAGTCATTCTGGGACACCTCACAATTGAAAAATATGAACCTAGCTGCCTGCTCACCCCAGTTATCGTCACGGCTGTCGATGTCCGGGCCAAGGCAGCTGTGCTCAGTGACTGCCTCTTGGCACCGTGGAGGGTATGTCTCGTTGCTTGCCTCCGGAAAATCCTTGAGACTAGCGTCAATGTGCGTCTCCACAGCATCCACTGCGACTACCCCAGCCACAACCGAAGATTACACTGACTCCCCTTCAACAAAATACAACAAGAACCGCAAGAAATACCGTGAATCTCTTCGTCCACTCCGCAAAAAGTTCGCCACAGAATATGCGCGCCGCGTCGAGGAGGAAAAGCTCCGCAAGTTTTCCGATGACACCAAGCAGAAGGAGGAGAAATTGATCCGTGACAAGGCCAAATTTGCTCGTGTGACAGCCAACAGGAAAATTCACGAGGAGATGCTGAGAAAAAAAACTGAGGAAAGGAAGGGAAGGAAGGAGCGAATTGCCAGGGAGAAGAGAGATCCCTTCTTGAAGAAGATGGAGGCCGCCAAATTCAACTACGTCAAGGAGGTGGCTCAGGGCAACACAAGTTGGATCACTTCTATGGCAGATCTTGATGCTATGCTGGGCGACGTGGGTCATTATGTCGACGATAGCGACACTAGCGAGTCCGATAGTGGATCGAAATATTCAACGTCGAGTAAATCTGAGGAGTTTTGGGCAAGGCCTGGCTCTGTTCTTGGGGCCCCTCGCGCAACTGGCTCAAGTTCATCATCGGCATCTGCCACCACCAGCAAAACGTTTAATGCTATTGGAATTGGGGCGGGGCCAGTAACCGAGGATATTCGGAAAAGTTTTGGAAGCTACTTTGCGTTTGTGACTGATCCCAGGCACAGGATTTATCCTGTTGGGGATCTGTATGACGATGATGCTGTCGCTGAGGGAGCCGTTTTGGACGGAAGTGGGAGAGATGAAGAGGGGAGAGATTCCATGCTATATCAAACTCTACTCAACCGGTCTCGGAACTCGACAAGGGCTAGTATCGTTGTTAAAGATATGCTTGCGGAAGCGACGGACGGGGATGAGGAGAAGCTGAGGGAGATGATGGAGACGGAGGGGAGGGGTATTGACGAACTCAAGTCCATTGTCATGGACTTTGAGATGGACAGCGTGAAGGTGACGGACGGAGAAGATAGGGGGGACATGCCGGAGAGGCCTAGAAAGATTCCTTCCGATAGGGGCTCCTGGCAAGATGACAATGAGGGCCAGGCAGAGGCTATGATCGGCGTACCTGGTAAAGGTGTGTACAAACAGATTATCTTTGCTCGTCCAGACAAGGCTAAGGATGAGAAGGATTGGGTGCGAGGGCCGACTGCCGCGCAAATGCCAGAAGAGTAATTAAATGCAGATTGCATTTGAGCAAACGAAAATAAACCAGCTCTCCACCAGAAGACGTTCATCTTATTCCTACTTATTTTTTTTAGAAAATCGTAGCTCGCAGCTCTCCTTCTGTGGAGCCTTCTTCGTAGAGCTTCTCTGCATTAAATTCTACTCTCGATTCTCTCTCGACTTTGGTTCCCTTCATTTGCAGACACGCGTTTACAAGCTTTCGAGTTACTCCCAATCCCTCCCGTCCGACTCTGATTCTTTCCAGATTTCGTAATCTTGTTTCAGGCTGTTCAAGAACCTTGGCAGCATGAACTTCAGTGTGGTTGACATAATACTGCTCCCCACTCCAGAGAGCACTTTTCTCGGCAGCCAACGACCTTCCCGCGGAATTTTTGCACGGATATCAATGCTGCATTGTACCTTCATTAAATTCTCCTCAGGCTCACTCACAGTATTCAAACACTCAATATCAAATTGTCCATTGGCAAACTCGGCAAACCGACCCCCTGCAAGCTCGCACTTGGTCACGATGATCCTGGCGGTTGCTCCAGGATAGTCATCGACATCGACAGTAGTAAAAACCGTAGCAACTATTTTGTTCCCGAGAAAGGAGATGGGATCGATCTCGCACTTAAAGTTGTTGTCATCAAGCCTCGTGAGTTGGGCACTGCCGTCAAGGAGAGAATATTTCTCCGGAGGCAGAGAGAGGTACCGCTTAAGGTTCCGCGATGGGCTTGGTGATTCGGGAGATGGTGCCGAAACCTCTACACTGCACATCTTTTGGGCGAGAAAGGTTGCAATCCGCGCATTCGGTGCATAAGTCAATGTTTCGTGGCTGTCAAGGGAAATCTGCGGTGCATTGCTGTACAAATTGTTCTTATTGTCAATATCTTCATCCGAGAGCGTGGCAGTGTTGTTATCGTAATCATCACTCCAGGGCGTGCCAAGGAGCCTCAATATTGAGATTTTCGGGTTGTTCAAGCAAGTGCGGAAGGTCGAACCAGAACGAGTCAGGATGGTAGAGGGAGATGAGCTTGTTCTCAAAGCCGATCGACGGGCTGATTCTCGTCGTATCGCATGTGTATATACATGCCGTACATATCCGTCCGTGGTAGTCACACATAGCACAAGAAAAATTATGCCTAATAGACCTTTTCCTGGCACTGAGACAAAGCTTTCTACCATCAAATATTCCTAAATTGGCCTTTTGCCTTTGTTTAAGCTTCGTAGGAGTGGCGTGAATAAGCAGCTAGCTAATTGGTGAAGGGGTGAGAGCGCAAAAATCTTTCCGATTTCTTTCATATGGCGCTACCTTGGTGGGGGTTTTTTTTTGATGGAATGAGGTTTTTGCAATTTCCTTTTCCCTCCTTCATCTTCCGTTTTTTCTTATTTTCCTTGTTCTTGCCGTTCCTCCTTCAAGCATACCCCTTCGAATCCAAAGAGGTTAACAAATAGGCGTTCTGCCTCAACGAAAACTTGGCACTTGATTTCTGCTTGCTCAACGCTGACTACTACCACCACCTCAACATTTCTTTTGCACTACGCCTGTTTCTGACACGCATATATGTTTAACTTGAAAGTACTCGTCGTCGTACTGCTGTTGGTGCTGGATCTTTGTGATGGATACACACATTTTACCGCGTCTTTATCACATCAACACTTTCGCAAGACCACCACCACCACCACAACCTCACATTTAATCCCGTACTCAACGCAACTCCGTGTAAAGGAGGATAATCGCTCGAGTCGGATTCCCTCGAATCGAGATATAAATGTGCAACCAAAGGTGCAAACAGCAAGAGGCATAATTAGTAGGATTAAGAAGAAGCAAGACCTGGAACAGAACCAGACAATCCAGCCCTCAAAAACCCCACCTATTCGCGGTGTGGTCCCTACAACTGTTGAAATAATTCGGCCCTCTAGCCGCACTCGCACAATTAAAGGGTCAATTACAATTCCGATCCCCTCTGATTCTGTTTGGGGCATCTTAACAGACTATAACAGGCTGGCAACTCATGTAAAGAATTTAGTTGAATCGAGAGTGCTGGAGGAGGAAGGAATCTCTGAAGAAGACGAATTTACTGTCGGCGAAAACAAAAATCGGCGCCTCAAAATCTACCAGAAGGGTGCGCAGCGCATCGCCGGCTTCTCCTTCGGTGCCAGTCTAATATTGGAGATGCAGGAAGAGAATGCAACAGGCGAACTGAATGGAGGAGTGCAGAAAATACTTTTCAAATGTATTGACTCACAGTTTTTTAATAACTTCGACGGCACCTGGACTGTGACACCGCTTCAAGGAGTGACTACGGTGAACGGCGGACCTGTGCTTAGCGGGGGCGCCACCAGGGTTGACTACGAAGTTTTCATTAAACCCCGAGGGCCCGTGCCGGTGCAGGCATTGGAGTGGCGAATACGTGAGGATGTGCCCTCCAATCTTCAATCTGTTGCGGACGCAGCCATCAAATTATTCTACGAGACTCGCAAACTCCGCGTAGATAATAACTCCGGAGAAAAACCGGCGACAGCGACAGAAACGACCGAGACGACAAAAAAGGCGGAAATTGTCTCGTCGACGACTCCCAGTGCACCTAGGCTTATTGACCCCTCCTCTCCCGTGGACCCTATCACGCGCTTGGCGATGCTCGTGAATCCAGGCGCATACAATGCTGCAAACCCTGATGTGATACAGGATGAGGGGGGTGAGGTGAAGGAATTTATGCAGGCGTTCAAGCCACGACAGTACCAAGATTACAAGCAGCAGCAGCGACAGCAGGAACAAGAGCGGCAGCGGCTAGTCTCAGACGAAGATCACGGTAACAAGCGCCGTCGCCGCCGTCGCTTTGGAAAACTTGTAGATTTGGATCAAAGAAGGCGAGAGACACTAGGGTCTATCAACGATGATAACGACCCTCGAGATGTCTTCAATACCTGAGGAGGAGGAGATATATCTGTACGTATTTTAGTAGCTCTTTTAGTAGATTTCGGGAGAAGTTTTCTTAAATTTCTAGGCTTTAGTGTATCCTATCTTCGTTTTCAGCTCATTTTCGGTTTGTTCTTTTTCTCATTCAGCTCGACTTCGCCTAATTTCTCAAGGTATTTCACGGCCTCAGTGTAGTCGCCTTCGCCCCCCTCAGATTCCTCTGCTTTCAACACTAGGCTGTTCAAGTGCTCAATAATACCGCCGCTATTTGGAAAGTTCTCCTTCACGAAATCAGCCCCGATACCACAGTCCTTTCGCATCAGTGCCAAGAAAAAACCGTAGTTGAAACGTCTGAGAATGCGATCATGGTGCTTTCGTTAGATCATGGGGGAGGGAGAAAAAACTATGTAATACTTCTTCTTACCTAGTCAAGATTTCTTCGGGTATCCTTACGGTAGTTTGGAGACTTCTCCCACTGCTGCCATTGATACTGCTGAGCGCGTGCTCTGGTTCCACACCAAATCTCTTGAGGGCAATCAAACCCTCAGACGCGGAAAGAAGGTTCAGCATGTTCAGAGAGTTGTTCACTGCCTTTACGGCGCATCCGCTACCGTGTTTATCTCCAACGTGAACGATCTTCTTTGCGAATCCTTCGGCTATGGGGCGCACAACCTCGCCTAGAACAGAAGGACAACCGCCAGCCATGGCGGTCAATGTCCCCTCACGCGCTCCTTTGACTCCACCACTAACTGGAAGATCGATAAATTTACCCCCCTTGACGCCCTCTTCGAAGATTTTCCCGACTTCCGAAGTGACAACGGGATCTCCGCTAGTACAATCAACAAAAACCGTGTTGGGTTTGATGTTCGGTAAAGCCTCCAAAATTACGGCTTTGGTAATTTGACTGGTGGGTAGACATGCAAAGACCACCCCACTATTGTTGAAAACGCCTTCGACGCTGGATGCTGCTCTTACTGATTCCCCCATTCTCTCAGCAAATGTTGTAGTTGCAGCGAAGGATTGGTCGAATACATGGAGGAGTGGTGAGGAGTGTCGAGAGATGGACCCCGCCATTCCCCTTCCCATGCGCCCCAACCCGATGAATCCAACTCCTACTGACATTTTCTCTTCCTAAGGGAGGGGCAGACTAAAATGGCTGCGTCGCGCGTGGATAATACCGTGGGGAGTTAGATCTCTTAAATTTTATTTTTTTTCTGAAAATGTTCTTCGAAGAAAAATACTTTAACCCATCAATATTTAAAGGATCTCGGATCTCTGCTTTTCCCACTTTCAGTCTTAAACAACTGAATAAAGGTTCGTATTACGCTAGCTAATTTTTATTTTTCACAGCTTATTTTAGTCATATTCAAGTTCAATCCTCTTTCTTGCTTCCTGGCCCATCCCCCCTATCTCCGTCCCCTCTTTCACCATCTCGCGTGTCCCCCTTTCCGCTCGCCGTCATCGAAACAGCCTTTTTTCCGACTCCCTTGCCATCCCCCTTTCCTCCTTCCATCGACATTTTGGGGTCGAAGGGATCTTTTAGATCATTTATGACATGCAAACCGGTGATCCGCTCCATCAAGTTCATGTAGCATGTCTCCACGACGTCCACTGCGTGTTCCTTGACACTAAGCGTCCTTCTGTCGACAAGTGTCAATCCGTCCCACCAGGTCAACAAATTCTGAAGTTCTGTTAAATTCCTGTTCAAGGTGTCGCGCTTAGCTCTCATGCTACTGTGTTGAATATAAGCTTCTACGCTGCTTCCTATCGCCACCGTGATTGCCACCCACTGAGCCTGGTTGACAATTGCCAGTAAGGCCCCAAAACTCGTGAAGATGAATGCGATTAGCTCGAGGTTGTGCAAGGTACGATTCGTCGCTGGGCACATCTTCTGAAACATACTTGTCAATGGTATTGCGCGGAACTTTATGTAACTCTCGATCGACATTATTCCGAGGTAATCCTCCTCGCTGTCACTACTATCCTTCTTTTCTATCCGGTCCCGGTCCCGCATGAAATCATCGATTGTCCTTTGGATATACAACACCTCCTTCGCCTCCCACATCTCTCTGACACTGTCGATGTCCTTAAAAGAAGCTTGAGCCAGAGCTGACAAGGCCCGATTGCATTCGTTCGAGAATGTGTTGCTTCCGAACTTTGTGTAACATTCGTACAAACGCTCCAGATGCTCGTCGGTCCATTCCACTCGTTTGACAACTGCCGGGCCATTCTTCACCCAATATTCCTTTATTTCCTTGGGCGTTATTTCGGTCCTCAATTCCTTGCTCAGGTGTTCCAAAACACTGCTAGTCTCCTCAGTGCCATCATCGCCTTGGTTGGGGTGTAAGCCTTTTTTCACAAATACTTCGTAGATTAGCGTGTAGTCTCGACGATTCAGGCCACCGACACTGTCACTTTTGTTCACGAATTCTCTGTCATTTTTGTGGGGACCCTCGGTGGAGGAGCTTTCATGTATTAAACTCGCCCTCCTTCCAGTATTTATAACAGTCTTTGCCCCGACTCCAGCGGCTTCAGCCATCGAACCGACTCTTCCAAGGGTTTCTCCGGCGAGATGAAACTCTGTGTCTGTTTTCCACTTGTGAGAGGATTTCCGAGCGAGGTGGAGATCGGATTTCCGAACGAGGTTGAGATCGTTTCCCTCGTTTCGCTTGATAGTTTTCGCGAAGGTACGCACAGTACTCGCATTGCGCGACAGGCGGCTGAACTTTCCTTTATCTGATAAAACCTTCTTTCTGATGCTTTTTTGGTACATCCGTTCTTTCGCAGATTCGCGTTCCTCCAACATTTTCGTCAATTTTTTGTGTCTTTCTTCCCGCTGTTTCTTAAATAGCTTCTTCCGCTCGATGCGATTTTTTATCTCCTCTTTATCACGCTGCTGTGCTTTGCGAGACTCAGATTTAAATAAAAAACTTTTCTTCTTATTGTATTTGGTCTTGATCTTTTCGGTCTCGTCCTCGCGCTCGGGGCGATTGTTGGCGGAGTAGAGCACTAAGTATTTCGACGCATGCTCCCTTATTTTTAAGAAGAAGTCATCTCCGTCATTTTTGTCGTGAAAGCCGTATACGCTTGACGCCCTATAATCGCTATCAAAAGCGATACTACCGGTTGACCCAACATCACTGTCCATCACAACCTTAAATATCGACGTAATTCTATCGGTGAATTTATCGCGCTCGTCGAAAATTATGTTTCCCATTTCTTCTTCCATCTTGATTTGCTCAGCTGTAACGTCCCTGTAGGGACTCGTCTTACTCCGAAATTTATAGATTTCCGAAACAATCTGGTTTCCTCCCATCATAGCCCATTTCCACTTGGACTCGTAACTTCCCTTGTTCAAGAGTGCAGCCAAAAAACCGGCTAATATAGGAAGCATGACGATCGCGTAAGTGAGATTTTCCGCATACCAATTCTTGTATTCCTCGTCTAAATAGTCCATAGAACTGAGGTTCCCATAAAAAACACTGGCAACGGTAGTGAGAAAGGCGGTGAAGGTGATGCTAAAGTAGAGGATCCCGGCAATCTTCTTGAATGAAAAGGCATTTTCAATTAGTAGGAAGTGACGCTGCCAGGCATTGATAACGACATTGGTTTCTGCTTTTCCTAGGCCCAACTCTGGTATGCCGTCGCTCCCAGCATTGGCAAAGCAGCCGGTCATCACAGACAACATCTCCTCGGCTGAATCATTACAAACGTCCAGTTCCAAAATTATACGACGAAAGATATACTCAGCCCGGTCAAGCACCTCGGTGCAGAGGTCAATATCAGGCGCACCGAATTCATAAGCCCATCTCTCGTCGTTGCAGTGAATCTGAAGGTAAGATAGGATGTCTGAGAGCTCAAGTTTTACCGGGAGCTTGCTATTAGCCTTCTGAGAGTTGAAGTGGTAAACCATCGCTTTACGGAGGGTTGCAAATGCCTGGGTCAAGCCTCCAGTGTTGTTAATGATCAAGGTAGGTTTGCCGGATCGCACGGTGCGCTTAATCAACTTGTGCTCCCTATTTCCCCCAGCGCTGAACAGGTACCCATAAGGACCAAAGGTTTTCGGCACGTTATTTCCTTTCTTTTCTACAAAAATGTAATGGGTCCCGCTCCCATAAATGAAACTCCTGTAAAAATAGCTCCAGTGTTTCTTCTCATGGAGGCGTGTCTCGTATCCCTGCATTACGTCCAAAGCTTCCGGGTCGAAAGGCAAGTCCCTACAATCAGACACTACAAACCTCCGATAATCATCAAAATCCGTCGGCTGATAAGCAAACTCTTTGAATTCCTCGCTAGCGAATTTCCCGATCTTTCTGTAGGGAGAGCTTTCGAAAACTGAATGGCAGTATTCCTTGCTATCTTTCAAATTTTCCAATATCTTCGAGACTAGGGCGGGACCATCACAACTGCTAATCAGCTCGTTCCCGCCATCCGCAGGATGCTGTGATACTACCTTCCTTGACTTCTCTAACCTCTCTAAGCTGTCGATGACCAGTATAACTGGTCTCGACGTGGTCCTCTGGAGAGCGTACTCGATCAAAAGCTCCGCGGCTGCGCTACTATCATCGCTGGCCCTATCTATGAGTATCCAATTATTCGCCTTATCACAAGCATCTAATGTAGATACGTACATGCGCAACAGCCTCTCAAACAGTAGTTTGCTGATTATCTTCTCCTCGTTGTTAGTATCACTCGTCTCCAAATCGATCTGCTCCACAAATTCATCATCGGAAAAAGCAAACTCATCATCACCAATCTCCTCCTCCGTGTCGCTCGACGAAAATCCGCTATCAGTACTTCGATACTTGAAAAATGGATGCTGTTTAGTTTCGGCCTTCATATTTGAGTCTGCGATGGTCTTCTTAACCTGGTTGCGCTTGGAGGTGTGCTTCATACGCGTTCGGCTGCGCTTTTCAGAATTCATAATCTGCTTGACTGCCTGGTCACGCCACTCAGCAAAGTCGTCGGTGTCGCACAAAGAAGCTGTAGCGAGATTTCGAGGGTGTCTCATCCCACTGTGGCAGGATAATATCATGTTTGGGGGCTGTAATTTCCATGATTCCTGCACAATCTTGTTGATATTCTTCCCTTTCCAGTCCTGTGGGACATAGAGAGACTCCTTGACATCGTCACTAAGAGAGCCCGGTAATTCCGATGGGATGCAAAATTTTGCTACTTTTATGGCAGATTTTTCCTTTGAATCATTGCCTTTGGTGATCATCATCATATCGGAGAGGGCAGGAGTCGCTAACTGGCGGCCAACGTTAGATGGTTGGGATGATGTGCTATCGTGATGGAACATGATGGTATGTGCTGCTGGGATGGAGTCGCCGTTCCTGGGATTATTGCTATCACTTTTGTTGTTGTTTTTTCTGTTGTCACCAAGGCTGCTCTTGCTGTTATTACCAGCTGGAATGAAGGAGTTTATTGCTTCAGGTTTTGGGAAAGAGAATGGGGCCGTTTTGCTCTGGAGAAGATTAGAGGTCGGAAGAGAGCTTGAGCTTTTTTCTGTTCTTTCTCCGATGATAGACCCTGCGGCTGAGGCTGAGACCGCCTCGCCACCATGCCCTAATCGAACTCGAGGGACTTTCAAGCCATTTTCGTCGTAATCATGGTCTTCCACTTCAAAATCGTTGGTGTACTGTAGTGGACTCTGTGTAGGCGGTCCATTCGGGTGATATGCTGCGGGAGAGATATTCGCACCGAGCGAACGGTGGGAGAACGGCATGGAATTCATTATTTGTCCTTCTTAAAAGGAGGGTGTTGCAAACCCTTTCAAATAAATAGAAACAGGAAGAGGGAGTTTAATTATTTAATTGGAACTGATCACTGCTCGATAGCTTTTTTCAGTTCGGTTCAGTTCTCACTGCGGTTTTTATCTGGACTCTACGTGGACGGCCAGCCAAATTAAAGATAAAGGGTTTCAACGGAACGAAAAATGATAAAAACAGATCTGACTTAATACTACTTCTCTCATTACTTCTTCTCTCGATAATCATGAAGTTTTTGTCTGTGATTACAGGTTTTTCTCTCTTAGCAGGCTCCGATTCGTTGAATAATGGCCTCGGAAGATCACCTCAGATGGGGTATTCCTCTTGGAATGATTGTGCTTCTCAAGTAACCGAAGATCGCATTAAAAACGCCACACTGGCTTTGATTTCGACTGGACTTTCCGCTAAAGGCTACACTCATGTGAATGTTGACGAAGGATGGTTCAAATACCGTGCTGAAGGTAGTAATCAGATGGTTGAAGATCCAGCCAAATTCCCAAATGGGATGAGGGCACTTGGAGACTTCATCCACTCCCATAACCTTTCTTATGGTCTTTACACTTCCAGGGGGACCTGTCAGTGTAGTACCGCTCAGTATTCTGCAGTTGGATCCCAGGGATTTGAAGTGGAAGACGTGAACTGGATGGTTGATGCAGGAATGGACTATGTCAAGGTTGACAGCTGCTGCAACACAGACGACGACCCAGACGACGCCTTCAGTGACTATGGGAAATTTCGGGATGCTCTAAATGTCACAAATCACCCAGTCTTCTTCTCTCTTTGCGGGTGGTACTCTTGGTATGCACCGAAGGGCGATGAATTGGGGAATTCATGGAGGATTAGCGGAGATGGGACAAATTGGGGGGCGCTGACCACTAGCATCAACACGAACTCTGAGTTGTCGCAGTACGCACGGCCAGGGGCTTGGAATGATCCTGATCTGCTTGTTGGCACTGGAATCGGTAGCAACCGAGGGGATGATAAGTGCTTCGATGCCGACACAGAAATCCCACAATCTTTGGATTGGTACATGACTAGTGACGAACAATCTAGAGCACAATTCACCTTGTGGTGTGTGATGAGCGCTCCATTGCTGATCAGCGCCAATCTTAACGCCGTCAGCGACTATGCGCTTGAGACGTGGGGAAATGAGGAGGCTATTTATGTCAATCAGAACTTCAGAGACTTTCCAGAAGGTACGCCAGAGGAACAGAAAATTTATCAAGGAATTAGGGTAGCAGGGCAAGATCTGAGTTACGATAAAAGTTCTGATACTGGCAGCGGCACCAATGTTTGGGCCAAACCCCTTCCCAACGGAGTTTGGGGGATGGTGTTCTTGAACAATGAGAATACAGAGACCAATGTGCTGTGTGACAATGATTGTTTCAAGCAACTCTACGATTTGGATGTATCCAAGAGCTATATTATGAGAGACTTGTGGGCTCATGAAGAAATCGGTGTGTTGAAGGCTAGCGAAGGAGGGGAGTTCAGTTATACAACAAAGGATCTAGGTGTCCATGGGGGAGTCCTGATGATAACTTTGACACCGCAGGAATAATTAATGATATGGATGTGTTGAGCTGACGTTTGAATTGTGTTGAAATTCAGTCTCTCATTGAGTTATTTCCTCATTTTTACTCTTATTAGCTAAAGTACTTTTAGTTCGCTCATACTCGATAAAATTTTGAATTTAAAAGAAATCATCTACCCGGGTACTAACCAATGAATCAAGGCATCCCCACACCACATCTGCAAATTTTGACATAAGTTGCGCGCTACAGTTCCTGAGCTATACAATTAATTGCCGTCCGCAACGGACGCGCAGTTGCGCAGATAACCTTTCCTGAACGATCATTTCT
>Ga0115556_1000910_pt1 | contig 20067 bp, 23 predicted proteins | sample COGITO_mtgs_1104_5_FD_87282 | JGI IMG/M metagenome (GOLD analysis project Ga0115556, IMG submission 87282) | Pelagic marine microbial communities from North Sea - COGITO_mtgs_110414 | ecosystem: Environmental > Aquatic > Marine > Epipelagic | place: Germany:Helgoland, sampling site Kabeltonne... | reverse complement strand
GAGTGCTCTGTCTAGATAATACATTGTATCTTCACTAGCGGCTATCTCGGCGCTGAGATCGAGCATTTGTTTCGACAGGACGTCTTTAGGTACTATCAGAGCTTCAGGATCCACCGGCTTATTCTTCTCCAGTTCCCTTTCCTTGCCCAAATTCGCCAATTCTTTCATTTTATTTTCGACGGCCGCTCCCTCCTTCTCAATCCCAACCTTCAGTCGTCGGAGTTCCTCGATTTGGCTCTCTATTTCCTCCGCGCCCTCGTTCAAAAGCCCCTGTGTCTTCATCAAGTCCGTGAGCTCGTCCCTCGTATTATTGAAATAAGTCTGCAAGTGCGACTGCAGCTTAAGAGTAAGTTTTGCGATCGGTGTGGTGGGCTCAGCCTCTGGCCGTTGAGAGCCCGACGATGACGAGAGCCGTGTTGAGGGTGGTCGGCTCACATCATTGCTGTTGTTGCTGCCAGTTGAGCTACGTGTAGCCGTTGTGTAGGATGGAGGCTGGGGAGGCTGGGGAGGCTGGGGCGGTTGCGGGGGTTGCGGGGGTTGCGGGGGCTGATGAGCCTGCCCATAGCCATTGCTGTTACTTGGCTGTACGATTCGGTATGAAATGTTGCCCTCCTGATGTTGCAGGGGTTGGGGAGGTTGTTGTATCGGCTGAGGTTGGTGATTGGGGGGCTTGGCATAGACAGGTGGATCAGTGCCGAAAATACTGCTCATATTTGATACCATCTCCACAAGGTTACTGCTCCGATTCCATGCATGCAGATAAGGCATATAGACAAGCCCCTCGCGATCCACATGACGGTGGTTGGGCTTCAGGAGCATGTCATTCGTTGGCCTGACAAAAGCTTGAGGAGGCCGTGATGGGTAGTTCTCAGGAATGTAAATGTCCACGGGAATATTGTACTGCGAACCACGATAAAATATTGGAACAGTTCCAGAAAGCTGCAATAAGTTCGACGTATGACCTGTGTTGCTAATGAAGCTGGAAGCTTGGGGCTGTAGAGTGCGAATCGACCGAAGGAGGTTGCTCACATGCTTCTGTACAGTCTGGTGTTGAGCGTAGACATTGCGGAGAGAGCGTAGAACACTATCGAGACTCATTGCATCGAAAAAACGGGGGGGAGGGAGGTGTTCAAACGAGGAAGGGGAGGATAAAGAGGCAGAAATGCCAAGATCAGGGTTTCTTTAATTTTCCGAGCAGTCCGGACGAACAAATGAAAATCGCAAACCAGACTACGCGCCCGCCAATAACAACGATAAGGGGACGGAGTAGAAGAGAAATATGTGCAATTAATGAGTTCTCCTTTGCAAAGGGGACTCCCCTTCCGTCATTTTTTGTGTTTGATAATCCCTCTGCAATAAAATTTTTACACGTTCAAAAGGCTTCTGGATGCCTCTGTGATACTTAAGTCGTCTGTATATCACCTAGAAAAAGTTATAATATTCGAATTTGGTCGTTTTTAGTCAACAATCCAACTGCTGCCCCCACCCCCCCCCCTCTCCCTTCTCCACATCGTACTTCGATGACCGTCCTGACAGTTGCGTCTTCACTATTCACTATTCCTTCTGGAAAGATGCAAATTGGGGACGATATCGACTTGAGCGTTGTGACAATTGGGCAGGTAAAGGCTTTGCTTCAAGATGAATTTGGTCCGTGTGTTTGCCCGCTTGAGAGACAGCGGTTTTTCTGGCACGGTTATTTGCTCGATGATCGCATGAATTTCTTGGATGCGTGCGTCGGAGTGAAAGAGGGGGAGCGGGTAAAGAGAGATGAGGAGAGGTAAGGTGAAGAAGTCAACCAAAAAAGAAAAGAAAAGAAAAGAAAGTGAAAAGGTCGAAACAACATAAAAGCGAATCTTGGTTCACGCTAATCATGATTTAATTCTTACTCTAACCGCCACATTCCCAACCTTAGCTTAACAATATTTTTGACTGTTGACAAGGAGCCTGACGATGATAACGATGAGGTCGACATTTATGAGAATCGGAGCAGGAACAATTCTTTTGAGGCACGACTGAAACAACGACGGGAGACATGTGCAATGAGCTAAAAATATATAAAATGTGACTAAGCGAGGGACGTTTGTATGTGTGCAGAATTAAAATTCCGTTTCGTATCCATAGTAAGGTTTTATTTGCTCTCGATACTTCACTGTCAGCACTAGCCCTAAAAGAAAGCAACCAGATGTAGTGTAGAATTCCAACCATGTCCGCAAAAATCCGTCATTGCCGTCTTCTCCACAAGGCACATCCTCAACCTTGCAAGCTAGAGTGAGTGCATACAAGGACCACGACGGGCCGACAATTCTGCGTGTGATCATTCAGTGAGTTGATTTAGTTCAAAATATTGCCGACTGATCTAAATCTTTCCTCAAGCAATACTGACTCACCTCGGCAGAGCTCCAGCTGCGAACATGTACCCGAACCAAGTCCCCTGTGGTGTTGGCCCTAGAATTTTGCTGAAAATGCTCAAGCTGACGTTCCTGCCGAATGGGAAAGCCACGGTGATAAAAACAAACCCTACATAGAAACGGCTCAAGGGGAGCATGATTGGTTGGCCTCCCTCGTCGCCGTCAACAAGCAGTAAACTCCCTACAAGGCCAATGATTAGGCTTACAATCAATAAGTCGAAGTCCGATGCAATCCGTGACGCATATTTCACCCCTATGCTTGTGATCAGGCTTATCACACCGACCCCTACAAAAAGTAGGTTTACGCTTGCTTGATCCCACCCGTAATTTGCCAGGACGAACGGGGTAGTAATTGTCTCCTGGATCGCGAAGGAGTAAAAGTGGACTATGAAAAGCACCAGCATTGTGATTAGTCCAGTCTGCGATGGGGGGTCGAATGTTGCCTCATTCTGTGGTATGTTCGACGAGTAATTTTCGGTCGTCTTTCCGTAGTCAACGTGGCCATTACCATCATCGCCCCTAATACCCTCCTCAATTGGATTGAAAAAGACGCAAACAAGGCCAAATATTAAAATGCACAGTCCCAGGATGAAAAATCCAGGTGCAGTCAAAGCATCGATCGTCACCCCTCCAACCTTAAAATCAATGGCGGTGAACAATGCTCCAAAGCTCGGCCCGCAAACAAAGCCAAGAATCGCAAATGTGCCCAGTTCTGCTGTCAACTCGGTAACTCGAGAGCCTGCGTTCTCGCTCAGGTAAGTCTGCTCGACCACTTGCTTGCCCCCGGTCCACACACCCTGCAGAAATCTGCCCCAAAAAATTGTCCATGGGCTTGTAATTACGTCCCCAAAAACATAAAGAAAACTTCCAGCAATTCCGAGTGTAATTGTCAGAAGAAGGGCATATTTGGAACCCCGCTTGCCGAAACTAAAACAAAGCGATTCATAGATTTTCCCGAAAATCACTGCACCTCCCATCTCGCCAACGCTGTAAATTGCAACTGTGAGGCCGTAAAATGAAACACTGCCGCCATTTCGAGAAAGGTAAGGCTTTTAATGGGTGAGATAAGAAACAGAACAGAACAGAACGGGAAGCGGAACAGACATGCATGCTTACCTGCAAGCTAGGGAGGATAATGGAAAAGGACACACAGCTGAAGAAGACATTGACGTAAAACAAGTACCGCCAGCTCAAGTCGATTTGGTTTTCTTGTGTGAGATTCTCTCGGACATCGGACGGTAGTAGTGATGCCTTCTCGCCCTTAGCCATGACTCTTTACAAGGGCGATGAAAACTTAAGGGCGATGGAGAGAAGACGGATTACTAATTACTACTCGTTGGTTTCTGGCAGAATTGGTGTGCTCAGATGGCAAAGATATACCTTTCAATTATCGTGAACCTGGCTATGGTAATGTGCGACGAAAAATCGAGCTTAATCAGTGCTCTCGTGCCTCTCTATCTTCAATTTTTGTGTGAAGCTCACAGGTCATTCCCAATTTAAGGTATTCGTTACTTTAGACCGATTAGTGAGTCACCTGAACGTTTTTGGCTTGCAGCCTACGCTTTTCTTCTCCTTCAGACCCCCTCCTTCCCCTACCACCATAATCAGCATAAATAAATCTCCCAAAACCATCACGGAGAGAGTGGTAGCACGGTGATATTGTTAAAATGGGCCGTTTCAGTGATGATTGGGTAGTTGACCGAAGCATGTTTGAGTATGTTAATGGAGGTTCTTGCCAATGCTGTGGCTTTTCACACATGGGGATGAACATGATGCAATTCATGCAAGCTTGTTCTGACCTCGAAACTGACGACGGCAAGAAGGAGGTAGACACTCCTTGGCCTCCCTTTATGCGGGAGGAAATCTGGGCAGACCGTGTTAAACTTCGCAAGGGGATGAAGAATGAAATGAGTTCTTTCAAAAGCAGAGAGAATGAAATAGAAGAAATGCGAGAATTTGTCCACTCGTTGCCCCTTCCTGACCAACGGCGTTTATTTCAGATTCCGCGAGACGAGATCAGTGAAATAGCAAAGGATCGATACGACGTTCGCCAAGCATACCTGGTGGTCCTCTGTGCTGTCGTCGAGCAGGTTTCCAATTTCAAGCTCACCGAATACAAGCTTGATGGCCGAGGTGATGAGGAGGTGAATTATGAAAATGTAGTCGATTTTGATAAACGAGGGGGATTCACATTAACGAAAGGTGATGGAACGGAGGAGATCTGGAGTGAGAGCGTGAATACTTTCTTTGACTTCATTCCGAGACTTGGCGGGCCGAAGCTAATGCCCAGGTCAAAGAAAGAGGAGAGCAAAGTTGAAGAGGATGAAGAGGGGGAGGCGAAAGCCCAGGAAGAAGAGGTGACTGGTCTACGAGGTCAGTCTTTTCGCGCAGATCGACGGCTCATTCGTCTCATTATAGCACGCTACTTTGCCGAAAGAATATTTGCCAGATTTGACAAACACAAAAATAAGGACGACAACGAGGGTGAGATCACGGAGGGAGTGCAGAAACTTGAGCTTTCTGGCCTGGATAAGATGAATGCGGAGCGCGAGGAAAGAAAAAACTCGTCGTGAAAAGAAAATGTGTCGAAAGAAGAAGAGCTGTTTGCACAAACCACAGAACTTCGGTTTTTTTTTATTGTACTTTTTAATGGTGAAAGAGGCGAACCCCGGTGAAAGCCATGGACATACCATAAGTATTGCACGTCTCGATGATGTTAGCATCCTGCACAGAGCCACCAGGTTGGGCAATGTGCTTAACTCCATAGCGGCTGGCGACATCAATTCCATCACGGAAGGGGAAAAAGGCGTCAGAACTCAAGATCACACCGTCACTCTGGCCCAACCAGGCAGCCTTCTCTTCAGCCGTTAAGGGCTCAGGAATAGTGTCGAAGTTGGAATCCCATCGAGTTTTTTCCTCCTCGGTGAAGTCACCTTCGATATACCTAACACGAGCGTTGACGCGCTCCTGCCTCTTGACACCCTCCTTGAATTTCAGCCCCAAAACTTTAGGGTGCTGGCGGCTCCACCAGGTCTGGACCTTCCTTCCAGCGAGCTTGACACAGTCAACACGGCTCTGCTGCCCGGCTCCGACGCCGATCATCATACCGTTCTTGGCGAATCCGACAGAGTTACTTTGTGTGTACTTCAAAGTGATGTTAGCTAGGATCATGTCACGCTTTGCATGATCTGGGAAAGGGGTAGTCGTCACGCTGTTTTTGAGGTGATCAGGTCCAACGACGATGTCGTTGCGCTTCTGCGAGAAAGTCATGCCATAGCACTCACGGTACTCGATGGCAGGGGGCTCAAATCCCTCAGTGGCAGCCAGAATAATAAAAGCTCCCTTCTTCTTTTGCTTCAAAATCTCAAGGGCTTCGTCCGTGAATCCGGCAGCAACGATTCCGTCGGAAACTTCTTTCTTGAGGATAAGAGCAGTGTCCTTGTCAACAATATCAGAAACGGCAGCAAAGTCGCCGAAGCTGCACATAGGATCCGCATTCCTGGCCCTCAAATAGGCAAGCGCAGTGGGGGTGAGTTTTGCAGCTTCCTCGGGAACCACCTCGTAGGCCTGGCATTCGACATCCGTCAAAGGTACAGCCAAAGCAGCTCCAGCGGGGGAGCAGTGCTTAAAGCTAGTCGCGGCGGACAAACCGGTGGCTTCTTTCAACTCCTTGACTAACTGCCAGGCGCCAACGGCATCCAAGAGGTTGATGTAACCAGGGCGGCCGTTAATGACCTCGAAGGGCAACTTGTTATTCAGAACAGAACTGATTCCAGCAGGCTTTTGGTGGGGGTTGCATCCGTACTTAAGTTCAAACTCAGGCTTGTAGACTCTTGTGGTCACAGGAGCCTCGGTCTCAAGTTGTCCCTGGAAGTAGGTAGCAATGGCACTATCGTAAGCAGCACTTGTTGCGAAGGCACGGGCAGCGAATCTTTTGCGAAGGGCAAGTGTGGTACCGCCAGACTCCTTAATGCAGGCCATAACTTCGTCGTACTGATCAGGGGAAGTGACAATTGTGGTGAAGGCATGGTTTTTAGATGTGGAGCGGAGCATGGAGGGACCACCAATGTCGATGTTTTCGATGCACTGGTTAAAGTCGCCTCCCTTAGCAACAGTGGCCTCGAAAGGATAAAGGTTTAGCACAACGATGTCAATCAAACCGATACCATTCTCCTTCATCTCTCTCTCGTGCTGCTCATTTCCCCTAACACCTAGGATGCCACCATGAATCTTGGGGTGGAGGGTCTTGACACGACCATCGAGACACTCCGGGGCACCAGTGTGTTCGGAAACGTCCTTGACAGGAATTCCAGCCGTCCGGATGGCTTTGGCGGTTCCGCCGGTCGAGAGAAGCTCCACACCATTGTCAGAGAGAAACTGAGCAAGGGGAATGAGGTTTGACTTGTCACTGACAGAGAGGAGCGCCCTCACTGGCTTTACCACGTCAACAGATTTACCTGAGATGTACATGTGATACAATGCACCCGAATCGTACAAAGAAAGAGGAGACGTGTGAGCATATTTTGTTCGTTAAAAGTTAAGATACCGGCAGGCAGTGATTCAGCATGAAACACAAGTCGTATTTTTGCCTACAGGCGAACTTGCTTCCTTCTCTCTTTCGCTAGCGAGCAACCTTTTCTTGGCCACTATGCGCGCCCAGAGAAGGGGAGGCAAATAAAACAATCCAATACAAATCTGGGTTGGATCCAAGAAGCAAATCAGAAAAGAAGGGTGGGGAGGGGAGAGCGAATAGAGCTTCAATTTTCAGAGCTCTAGTCCTGCAGAAGGGAGCTAAAACGTACCAGCAACTGCGGATAGAATGTGGGCCATTTTTCTAAGCTAAGGTGAGAGAAGATGAGTTGAGAAAATTTGGTGGGTGCGAAGAGGGGTCAACGTGGGGTCCGTCTGAAGCAGTCCCTCAAATTCTGATTTAATCGATTTTATTGCACATTAAGTCTAAAACGCCATATTAGCTACCAAAAACAACCCTGAAATAAAATTAAAGTTACAATTCCTCCCAAAATACCGAGATGAGCGACAGTGAAAATGACTTCGCAGATGATTCCCTGAGCGGGGACGAGAAGGGAGACTACCAGGAGTTCGATGAAGACAATGGAAACGTTGGGATGGCTGGCGGGGAGGTGAGAACAGCTGATTGGGTCTTTCAGTCTTGATAGGATTTGGGGTCTGAGCTTGAGCTCTGCAGCTCCACCACTCTGCCAATTCTTTGTTTGATCCACGTCGGCAAGGAACAGTAGTTTTAGGCAGAACGTTGTTGTGTCGAAGAATTTGGTTGATGGACTATAAGATGATAACTGCCAAGACGACTGCGCAATGGCTATGAAAATGGCAATGACAGCAACAACACTTCCGAACAATCTGTCCAGTCCATCCTTCCCATCCTGCCCATCTTCCACCGAAATAACCCTAAATCATACTGACATGTACTAACATGAATAAAACTTTTTTCGCAGGACCGCTTCGATGTCATGGACGATGGTGAGGTGGGCGCTCAGAATGGAGGAGGTCTAACAGCCAGTAAGGAGCGCATCACGACAAAATTTCTGACAAAGTATGAGCGTGCGCGTGTATTGGGAACCCGCGCGCTTCAGATTTCGATGAATGCCCCCGTCTGTGTTGATATTCAGGGAGAAACGGATCCCTTGAAGATTGCTGAGAAGGAACTGCAGGAGAGGAAGATTCCGATTATAATCCGCCGGTACTTGCCCAGTGGCGCATTCGAAGATTGGAAGGTCAGCGAATTAACGATATAATGTGAGGTTGAACGAATGCTGAAGTGTTTGTAGAGGCAATTCTGGGGGGGGGGTTACTTCAATTATTTTCGTGGTGATTTCACAAGAATGAACAAACAAAAAGAATGAGGTTGTTGTGATCACCATGCACTGTTTTGTTTTGCGCTAGGGCGCCAGTAAAGTAACGGCGCCAGTAACAAAGATACGGCATTCGCGGCATTAACAGCGTCTGGCTTTCCCCACGTCTGCCCACAAAAATTCTTTCAACGAAATTAAACATCTTACTATCCTATCCTTCTGTCACCTGGAGAAAGATTAGAAAACACCCTGGCCGTCGCCGAAGGGACTGATGTGTCCGGCAGCGTACTGCTCAGCCATAGTCTGCCCAGTAATGCACTCGACAACCATGTTGCCCATCACACCCATCATAGCAGCACGGCCGTTGTTGAGCTCGGCATTGAGCTTTGGTAATTGTGTTAGGGTTAGGGTTTGTGCATGTGTGTAAGTGAGAGTATGTGTCCATGCGAAATAAGGACGGGCACTCAGGTGAAATCGCGTCGCTACTGCCCAATCATACATATCCAAAGACAAATGCACTCACCTTGTTGGCCTTCTGCTCAGGGTCCTTAATGTTCTTCCCAAACCATCCAACTCCATAGTCCCCATCGTACTGACTGGCAGGCATCCAGCCTAGCTCGACAAGCGCAAAGAAAAAGAGGATCTGCAAAAGCCCCTGAGTGGGAATGGCGCGGATGCCATCAACACCATTGGGGATGTCGCTGAATTTCAGGTTCTGGCTGGGGGAAAGGTATCCATCGAACTCAATGTCGTTGTTGTGCACTACAAGAAAGTAAAGAGGAACAGAAAAGCGGTAGAGCAGGAGGTAAGGATGAGTAAACGTGCGAGCAGGCGAGCGCGTGCGTGCGTGCGTTTGGATAGCTATTATTTCCACACTAGCCAGTCGCTATTTTGCATGCAGTTTCTTTCCCCTGTCATGATTTGTGTTCTCCTTTTCTACTCCTTACAGAAAAGCGCCATAATCGGTGTACTTACCGATGATTCCCACCATGGCCGCCATAGCAATGCGACCGTGCTTACGCTCAACAGCACGTCGGCGCTCAAAAGTCTCAGGTTCATTGTCCAACCATCCAAGAGGGTCGAAGACACCCAAGGGAGCGGTGTTTCCCAGTTCAAGCTCATTGACGGAGAGCGCCGTGGGTGCAGCGGGGGCTGAAGGGATAGTGAATGCTGTCGCAGCAGCAAGTGTGGTGGCGAAGACGGCAAGCTTCATATTGCTATGAAGAAAAAAGAGGGAGGGTTAGGAAATCGCCGAGGCGAGCGACTTTACATCCTTCACAGTGGTCAGGATACATATCCCGCTCTACCCTAAACAAATACTAGTCATAAGTGGTATACGAAGAACTTTTCACGCTTACCAATTACTTTTCTGAACAAAAAATCATGTGTTCGTCCCGCCACATCGAATAACAATATCCTCTCCCCGTTCCTACCAATAACTTCTCGTACGTAATGTTTACTCAAAAATCACCCTCTATCTCGTTGCTTTGCAAGGTCGTAAAATATTTATACCGATCTTATTCGTCTTTAGTCCCGAAATCATGTACCTTCGATTGAAATTTGTTGATATATTCCCCCCCTTTTCCTGGGCCCTCCTTGTCATCCGAATCTGCTTCTCTGTTACGAATCGTCATTTTGCTAACCCTGTGCCCTTGCGACGCAGAAAATGAAGCTTGCCATTTTATTGCTAACTGTGACAGGCTGTGCTGGATTCACATTTATGCCAACTACAGCTGGCATTGTTGCAGGAAGGGTGAGTAGCAATTCATTAGGAGCGTTTTCAGGATGCTTGTAGGAATGCACGTATGGATAGTGTGTCCAGATGCCATTTGTGTCCGCGCCCTCCCTCTTACCCGCTTCTACTTATCCTCAATTCCCTTTCCCCCACACCCCCACAACACAACACAACACAGTCTGCCCTTGGAATGAGTAACCTTGAGGAGTTGGAAGAGACAGCGCCTCCCGCTCCTCCCCCCCCTGCTACACCCCCCACTTCTTCAGTCCTTGTCTCTGTCCCGGTCGGTAAGGAACAGGTCGAATTTACGGCTGGGGCCATCGGGGGGATCATTGGCTTTTCTCTTGGGGGACCCATAGTCGGTGCCTCTGGAGCAGTCGCAGCAAATTACATTGCCAAGAAGAACAATGACGCCTCTGAGGTCATTCAGACTGTATCTAAGGGCAGGTGAGTACGCACAAGTGGACAATAATTCTCGCGAAAGTGCATATCAATATTGGACAATTTGTGGCATGCACATGAGGCGCATTATTTCAGATTTTTTGGTGAAGCACATCCGCTGCTTTTTGGATCATAGACTCAGACCACTTTTCTAACTTTATCTTTATCTGCTCGCTTAAACGACCTAATTTTCGCCTTTTGTCACCTCCGCAGCCTTGGTGTGTACAACTACGCTGCTGACCTCGACCAAAAGTACTCCCTTGTTGGCAAGACCAAGAACCTGATCACTGGAGCCTGGGACAAATTTAAGAAGTAAGCAATATCAAGCGTTCGGCGGACTACAATTCGGGGCCTTCTCTCGGTTGCATATTCTCAAATGGCGCTCGATACTTGCGTTTGCTTTTCCTTCCATGGCTCACACAAACAATTGCATATCAACCTTTTTCTTGCCCATTCGGTCTCTTAATCTAGCATTGAAAGTGTGGATCCAGACTCGCTGGAAAAATTCGAGGGAACGATATCTGAGGCTAAGAATAAAGTGATTAGCCTCAATGACGAGTATGACTTAGTTGGTGGGTCTGTGAGCGTTCTGGGGGCTGTTGGGGATGTTCTTGAGAAGGCTATCAACAAAGCTGATGAGGTTAACAAGGAGTACAAGCTTAGTGATAAGGCCATTACCGCCGTTAATGAGGCGATTGATAGTGTGAAGCAACGCTAACCGTGAACACGCCAACAAGAGGAGAAATTACAAGAAAAAATAGTTGTAACGCACCTTGTGCACCTGTAAGAAAAAAGCTACTTTAGGAAATTGAATTTTGAGATTTGAGATTTGAGATTTGAGCAACAAAAAAGCGCTTTTTTTAGACCCAACCAACGCTCCCTTGATGTGTGTGCATGTATATGATCCGATGAACGTTTATAAGTTACATCGATTCTTCTTCTCTTCCTTTTCTGAAAAAACGGAAGAGATGGTCCCCTCTAACAAACTGAACTTCTCCCTGCTTTTCCACGGTTATTAATACACTACTCATCAAGTTGTGCTGCTAAAATCTCACCGTGCATCACTGGAGTTTTTTGTTTAAAGGCTTCTTCCTTTTTTTCTCTCGACCACATCTCCTCTCTTTCCCTGTCTCCACTGCCTTCTCCCCTTTCACCCCAGTCTCAGAAGAATGCAGCGCAATAGGGTGAAGAGGGGTAAGTTTATCTACCTCGTGCGGAGAGTCGAGGCGAGGCAAGGAAACCGAGACCAGAGCATGATGATTGTTGACATTTCTTCGTTGTGGTTCCTCACTGTTAATGTATCGTCTGGTTTCCCTTGTGTTTGGCGTCCCCCCTTATTTCGCGGTTTTGCCCTTGTTCTCTCTTGTTATTTGCTAATTAATCTTTCCCTGCTTATCGCTTCTTCCGCCATTGCAGTGATGACCCTTCCCATCAGTCTCATCTGGAAGCTTCTACAAGAAAAAGAAAAGGTACAGATTTGGCTATATGAGGTACGAAAAAAATGATCCGAGGCTTTACTTCGATTTTCTGCCGTCCATCGTTCCTTCCCTAACTCTCTTTTTTTACCTTCTCTCGCCTCCGCTTTCACACAGGACACCAAACTCCGCCTTGAAGGTCAGATCATAGGCTTTGACGAGTACATGAATCTGACACTGGATAATGCTTCAGAGATCAACATGAAAACTGGGGACAAAAAAGATGTTGGGAGAATTCTGCTCAAAGGGGATTGTATCACGCTCATACAGAAGCTGTAGATTAATACTGAAATTAATGCCAATGACGTGGTGTTTTGCAAAAATGGTTATTCTTAAAGATCCTAGTTGTTGTAGGTTGCAGCTTCTGGGTTCTCCTCCCCTTGGTACTCGGGAGTTCCGGGGTCCCTTGCCACGGTAAGGGGCGATCTAAGCCCGTCACTTCCATAGTAGTAGCCAGAAGTTACGTCATCGAAGAGACACTTGATGAGAGACACGGTGCCCTGTTCAGGTGTGAGTTTAGCTCCGAAACCGGAAGTCATTTTCGTGTTGATAAAACCAGGGGATAGGGAAGTGCAAATCAGATTTGGATACGTGTTTGCTTGCTGAATAGTGTATGCCGTGAGTCCAGCCTTGCTCAGTCCGTATCCACCCATGCTGGCGTCGGCTTTGCACGCGTGCACAGCATCCTCAAGGACTTCCCAGCTGGTGATTGGCTTCTGAGTGAACAACGCCTTCGTCGCATCGTCCTGATTCCTCAGCCACATGGAGGCGGCCCCACTAGAAACGTTGACAATCCTGCCATTCTCCTTGTCTATCAGGTCAATGAAGGCCTCAGAGCAAACCTTGGGTCCAAAAAAATTAGTCGAGAACACATCGCCTTGGGCTTTGAATCCTACTCCAGCATTGTTGACAAGTGCATATAGTGTGATCCCCATCTGTACGGACGAGAGGAGGTGTTAGTACGGAAGGTGTGACGAGAGGAAGAGGGGGAAATGTCGACACCAACTATGGTGCGGAGTTCGGCGTAGTAGACCCCCCTCTCGCCAGTCTCTACGCAGCGAGCGCCCCCGACACCGACGGCCGGTGTACTACGACAAATGGTCTCACCTCCTTCACTTTCCTAGCTGCCTCATTGACAGAATTGACCGAGGTGACATCCAGGGTTAGGAGGTCAACCTCGGCACCCGCGATTTCTCCCGTCACAGCGGCCAGCGCCTTGCTGCCCCTTTCAGCGGAGCGGGAGGTCATGATTACACGGCACCCGTGATCGCGAAGAAGGACCTTTGTCAGGGCAAGGCCTATACCATCGTTAGAGCCCTACAAAGACAACAAAGGGCATCGGATTAGTCAGATTAGTTGCGCGGATAACTGGGAGGTCAGTATAGTCTCACCGTGATCAATATTGTTTTCTTAGACATAATGACTTATATTTCAATCCCAACTAAAAAATCTCGGCAGAGGCAGTTCCTTCGAAGTTTTAGAAGGGTTACGTAAAGGTTTTATGGAGTTAAGGCAAGAGGGGAAAAAAGCTCGAAAGAAAATCTGAGAATTAATTCTTTCTCTCGTATCAAAACAGGTTGAGACGAGTTCGAGTTCATTCCATAAATCTGCCAACTTATATATTATCTTAGCAGTCATAATACACTTTTCGGACCAAATTATTTAAGTTGCAAATTTTTTGTCGGACTCCTGACAAGGTCAGAATCTGACAAACCTCATGACTTGGCAATACGCTGAAATTCAAGCATCAATTTTTGTGCGTCGCTCCCCCCCCCAACAAAGTCGACAACACACTCGACAATCTCCTCGTCGCCGTCCAAAATTCTCTCCTTCAGCTTAGCCTTGTGCATGTGGTTAATGAATCCCCCCGCCTCAAGCTGAGCTGCAGCACGGAGCGCAATTGCATACAGCATACGCTCGTCGAGTTCAAGAGGAAGAAAATTGCTGCCCTCGCTGCTACTCTCGTCGTCTTGTGTCCACCTGCCTAATCCCTCGCTGATGACCTCATCATCACCGAAGTCGTCTTCGTAGTCCTCCTCGACATCCTTCTCATAGTATAGATCCTCTCCGTCATTACTGTAGTCGTCTGAGTAGTCGCTGTCTTCCTGTGAGGTGCCTTCCCCCGGTACATAGTCGCTATCTGCAGAGCTACCTTCTCCGCTATCTCTCCCTCCGTCACTACCTCCAGGGTAGTAGGCCTGCTTTACTTGCCCTAAACTTGGCCGCTGCTTCAAGTGGAGTTCGATGCTTCTCCTTCTTAAATGTTTGTCAACATTGGCATGGCTGTTCTGTAAGCTCGCTGCCACGTGTGTCTTTCTTGCTACACCGCTCTTCTCTAGCTCCCCAAAATCTGCACGAGTAGTGAGCAGGTAATCGAGCTGGCTGCGCGTCATATCCCTCTCTACACTTCGAACAAGACCACTGAGATTACCGCTCTGGTTCCCCTTTGGGACAACCCCATAGTCCTGTAGCTGTTTTAGGGTAGGCCTGTTCTCCAAGAGACTCTTTACAGTGTCCTGGCACATCCTACGGGAAAGGGTGAGGGAGGTTGGAGCTAGAGAGGGAGCAATCTTCAAATAGTGACTTGGTGGGGGGGCAGAGTTGGATCGAGAATCCAGGAAGTCGTTGATGGCATTAGCGTTTAGTTTCCGCTCCTGTTTTTTTTCATTTTGTCGTTTGGGTGTTAGTTATGCTGTGCTGAGGATTGAACAGGGGAGCAAAAGATGACACAACGCAGTTAAATATGCAAACAGAGAAATGGCGCAGTGGCATGACACTCACAAGTTTGTACGCAACATTTTGGACACCTCTACAATCTCCAACCTTTCCCACCAAGATACCACCCTTAAGCTCATCTGGCATCGGTCTTTCAATTAAAAAATCATTGATCTTATTCCCAGAGATCTCCCGGTTCAAAGCTTGAACCCTCGGATGGAGGCTCTTGCAAATCTTCTGCTGACACATTCCACCAGTCTGGTTTTGTACCGTTTTTAGTGACGGGCGGCGAGTCAAATGATTGTGGAGGGCTCCATGATGTTCATGGGAATCCTTCTTGGGCCCTGACGACAAAGATCCGCCTTTGGATTTGCTTCTTCGGGGGGGGATAGGGGGGGATGCAACCGGAACGGAGGATTTTGTCGAAGACTTCGACTTGTGAGACTTGCTTTTTTTCGCAGGCATGATTTTTAAGTTAGTAGAGGTCAACTGTTTTCAATGTTCATCCCCGTTTTCAGTCCCGGACTTCTTGCTTGTGGGGAAACTATTTCGAACTAAGAATATCGTCAGCTTTAGAGTTTTTCAGGTTTACTTCTCTGGAAGCGCCTCATTTCAAACCCTTTCTCCTCTCGACCACCAGAAAACAATTTAATATCAGCCCTACCCCAAAAATAACAGCTCTCAAGTTCCCGATTTTCGAAGCATGTCGGCAGAAAATCCCACTATTGTACCCATTCGCAAATCTGCTGGGAGAATCTGGCGCTCTAAGCCAACAGTAACGTCGGATGGTCTCTTATCGGTCTTCATATTCCCGCCTGCAACCTCCACCATCCCCCAGCAATCATTTCTCCTGACTTCCTTTGCAGGGAGCTATGGGTCCAGGCCTCGTTTCAGCGCCACAGATTCACGGGGATCGGTATGGAGCTTTAACCCGGCCGGAAATGAATTCAAGAGGATAGCAACTAGTGGTGGTGGAGGGAGTGGAGGGGTAGGGGTTGGGACAGCATTGTGTTACAAGGGTGGTGGAAGGTAGGTTCAAACGAGAAGATGAAAAAATATATATTTGCTCTCAAAGTTGATGACGACTGGAAGAATGTTCCAATTGCGAATGAATTCGGATTGCTAACACGCTGAAACACAATAATAATTGAACTCAACTATGCGGGGATTTGCAGTACCCCAACCCTAATCACAGGCCACATCACTGGTGCCATAACCCGCATCACACAAGACAGCCAATCTGAGCACCTCACAACCGCCCACAACCGCCCTGTAATCTCTTTGTCGACGTCCTCTTCGTCTACACTCCTTTCTCTGTCGGCTAACTTGGCCAACGTGTGGCGCGACAACGGTTCTCACCTGAAGCTTGTCAGAAAGATGCCCGGGAACTTTACTCAGGGGAAGATCGTACAATCTGCATCTAGTCCGAACGGGACTGGCGGTCGTGAGGTTGCGCTGCTATTCTCGGACTCTACCATCTGCATGTTTGACGCCGACTGTTTTGCCATGACACGCCAGTACATCCTCCCTGCTACCGAGGGAGACGTTCACTTGACTGACTTTGATGTCAGTATCGACGGCAAGTGGCTCGTTGCGAGCGGTCGCAATTCGATGCTCTACTTGTGGGATATGGCGAGCGACGTTTTAGTTCTCATCGCCGAGATGCCCCCGAGCGTAGCTTCTGTCGTTCAGCTGGAGTTCTCCAAGAATTTTAGGGACCCCGAGCCTCTCTATGTGCTTGGTGACGACGGGAGGGTACTGTCATTGACCTTTAACCCCGGAGGCTGCGTAGTCAATTTCGAGATTGTCACGCCTAATCAGACATTCACGCACTTCTCCGCTGATCCTGAAGGGAAATACGCGGCAGGATGCACGAGCACTGGGGAAATTCGTATGTACGATCTTGGTGTTAGCAAGAAGACAGCCCAAGCAGTCCGGGATGCCAGGAAGAGGATGGGAATGAGCGTGGATCAGATAGAGATGTCACTGCACACTCGCACTCCATTTTTTCCGGGAGGTGATCCTGGCTCTTCGCAGCTGAACCACCCCGTTGTATCTCCCAAATCGGCGTGGGCTGCCCATGCAGAGGGTGACAACAGCGACCTTGTGGTTGGCGGCGTGAAGAGCGATCTGATCGAAGGTGTATTCAACCCTCACCTGAAGAGCGAGTCAAGAGCAAAGATGAAAAAACGTCAGATGGAGGAAAGAGGAGAAAGCGTCCTAAGGAGACAGACTATAGACTACCAAAATGCAGAGAAAAAGAAGGGAAAAACGATCAACCGATGGGAACCACTATACCGCTTAGCAAGGCTAGATCCGACCGAGACGAGGCTGAATACTAGGAAACTCAAGAGTTTGTTGGATTCCTACGGCGAATATCCCCAGAAGTACAGGCTGCTGTGTTGGAGATTTCTGCTTCAGCTTCCAGAGAACCACGACGCGTTTGCCACCCTCGCGAATAAGGATATTCACCAGTCTTTCGTTGGCCTAACGGATAGGTACCCATTGAAGAACCAGCGTGTGTTCAAGAAATTCCAGAGCGTATTAAGCGCCCTTGCACACTGGAGCCCGGTGTTTGGCGAGGCAGAATTCGTTCCGGCTCTGGCTTACCCATTCGTCAGTCTATTTCATGTAGACGATCTGGCAGCGTTCGAGACTGTAATGGCGGTCCTTTTGCACTGGGGAGGAAGCTGGCTCCAAACGTTTCCCCACCCACCCATTCCTGCGTTGAATACAGTCGAGCAGATCATTCATAGTGCTGATCCGAAACTGATGTCTCATTTGTGTTCTCTGGGAGTCAGCAGTCAGGTCTATGCTTGGAGTTTGTTAAGGAGCGTCTTCACGGAGGTTTTGAACAAATCAGAATGGCTTCGCCTATGGGACCACCTGTTCACAAATTCACACGACCCTTCTCTCCTTCTGTGTGCCGTTGCTGCGTATAGTGTGTACAACCGCAATGCCTTGATCGCGAGCGTGGACAAGAAGGAAGTAGAGCCTTTTTATCGCCGTCAAAACCCGATCAATATGGGTGACTTTGTACTGCTAATGTACGAACTCCGGAGGAAGACGCCATTGAGCGTATTGCCCAAAGCAGGGTACGAAATGGACCTCATAGGAGGTGGTGGTGGTGATGAGAACGTTGCGGGCGGGGGCAATGGGGCTACCAGGGGCAAAAAGAAGCAGACTAAGGAGGGACGTGACGCAGAGGAGGGTGGAAATGTTCTATCCAGCGTGTTATCAAGCCCGACGACTCCCTGGCCACTACCTCGTGGTATGTACCCTGTCTTTCATGGCTACCCGAAATTTGTCGTGGACTTTCAGATTGCTGAAAGGAACCGGCTTGCGGCCGAGGAGGAGGAGGTCCGCCGAAAAAGGAGGCTGCTGGAAGCACTCGGTGAGCGCTCTAAGGGACTGGCCAACGAAGAAGAAGCATGGCAAAAGCAACAAGAAGCCCTCATTCAGGCAGAAGAGACTCGGCGCAAGACGGCGGAAGAATCGGAGCAAAAGCGGCTGGAGGAGGAAAAGAAACTCAATGATATTAGCCGGGAGCGGCGACTAGCCCAGATCGAGCAGATGGAGGAGGCCGCCCAGAAAGCGATGCAGTCATCGCAGTCTCTCCGAGCTGCGGAGTCAAAACGTATCGACGACGAGATCGAGAGAGTCAAGCAGCGAGCAGAATACCAGCTCAAGCAACGTCAAGAGGAAGAGGCGCTCCTCAATCTGGAAAACCAAACCTCAAACCGAGTTAGGCAGCTCCAGGTTAAAAGGAGCGAAGAAGAGCGATCGAGGGAGCTCAGGAGCGAGCTAAAGAGCAAGGAAGACAAAATGATTCTCGACGACAAGTTGCTCTTTGATAAACTGAAAGTTGAGGACGAAGAAAGACGCCTCGCCGCAGAGATAGAGCGCTCGAAGCGCGAGAAGCTTGTCCAAATTAGGGAGAGTATAAAGACTCAGCATGAGGTTAACCTGAAGTTCGTCGAGGCTGCGGGTGAAAGGGAGACTAAGCTCGCGGAGATTGAGCGAGAGAGGAGGCTCAGACACTTAGCTGAGGACGAGGCAAAGCGTAAGGCCGACGAAATCCTGGAGATCGAAAAGCAAGCCGATTTAGAAAAGCAGCAAGAGGTCGTTGACATGGAACAGCTTGTGGCGGATGCGAGGTCCTGGAGACAGCAACAAGAGAGAGAGAGGATGGGAATGGTTGAGGAAGAGAGGAGGCGCTATATTCTGGAGAGCGAAGTCAGAAGCAAGCGGTTGGAGGAACTCGGAAGGAGCGCCCGCCGCCGAGAATATGAAAAGAAAATGGTGGATCAACAGCAAGGAGATATGGTCAAGACTATGGAGGAGGAGAAACAGATGCAGTCTGTACTTCTTACGATGGAGCAAGATAGGGTGAAGGATAGGCTTCACGAAATGAGAATGCAATTCCAAGAGGAGGAAAGGCGCGAGAGGGCTCAGTTCCAAAATGCACTCCAGGGAGCCGAGGAGCGAATCGTAGCTGAGGAGCGACGGAGATTCATCCAAATTCGAGAAGAACTGAGGGAAAGAGCAGCTGAGCAAGAAAAGGAGATTGCCGCTGCCCACGAGGAGAGGATGCGGAAGCTTGCGGGGGAACAGAAGGAGGAGATGGACAGGATCAAGGAGATGATTCGGAAAAAAGTTCAACTCCAAGAGGCAAGCTCGCTGAGTAGTAAGTACACGGAGGGGGGAGGGGGGGAGGGGGGGGAGGTGCTGAAGAGGGCGAGGGCGCAGCTCGAAAAGGGTTCCAAATAAATTTAGCGTATTGATACTGTTGTTTGGTAAAAATAGTGTAAATGAAAAAGTGTTTCGACTGAGGAACTGAGGAACTGAGGAACTGAGAAGAAAGTATCTATTTGTTGTCGAGGGGACAAACAGCGCGTGCTTTAATGCTAAACTGTCTCATCCTCACGGAACAATGAGCTGGATCCCCAACACAAGCCTCACAAGATCTAAACTTGTTAAAATTAGCATCCCGCACCCGCTCGCATATACCAGCGAGTCCCAACTTGTCATGCTGTTGTTATCCTCCAACCAGTAAAACATGGGGAAGGAGAATACAAAATATATCCCGTAAAATGCGCTTCCGACGGTATACGCCATGAATTCGTCTTCGAATGAGTAATAGGGGAAGCTGCTGATCGTTAGGGTTTCCATGAAGGCAGTGAAATAACTCAGAGCAAAGACTACTGTCCAAAAGAGCAGCGTTTTCGCAGTTGACTTTTTGTACCTCCTCTCAACGAACCGTAGGCAGCAATTTGATAGTGTATGGTAGCTCGTAAAATAAAAATGGGTTGCGAAGAACAAACAGATTGGGACTGAGTTCAGCTTGTGGGAAGGAAAAGTGTACTACAGGGCGAGAGGGGGAGAGATGGGGAGAGATGGGGAGAGGGGGGGGGGGGGGAAAAACGGGGAAGGGGGGGGGGTTCCAAAGGGGGGTGAGGGGG
>Ga0115556_1000908_pt1 | contig 20071 bp, 8 predicted proteins | sample COGITO_mtgs_1104_5_FD_87282 | JGI IMG/M metagenome (GOLD analysis project Ga0115556, IMG submission 87282) | Pelagic marine microbial communities from North Sea - COGITO_mtgs_110414 | ecosystem: Environmental > Aquatic > Marine > Epipelagic | place: Germany:Helgoland, sampling site Kabeltonne... | reverse complement strand
CTGCAGAAACATTACATTGGGTTGGGTTGGGTTGGGTTGGGTTAGGGGAGGACGCAGAGCAAAACACACGCAGAGCAAAACACACGCAGAGCAAAACACACGCACAGCAAAACACACGCAGAGCAAAACACACGCACAGCAAAACACACACAGAGCAAAACACAACCTAATTCCAATTCCACACCCACCTCCTCAGCAAACTTGGCACCCTCCCTGTTAATCATGTCGACAAAATCTGGGGTGAGTGGTTCCGCATCTTCGCCGCCACCCGCCTCGGCAGAGAGCTCCGACTGCACTTGCTTGTAGTGAGCGGGAGCATCAAAAACCTCATTGAGCAAGAAGTTCGTGTCACGGAGGGGCATTGACCAAGGGAGTTGGGCGTGCGAAGATGCCGCCGGAGCAGCCGCCGCCGGGGCAGCCGCCGCTGGGGCGGCCGCCGGTTCGTCGTCTTCGACGGTCTCGGGCATAGCAGACGCAGCAAAGCTTCGGGCATGAGAGAGCCTCAGGCCCTTGGAAGCTCGAAGGGACGCAAAACGAAGCATCTGTTTTTAAGTTGCTATGAAGGGATTGAATGGCTATATTTGAACCTGATAGGACCTAATTCGGTAGTGACCACGCTCGAGGGAAAGAATGAAAATATGTTCAATTACCAGGAAGCTTTAAGGGTTTCATTGCAGCAGATTTCTTTTCCCAAATCAGAAGATTGTTTTTCATTTTTCGCTCAGAAAAACATTTCAACCCGGGAGTAAACATGGATTTCAGGAATTCTTGTCCAACCTTTTATTTATGTCCAAAGTATGAGATGAGATGAGGAGTTAGACATCCTACGGAGTACTAATTTTTTTAGTTCTGACTTCCCAGGAAGTGTAAAAAAGGGCGGGTTCTGTTCTGAGAATCCCCCCTTTCAGCACTTCCAAGTATGGCGGGTATATTACCTGGCTGCATGCCGGTGTCGTCTTGATAGCACCGAAAAGAAAAAGGACACACACACTACACATAAAGGGTAAATTTCAAGCCTATAAGTTTTTTTACTCCTCTTCGTTATCACTGCAGTCGCTCTCTCCCTCCTCAGTCTCAGATTCATTCTCACTCTCCTGCCCAGAATCCCAGCCATCATGTCGATTCCTCCTTTGCATATCAAAATTTTTCAAGTTCCATACAGCAGTGACAAAGAGGAGGAAGACGGCGCTGGTCACTACACAGTTGACTATCCCAAAAAGCAGACTGTCTTCGTCTAACTCCAATTTTTTTCTGGCCGCATCAACTGAGATTTTCCTTAGATAAAATGGGTTTATTATCAAGTTGGACTGCAGCTGCAGCTCCCGAATCTCGGCAGCCAAATTCGTCAACAAGCGCTCACTTTCAGCCGCACTGCGCAATCGTTCATTTTCCATCTCCCGGAAAATTGTATCGTAGCAATTTTGCATGCTGTTGATGTAGCTCTGGAATATGGACTGGTTGAGCTGGAGTGTTTTTATCTCGTTCATCAGAGTCTTGAAGATGTTCTCCATTCCTAGCTGGCCTCCAGAAGTTGCAGCTGCGAAAGACGGGGATGCCATTTTCTTGGCAAGTGCATCGGTTTTGTTACTTCGACTCAGCATCATCTTCTTGAATTCGCCGTAGTTCAGGCTCTCCATGCAGCTTAGTAACGACGCAGTCGCATTAGTGGCGGAGGTGGTAGTGGTGGTGGCGGTGGTGGTGGTGGTGGTGGTTGTAGTGGTGGTCATAGTGCTGTTTGGGATGGAGCTAATATTCGTTATGTTTGTTGTATTGGATTGGGGTGTTGCTGTCGCCGGTGTTACTTCGGTTGTTGTGGGGGGGGTTATGTTGACAGTATTTGACGAGTTTTTCGCAGCGGCCGTGACATTCTCCAAACTATCTTCTGCAGTAGCGCTAGAGTTTTCACCCAAAGTACTTCCGCTAAGAGCAGTCGCGACACGATCACTATTTGAGCCGACCTCGTCAGCTGTACCTGTGTCGGTTTTACCAACATTGGAGCTCGTATTGGTGGCGTTCACCGTCAATTTTTTATTTGTTACTGCAGACGATGTAGTCGTCGTACTAGTCGATGTTGAGGTGCTATCGCTGTCGGTGTTGTTCAGGCTTGTGTCCGTGTTAATAGGGTTATCTACTTTATCCTCGCACGGCACAAAGTTGCTCTCGTTTGGAACTTTTTCTTTGGGATCTTGGTTATCAATATCCATCTTTTTACCAGGAAGTTCAACCTGCTCTTTTGGCGAGCCAGCATTTTCGCTTTCCTTAATTTCCCCGACGACATCAGCGCCATCTTCCGCGGCAGCGTCGACGCCAGCTCCATCAATTGCTTCATCCACAGCTACTGCTGCGTCCTTTGCTGGTGATCCTACATTGGCAATTAGGTCAACAGTTTCTGAATGACGAGGCTCAACATTATTGTCTTCAGTAGTCGTTTCTGTCCGCTCGTCGTCATCGTCACTCGCGATGGGACTGCCTTCCACAACGCTATTTTCTATCACCGCAGCCTCAACATTATCTACCTTCTCTTCAACCTCAACGTCTCCAACAATCGCGGGCGTAGCCTCCTCCACAGATTCGTCTGCTACCTCCTGATCAACCTCTTCGACCTTCGTGCCCTCGGAAAGATCTCCCTCCAAAACCTCCCCTTCCAGGACATTCGCATCTGCGGCCTCCCCCTCCACGACTTCTTCGACAACCTCAATCGCATTCTGGATCTCTACGAGCTCCTTGCTCCCTTCTTCCCACTGCTCGGCAAAGCCTTCCAGCATTGTCGAGCCGTGCACTTTCACTTGGCTTATAGTGCAGTAAAACTCCATTCCATGGTGTGATAAAAAGCGCAGCTTGAGGTAACGGGCCCAAGCAGGCTCTAGCATCTGAAATTTCTGCTCCCCCTGCGTAAAATTGGCGCCAAGAGTGCCCAAATTTCGCCATTCTTGCGTCGGAAATGTCTGGCTGCCCAGCACCTGGAATTCATTGACAATACTACTATACTTCTCGTAGTTGGCTATAATGAGCTCCTTGACGAGAATATCTTCGGATAGACCAATGACTACCCACTTTTTGTCGTCACAAGGCGAGATGGCGTATTTGTCCTTGTCATCCAAAAGGATGTTCCCCATGCCCTTTGAATTTGGGCTCGTCTCCAAGACAAGGGCGCCGGACTGCGTACTCGCGTAGTTCACGCTCTTTTTCTCGGGAAGTAGGGGAGGTGGGGAAGGGGGGTCGTTTGAATTGTCCAGGGCAGCACTGGTCACGGCCGAGGATGAGGAGTCAGCTGGGTCGATTTTAGTGTCAATATCATCTGGAACAGAAATTGGAGTTGGAGGGTTTGGGTCGATTTTTGTGTCAATATCATCCGGAACTGAAATTGGCATCGGTGTTGGGGAGTCCGTCGGCTCCAGATAATCTACATTCTCACCCATATCCTCGTCAATTATGTCTTTTGCGGTAGTTTTGACATTTGATTCCTGCGTGACATCATCAGTAACGTTGGCAGTCATTTGTGGTGATGTGGGTTGTGACGTTTCTGGTGTCGCCACTGCTGGTGAAGATTCTGATAACGATGACGGTGGTGATGGTGATGACGATGACGACGGTGGTGATGGTGATGACGATGATGACGGTAATGACGGTTGTGACGGTTGTGACGTTTCTGGTGTCGCCACTGCTGCTGAAGATTCTGATAACGATGACGGTGGTGATGATGATGACGATGATGATGATGATGATAATGATGATGATGATGATGATGACGAGTCAGTGCTCGTGTCAATATCAGTCAATTCATCGTTCAAAGTCATCATTTTGGAGCTCTCCGAATCAGAATCCTGGTCATTGACAGTCAATTTTGCAATGTCGTCGGCGGTATTAATTTCAGCAGCTGGGGGTGCCTGTTCTTCTTCATTCATGCGCACCGTCTTTGGCAAAGTGTCTCCCAATATCGCGCCCTCACAAACTCCCCGGTTTTTGGCATTGTAGAAGTGTGCGCAAAAGAAGAATAAAAAACGGAGGGTGACGAGCTTCTTTGGACAACGAACACGCATGATGATGATGAGGGCCTTTGTACGTGTGCCGAACCTGGCACGGTTTAATAAGAGTGACTTTTCTGTGAGGTGGTCGACGACCAAAAGCTAAAAATTCGACCAAATCACGTCAGTTTTCCTCTGGTAAGGCGGATTCGATGCGAAGATGAAAAAATCCGAAAAAAGGGAGAAAAAGGATGCATCACACGAGAGAGAGGCGCAATAAATAAAAGAACTCCTTAGTTAAAGTTATGAAAGACTTGTAAGAAAAGCATATCCCCCGTGTATTCCACAACCGTGTGTAAAGTGGATACTGCCACTAATATGGGTAGGTTGTCTTTCTCGTCGGGAAGCTTCATCATCGCATGTCACCTTTTATGGGGACTATTCCCAGTAGGTTCACGATACCTCACTACGCGAGCTGCTCCACAGCCTTTTACAGTACTCTCGGTCCTTGTGGTCGCAACATTTATCACAACGATAACGCTGTTCATTGTGGGGAATTCCGTCGATGGATTCCTTGGTAGAAAGTTGGGAAGGAAGGAAGCGGCAACAATTGAAGCGACAACAACTGTAGCAGTAACTCTTCGAGAAACAACACCAAAAACTATTTTGGAGTCGAAATTGAAAACGTGTGGAAATGCGTCGGTACCGCTTGCTACTCGTCTTGGCCGTCGCAACATTCTGATTCTGTTTGGATTTGTGGCATCGGCTCGTGCCATCTCCAACATAGCTTCTATGGCGAAAACGAAGGCAGCGTACACTCAGATCATTAACAGCCTCAGTCCGATCGTGGCAGCTATTTTGGATCGAGTATTCTTTAAAGCGGAGGTCCCTTCTTTTCTGATTGTTGCGGTCATTTTTTCCTTTGCTGGCTGTGTTTTGATTGCTATCGCTAGAGAGTTGGAGGATCAAAGAGGGGGTGAAAGTAACAAGCCCCTCAATATGGACGATCTCGTTGGCGTACTGCTCCAATTTAGCTCGATGTTTTTCTCCGTGTGGAGTCGCTTTTTGATGCTTCAGACGGAGAACCAATTTTCGGCGAACCAGCTCATGCAATTTCAGAGCGTTTGCACATTTTTTATCTGTGGGATTTTTTCCTTTGTCTTGAGAGGAACTGGAGATGACGATGACGAACACGTTTTTTGGTCAGATACTGATACCTCCAACTGGAATCTGACGAATATTGCCGTCTTTCTTTTCGTGAGCGTTGTTATTATTGTCATTGGGTCATTGTCTCAGGTGAATGCAATTAGAGCATTTGGAGTAAGCATGTTTAGCAGCTTTTCTTCGATGCGAATTTTGTCTGCAATTTTGGGTGGTTACCTCGCTTTAGATGAGGGAATAAATTCTGGGCTAGAATGGTTTGGAGTTGTCGTAGTAATAGTAACAGTGACTGCATACCTTCACAAAATATCTGAGCAACCAAAAGAAGAAATGGAAAAATTTGAGATGATAAACAAGGTTTAAAGAAGATTCTATTAGGCCCCGGGGGAAGCGTAGTCCAAGAAAATTCTCGGTTTCGTTATCATTATTTTACTGTGGTAATTCGCAAATTACAAAATCAACATTGTTGTCCTAACTCCAGACCCTGAAAGTGCAGTCTGAACTGCCACTGACCAACCTCTTATCTTCTGGGTCAAACTTAACACACTGAACAGCTTCTTCGTGTCCCCTCAATTCGTTGATCATTTCCTTTTTCTCTGTGTCGAAAATTCGAATAATGCCATCGTCACAGGCTGCTGCCAGCCTTGTCCCACTCCTGTCAAAGTCGACGCAGTTAATGGGGTAGGGTCCGGCCTGAGCAGCTATGGTGCCCAACTCGGCGACCATCCTGACATCCCACAATTTTACAACGCCGTCTGCGTCGCAACTGCCGATAGTGTCGCCCTTCAGATTCATGCAAACGTAGTTGCAGGCATTCATGTGTCCGTAAAAAGTCTGCACACACAGACCGCTCCTACCATCCCACAAGCTCACCGTCTTGTCACCGCTCCCTGTGCAGACATTGTTGGTGAAAGGTTGCCAGCAGACACTGTTGACACTATCTACGTGACCTCTGAAAGTTTGTCGGCAACGCAGAGACTGTGTGTCCCACAGCCTGGTAGTGTGGTCCATGCCGCAGCTGACGAGGAAGTCCCCGGTGTGGTGAAAAGAAACCCCCCAGACGCTCTGTGTGTGGTCTGTGAAGGTATGGGCGCAAGAAGCACGCTGAAAATCCCACAATTTTACAGTAGAGTCACCACTAGACGTGGCCAGATGGGTACCGCTAGGGTGAAAGTCGACCCCACTGACCCAATCCTTGTGTCCCTCACCACTCATGACAGCATCCCCATTTGGTACTGACCAGATCTTCCACGTTTCGTCGTCACTGACAGTCGCCAAGACAGGCTTTCGGGGATGAAAGGCCAGAGCGGAGACACTGTTCAGGTGGGCTTTAAAAGCCTTCTTCAGCTGAAATGAATCTACGCGAGGGGCGTCGAATTCTAAATCTGCATAAGGGTTAACAATGCTGTCGTCTTCCGGCAGCTTACTGTCACCCCCCTTTTTCGTCTTGCGCTTGATCGTCGTCGTCTTGGGTTGTTCCACTTTCCCCTCCATTAAGGTTTTTAGCTGCTGCTCGACCTCCTCAACCCTTGCTCTCATCCTGTCCCGCTCCAACCGCATGAGCATCTTCTCTTTCATGGCAACCTGGTACTTGGCCTGGAGTTCCTTCAAGGCAGGCTCGTAGCTTAGATAGTGCTTGTGCAGGTGCTTCAAATCGAGCGTTAACTTGTCTTTTTCCTGGACGACACGCTTGTGGTGCATCCTGTGGAAGTCCCTCTCCTTCCGGAACTTGTCCCATGTACCCTTGGCCTTGGCAGCAATTGTCTTCATCTTTTCAAGCTCCCTCCTCATGGTGACAACCTGCTCGTCCAGTTCTTGGTTTCTGAGGTAGATGTCAGGGACAGGGTTGGTATACTCCTCCCCAAGTTTTCCTTTGCTCTGCAGCTCGTACCACTCCGTGTTGAATGAGTCCAGCGTACGTTCCATCCCCACCTTTATCAAAAAGTTCCTGATAAAGTCGTCAACAACTGAAGGCCGTACCTCAGTCCCGAAGCGCGGCTCGGCACACATTGATACCCCGTGAGCTGCTGGGCTTCCCCGCTTCGTTTTGGCAAGGCTCGTGAGAGCACTTACTAGATCTTCATCGCTGTCCTCATCCTCACTGTCGCTCAGTTGGACTGCTGTGTAGTTAACATTTTCATCATCAGAGTCGCTAAATTCGACGGTTTCTAGCACCTCTATCTCGTCCTCGGGGCCGAGTTCTGCTGGAGTGCTCATAGCTAGAGTTTGTTTAGGTTTTTCTCCCCCTAAATCTCCCCCCACTCAATTTTGGAGTTACTCCGTTTGATTAGGACAGAGAAGTTTGAGGGTATGTGTTGCCCCTAATATAAATTTTAACTTCAGCTTTGACCCCCTCAAATCCAATGCAGCGTGTTTCTGAAAAAAAATAGTCCTCAATTGCAGTATAAGAAAATTAGATTTGTGAGCCGAAGGTGTTGCGCCCCCTCCCCCCCATTGTATCCTTGCCTCCACTTCTACATATTTTTACTGCTAAATAGATCTTTTCCCGCGCAATATCCGTAATGAAGACGCCGTCAGAGCGTTTGCTAGCGCAAAAGGCCTTAAATGGTAAACTGCGAAGAACTGAATCTAAGGACTTGCTGCTGCAGATCAGCAAGGAAAAGAAGCGATTTGAACAGATTGTACACCGCCGAAAGGAGGTGGTGGCCAACGAAATGCGGAGGAATTCCCCCTCGATCAGCCGTTTGAGGACCAAAAAGCCGCTAACAGCTAAACAACTAAGGAGCAAACCTGGAGGAGTTGGAGGTAGTATGAAGGTGGGCAGCGGAGACCGACGGCGGTCTGACGACCTTATGTGCCACAGGAAGGAGAGTGAGATGGGCGTGTTAAAACTGGCATACAGAGTCAGGGCGAGTGCCAACCAGAAACCCGAGGTTCATAACTATGAACATTACTCCGGCACCAGGAAGGGCAAAATACAGCAGAGCATGAGCATGACTTCATTGGTAGGCAGCTTCGGAGGAGGCAGGCATATGGGAATGACGTCTATGGCAGCAAATAACAGTCAACGTCTTAGCAACAACATACTAGATGAGAGAGAAAACATGAAAAGTAGAGGGAATAATGGCAACAGGATCCGGCCAACCACAGCCGGTGCTAGGCTAAACAAGGCGCTGCAGTACCAGACTGCTCAGCAGGACCAGGCGCGGCCCTCCACCTCGCATTCGGGTACATTGAGGAAAGATAATGAGCTCATGCGGACGATTGCCGAATTCAATAACACCAACATGATGAAGTCCCTTACAGTCAATAGTGAGAGTCTAGGAAGAGGAGGGATCCCTGTGCGGACAATTATGGTGCCGCCACCGAGGCTCCCGCCCGGCGAGGCGTATCCCGAACTGGTGAGTGAAAAAACCTTAGCTTTTTTATTGTTTGACTGTCTTTCTCACCCCACCCAACAACTCTACAACTCACTGATATAACAACCCGACAACCCGAACAGATCAAATTTAACATGACACACCTACACAAACTGCGAATGGGTTATCTAACAGGAGAAGGTTCCCGATCTCAATTTGAAACCATGGAGAGGCCGCATACTTCAGCTGGCCGTTTGACGGGTGATAGTCATGATGGCAGCAAACCAGTGTGGAAGCCTCACAGCAATGGGGCAGCTTGGCGAATGATCAACATCGTCAAGAAAGAGAGAGGAGTTATCGCCCAGTAGGTTTTTGTGCTAACAATAATTGCAATAATAATGATAGAGCTTTTTTTGCGTGCAACTGTGCTTTTTCGCTATAATTCCTCGCTTAATTTGTGCGCTATAATTCGCTGCGCATGGCAGTACTTGTTCATGCACCCTCGCTCGGCGGCTCCTCTTTTCCGTCCCCTCCATCCTCCCCCAAGAGTTGCCACTCCTTTGTTTTCTCCGTCAAGACGTCCATGAATGCCTGCGTGCCATGTAAGCTATACTTTCTCCCCTTTTGCCAAGTCTTCGTACTTTTGATTGTGTTCAGACGGGCTGAAACGCTGACATCCTCGTCGATCTCCACGTTGCTTATATTGATCATATCGTGCTCTTCGAACGGGAACCACTTTGCGTTCACCAAAAGGTGGTAATTTTGGTTGTTCTCGAAAGCATTTTGCATGATATCAGCCGAACAATTACCTCCAATGTTGATCCCGTAAAGATTGCCATTGATCCTGTTTTTCTGGAGAGTCACCTCGGCCCTGTTGGTAGCCTTGATTCCGCCCTCTCCATTACCTCTCAGCTCACAGTCTCCAATCTCAACATCGCTACACAAACCCTCCACCAATACCCCGTTTTTGGCGCACGGTCCGAAAGTGCATCCCTGCCTTGCAATGAGTCGCCCCCCTTGAGTGACGTAAACACCGTTTCCGGCATTGCTAACGACTTTAAGCTGCTGGGCGTGAAGCATTCCAAAGCTCACGAAGACGGTGCAAAAAAGTGGATTTCCGCCGCTGTTGTTGTGCTTCACCAGAATGTTAGTCAGCCGCACGTTTCTGGCACAACATCTTATCACGGGAAGTTCACTCTCGTCGTCAGTGAATTCAACTATGACCCCGGCGACGCTCTTTTTTTGCCCCTTGCTCTTGTACATGTCGCTAAGCTGCTTCTCCTTCTCTATTTTTTTGTCCTCTTCTGCCTCTGCTTTCAAAGACTTGACAATTCCGCCTACAAGTTTACTTGCTCTCATCAGTTTGTTCGCGAGCTCTCCTGAAGAAGAGTTAGGATGTGATGGATTCAAAGGGGAGAAAATCAAGATTAGCGTACGGTTACGAAGAGCGTTGGCACGCATGAATTGAACACGTTGTTCAAGACAATTGTGTCAAGGCAATTTAAAACGCATTCCAGTTACGCCACCCGCACTTACCCTTATTTTTCTTATTGTCCTCCTCTTTCTTTTCTTCTTCTCTCTTCTTTTCTTCTTCCTCCTTTTTCTGCTTCTGTGTTTTTTCACCCCTCTCTCCACTTTTTATGGCCTCTCTGTGGGATTTGTCCAGCTCCGGCGTCCTGGCACATCCTTTGATTTCGACGCTCTTATTTATGACTAACCTCTCTATGTAGCCGCTGCCGTCAGCCTTTGCGTAGACGTGGATTTCATCTCCGTCCTCGGCTACCTCGAGCGCGTCTGTGATTGTCGTAAAGTACATTTTCATAAAATCGATTTCCTTCTCGGCGTTCTTTCGGCTCCTGGGAGTTCTAGCAAGTACGCTTCCCCACTTCGCTCCCCGAGGAGAGGGTTTGGGGGATGCAGGCGACGAGGCAGCTGCTGAAACCACAGATGATGGTGCCGCTGGAGAGTTCGATGCCGAAATCTCTTCGTCGTTGTTTGGGATGATGACATTCAAATTGGCGTTAAGGCTGGCCATTTTCAGCCCACCATTGAGCATTAACCCGCTTCCCCGCCTATTCGGCGTCAATCCGCTTCCTCTCCTGCCCAACGCTCCGTCTAACCCAATTTTTCTTTTGTGCCTCGGACTGCTTTTAGGGCTCAGCATAGAAGCGATTCCCGCCATGCTGCTTTTCTTCGGCATGACCTGGACGGCTTTCGGGGCACTAGCGTCTACCATGATAACTTTTTTTTTGCTCCCCGCCTTTTTCGCTGCAGTTGAGAGAGACGTGATTTTGCCCACAATAGACTTCCTGCCATGTCCCTGTCCCTTCAGCACAGACTCCTCTGGCCTTGTCCCTGCAGCCTCTTCCTCCTGTGTCACTCTTTTGACCATCTCATTGATGCTGCAGCAAATATTTTTGCGAGCCTCGTATTTGGCTGTTTCCAGGGCCATCTTGTCGTGTTCTGCTTTGTTCCTCATACTTCCCCCCACTGCTTCAGCTTTTTTCTTTCCCTCGGCCTTCCTTTTCTTCAGCTCAAGTTCCAATTCTTCTTCGCTTTTTTTCGTGTAAGTATGTTCGTGTTTGCTAACCATCGTACTAAGCATCCCTCCCAACCGCAGCTCTTTCATCAAAAAAGAAATTTCCGTGATCTTACCGTCCATGCCCTTCTTGATAATATCACTCCATTTTGAGGGCATCGTCCACTCACACTCCTCTTGACTCCTCAACTTCTCCAAATAGTAAAGGAGCGGCTTGAAACAGAACCCTCTTATGCTGCCATCTTTATTCAGGCAGCTTTTAAGCATCTCGGTGACCTGATTGGATTTGTGTATTCTAACCCGTTCTAACGCATTTAAAATGATCAGCCCATGATCTGGCTCCGAACAGTTATTCAGCGCCCCAATCATGGATAAAAAGAGCTTCTCGTTACCGCCTTCAATAGCTCCCCTAAAAATACTGCAAACATTTTCAAGTACTAGGGGGGGCACGCAGCGGTGGTTCAGAAGGTTCAGCAAGCTCTCGGTCAGTCGTTTTCCGCTCGCGAGTGTTGCTTTCGCCGCGTGGGTCATAGCACCGGTCGTGTGGAACTTCTTTTTGCCTGGAGAAGAGGACTTGTTCACACTACTGTTCTTGCGCTGGGCGAAGTTAGATGCGCTGCGCTGCCTCCCTCTAGTGACATCGCCAGCTTTCGCTGCGGCCTCTTCGCCGAAGCCATCCCCAGCATCGTCATTCAGCAGGAAGACATGCTGCACCACGACGTTTATGGCTGGCATGCACCAAGGTGACAAGCCACGAATGGTATCGCCCTCGACTACGACGGTTCTTGTGCTCCTTCGTGGTGACAGCTTGGCAGCCTCCTGCTTGGGAGAATTTGTCGGTGTTTTATCCGTCTCACTATCTAATTCAGCCAGGCTCTCCATCGTCTTCTTATCGCTGGTGACACCGAAATCGCTCTTCTCCAATTCGTTTAACTCCAACCGCATACGTTCCAACAATGTGTTGAGGACATTCTTGATAACCTTAATTTTCTTCCCTTCGACCTTTTTCAAGTCAACCTGACGGAAAATTTCAAAGACAATCACCAGATTTGCGCTTCCCATTTTGAGAAATTCGCTAAGTATAGCGTCCACCAGATTTTGATGATCGAGGAGCACATGGCTGTATTCCCTAATTGCCTGCAAACCTACCTTTTGCACTGCGGGCTGGTCATACTTGTTTACCACCTTGCATAGCTCGTACGTCGACAGATCGAACTTGAGCACAACCCCCGAGCACAGGAGTTTGATCTCCAAGGACGAATTCTCATCTGCCAGCAGCTCTTGAACCCTGAGAGAAACGTTGTTGCTCAAATCTGTCTGCCTGGGAACGAAGCAGTCCAGAATGACTTGTAAACCTGCGCATAGTATTTCCTCGTTTTCGAGCTTCAAGCAGTCGTAGAGCCTGCTGAAGTTCTCGCTGTCCAAAAGAGTCGTCAGCAACCGCAACGAGAAGCGATTTTTGCCAAGATGCAAAATAAACCGCAAAATGCTCAACTTGACGCTGTCGCTCGCAATGTTGCTGTCTATCAATTTCAAGATTAGCTGCACTGATAAATTTTGCGTAAGGGAGAAATCGCGGAAGGTGGAAGAAGTCTGGGCGAGGTCGACAGACGTCCAGTACTCCGCGGGAATGTACATCGACGCCAAAATGCACGTGTGGTAGAGGTCGGGTCGTTCCATGTCCTCCGCCCACGCACCTAGGAGCTCGGCAACCTTGTAGCAGCTTGCCGACTCCACGCTCACGTCGTTTAGCAGCAGTTTGGCAGCCAGCACGCGAATTGCGTTGTCCATATCAGTCTTGAAGATGTTGAAAACTATTTCGTACAGACGGTTCAACTCGACCTCTAAATAATTTCCTGCGATTCTGCCCTCGTACATGGCCTCCAATGTGGCAGTTCGAATTCGAACCTCCTCATCTTTTAACAGTACCAACACATCCTCAGTAAGCAAAATAATGTTATCCTTGTTGATCAATCTAAGCTCTTTGCACTTTTTCACAGCGTAAAAGCGCATGTCCACCTCCATGTGTCCAAGCCATAACCTCAAAGCTAGGATTCCTTCCATCCTGAAACCCCTTTCCATCGATTTGTGAAAGATGCAGTCGGCGAGCCGAGAGCGAATTACATGTTTGCCGTCGGTCTTGAAGACCTTAAGAAGTTCGTTCGCAACATTCTGGAAGCTGATTAACCCACAGGCCTGAAGCGCTTCAATGGCCTTGCACTGCAAGGAAGGGAACGCCTTCGCCTTCAAGCACCTTAAAATTTTTCCCAGAATCCCACCGGTTTCGGACATTCTGTCATCCCTGATCATGTGACTGATGTTTTGCCCACCTATAACCAGGCAATCCAATATTTCGATGCAACGTCTTTCAAGCTCTTCGTCCTCTTCTATGCTGTTTGTCCAGTCTAGCAGCTTTTCAATTGGAAAGAGGATAGAAAGTATTGCAAGCATTTCTAAATCAGGAAATTCCAAGTTTGCGGCAGTTTTAGCAGGGATGATGCTCTCCATCCTGTCTTTCATCCAGCTTATGAACAGTGGGACTAATTTTTGGAAGCAGTTACACTTTCCTAGCACCCGGGCTGAGCTAGATTTTGCCTCGTCTGAGTTGGGGAGTGCCATAATCTGTAGAAGTAGATTCAACACCTCGGTGGGGAGCAAATCCTCGGTGACCATCACATTGGCGCGCTTTCTACTTCTGAATCTGGCTGCGGCCACAGAATTTTTTCTTCCAATCTGATTTTCGCGGTTGCCTCCGGTGGCTCGCTGCGACACCATGGTTGTTGGTAATTTAATAATATCCTGGCTCGTCGCGCTTTGCCCACCACTCAATACCGCCTGAAGCGCCAAACTTTTCAAGGCCTCTTCGCTGTCAACTCGCAGCAACGGGTCGTTTAGGTTACTTGCGATGATGCACAAGACGTGACTGTCCACAACGTTCATCTTGCTGATCATACGCGTGAGTGTCCTTGTCGACTCCGTGTCTGACTTCTTCAACATGTTTGCGATGGTTTGTCGTACGATGGGAGAGTGCTGTAGGCCCATGCCACGGATTGACTCAAGCACACAAGACTGTACTATTTCTGGCTCATCTTCATTGGACAAAATATCGGTCAAGACCTCGAGAATTTTGGCGTGAAGGGTTCGGTTGGAAGTTGAGCAAAAGTTGGCGCTGTCCATGCAAACTAGGCTATTCAGTGCCGCTACCTTCTCGTACCAAGTCATGGTTCCTGCAGCCTTTTCTTGATCTTCTCCTAATTGCCTCACGACGTCTTTAATGACGTCAATCTTGTAAGACTCCGTGATCTTGATCTCTCCCAGTGCGCATTGGCGGATAAGGACACAGTGGTGTGTGAGGCAGGAGGATAGACGAGAAGTGGCTCGGAAACGAGGAATATTTACGGGGTCTCCCCTTAGTCTCCCCAACTCGTAGCAGAGAGTAGTGTTGCTGGCCGAATCGTCATCGTACATCAACAGGAACTTTGTCATATCTTTGAAAAGCCAGGTTGGGGCCGAGTTCGCAGCGCAAAAAATCACATTGTTCCACCAAAAATTGTGCAAGATGGTACTATTTCCCTTCAGCTCACTGTTGTTCAAAAATATGCGCTTACATGCCTCGATTCCACTTACGTTATTGTTCACCTCATCTTGTATCTTCTCAAGTACTTCCATGCTGCAGAAGAATTCTTGAAAGGAAATGTGACTGAACTGGTGCATGGTCTCCACTTGCTGCTCACCGTTGGCTCCGAGTCCAGGTTTCATTGCTGTTGAGCTCACAAGCAGCTCAAACTTTTGCCCGGATCTGATACCATTGGTGATAAAATTCCAAATCTGGCGAAAGTACTGGCCCTGCTGGAATTCTTTCTTGGCGGCATTGTTGATGCCCCCAGTGGTAAACTGTAAGAACTCTACAATTATGCCGCTTGTGATGTCGATCGTGTACCTGCTATGGCAGAACCAAGCGAGTTTTTGCAAAAATGTCAGCATGTGGCGGGGCTCAATTTTTGCTGAATTACCGTCGTCGTTGTGATGTGTCAAGTCACAGCTGTTCACAATCATCTTGGTAGCCATTAAAAACATCGTTGGCTTGTCCCGAACCGGAGAGTTGTCACTGGTGGCACTAGCGTTTAAGTTCGTTTTAGTTATAGCTTCTTTCTTTTGATTGCGCTCTTCGGTCTCCTTCTCTCGTTCAAGTAACTTCTTGGATGTGCGCTTCTTCTTAATGTTGTTCTTTGGGGCGGCAATACTATTAATCGTGGCGCTAGAAATGGCCGGTACCGCGGCCGAAATGGGAGCATCAACGACTGACGTGATCATTGTGAGCATGAATGGGCAGGTGGCAAGCTTGACGTAGTTCGGATCGGTCAATATCAGCTCCATGAACTCCAGATTTTTACGTTGTTGCCCCTGCCCGATGCCGGCGGTGATGGATTGGCCTTTTGCGTAGGCTCCATTGCCGACACCTTTTGCATCGTTGCCGCTAAGAGCGCCTATCTTAAGCTTGACATATTCGAGCTGCATCATGGGGGTCAACGGTAGCACGGCATACATCTTGTAGACCGCAAAGGCTCCCGGGACAAGGGAGGGCTGCTTTGAGGTCACCAAAATTCTATGCCGCCTATTGGCGAGCTTCTGGGTTATGTACGACTCCACCCTGTGCCTATAAACGCCCGCTTCGTCTAGTCCATCAAAAATAAAGAGGAGCTGAAAGGTGGACTGTAGCTTTTTAATGGCCTGGAAGCGCCGACTGAACCGCGAGCACTCGTTGTGTAGGAAGATATCGATGAGATCCAGCTCTTTCGATTTTTTGGAATGGGAGTCGGAATCGGGCCCACTTCTACTACCATCGCTATCGTCACAATCGGAATCGTCGAACTTCAGATTCAAGGTATCCTGTTCCGCCGAGATCGGCTCTGACACCTTCCCTCCTCCCCCCTTTTCGCTTTTCTCTGTTTTAGCTTTGTTATCTGCCATCGAGATTTTTTCGTTCTCGATTTCCTTAGCAAGATATGAGACAAGCCGCTGGACAGGAATTAACACCGGGATACATCCAAAATCTTTCTTGAGCTGCTTGCTGCCTAAAATTCGGACCATGAGCTTGGCACACATAACCGATTTCCCGGATTTCGAGGGGCCGATGACGAACACCTTGTTGGGAGAATTGATGTTCTCGCCCATAGGGAACAATTGGGTGAGCAGGATCTTAGTCGCTTCGTCCTCTGCACTATCGCTACCAATCTCGTTTCGGAGATGCGATGTAGCGTAAAGCTGGTCTTTTATATTCCTAACCGACTTATCTGCGTCGAGAGTCTCGATCTCTGCCCGTAGGGAAAGATCCAAGAATTTGAGTGATAGATTGTGACGCATCACTTCCATCGACTGCCGACGAAAGCAGTCCACAACATAGTTGTGCTTTGCAACGCAATCAATCTTATAATGCACAAGTTCCATTTGAAATTCGTCTTCGGTGAGAGCGCGCTGCTGATCGCTATTCCCCGCATCCCAGAGGGAGGTCCGCTTACGACCGCCGACGCGGGAAATGGGAGCCAAGTCCGGGCTTATCACCTTGATGATTTGCATCGCCGCCGTAAAAGCGCACTGTTTTTGTGAAGAAGAATGCCTATGAGAGCCCAGCGACTTCAAAAAGAATGATAAGAGACCAGTTTTGTGGTGAGTCGACCTGTAATTCTTTGACTTGAGGTAGAGAAGTATCTTCCGTCGGAGCATGTTCACGGCGTCCCAGACAAACTCCATTCGAGTAGAAAGCGTGTCTGATGGCTGTGATGTCTTCCGCAAGTCTTGCCAACATAGCAACCCATTAGTGAAGCGGGCAACTTTATTAAGAATTTCCTTCTGAACCTCGTCGGTGACCAAGAGCTCGTCGATCTTACTTTTAACAGCCTTGGTTTGGGTGGCAGTTACACGCGCAAATAATTCTTTCTTGTCTGTAAAAGCGCCCCCACGGCTTCGACCACCAATAATAGCCAGGGCGACGTCAGGTGAGATGGTCAGCCACTCTGCAAGCTGCTGTGACCCCCGAGCCCTGTTCACATCGCTTATGGTAATAGGTAACTTCAAATGGTCGATAATCATTGTTACCTCGAATTGGCAGAGGGTCGACAAGACATGACCGCGCTCGATAAATACACCTGTGTCACCAGCAAACCAAATTTTGCTCTGTGAATCCAACAAGATGCTGTCCGAGTGAAAATTTTCGGGAGTGGGACCGACGACAGGTGCGTCTTTGTAGTACTGCACGTGCGTGGGAATAAGCTGGGCCTTGCTGATGAGATCGTTGAAAAAAATCACAAAGTTTTTCGCTGAGTTTGTAATGTATGGGGCTGATTTGTCGCCAACGGGGACGTCCAACACGCAAGTTTGGAGGAGGAAGGGGATCTGATAGTCGGCAAGAAGATCACAGGATGGATCTTCCGTAGCCGTTGTCATAGATAATTGGGCCAGTAATTCTCCGAAAACTTCTGCAATTACCTTCATGGAGTCTCCGAAGGGGCGGTGCTCGTCGGAAGAAGCATTTCTGTTGTCCAAGCTAAAAAAGTCGTCCAGATCAAAATCTTTGTTGTTCCACACATCGTCAGCATTGTTTGTACCGTCATTGTCCGTGTCGTTCGTATCGCCGCTTGTGGAGGTGGACATAGAGACATTATCATCGTCATCGTTTCCGACAGCATCAGGGTCCTTCTTCTCCTCTTCAAGAGCGGCGCGGCGTTTTTCTTCCCCTTCTTGCGCTACTCTCTTTTGCTCGTCAAATCGTTTTTGAGACTCCCAGGTAATGGCGTCTCCCAAGGTGGAAACAAGCTCAATGTGAGAGTGACCCGATTTCTCCCTCGTCTCAATCCAATTGCTATTGGTAAGTTTTAAAATGATTCCCCCCATGGAATCGACGAAGACAGGCTTCTCGAAGACTCGGTGTGGAACGTTTTCTGGACAAAAAGCCTCCAGTTTGTTCAGCGTCTGAGACTCTAGCTCAATGCGTTTGGACGTGCCGATCTTGCACATTGTTGCCTCCTGTGCTATCCCCTGCTTGTCATAGAGTTGAACCTGTAGAAGGCAGTTGAGGGGATCTTTAGCGGACGTGACGCTGTAGAAGAGCGATTGAGAGCCCTCATAAAGCTTGTCAAGCACCTGCTCGACCAAAATGCGGCGTGGATCTTCAGGCGAAAGGGGATAGCCTACCTCGTCGATGAGGGGCATTCCGAACGGATCGACCTGGATGCTGCATTTGAATTTTGCTGTTTGGTTGCTGGTTATCGTCTTGACGTTCCGATTCTTTTGCATTTCCTTCTGTCGAATGAAATACGTACGTATCTCCATCCACTCAAAATAGTGGTGAATAGCTCCTGATGCCGTCGAGGACTCGCCTGTGGTTAGGGTTGATGCCTGCACCGTGTGAAACTTGGAGGTAGGTGGCAGGCCCTGGACGGTTACGAAGGCCTTCAGTTTGTGTTGGGCAACCTTTAGACCAGGAACAAGGTCAGACTGCACGGGATTCTCCATTTTCTGATCAAAAGATACTAATTTTGTGTCCTCCTCATCTACAATGAACAAATCCGCTAGCACCCTCCGGATCGCTCGCTGCCAGCCCTCCCCCTTGCGCAAAATTTTGTGAGGCACCTCGTTAACTTCCTTCAGCCGTTCGTCGTTTGTCTGGCGGTAGGTCTCCACAACTACTTCCGTGATGGATGAGTTCTGGAGCTGTCGTTGAACGTATATGTCCAGTCGAATAACGTGCATTACCAGTTCTTTCTTGTCGTTTACCTCCATGTAGAACTCACTCCTCTCGTAGCGAGACCAGAGTATATCCAAAATGACTTTGACGTTATCAGCCTCCGTGAGGTCGATTCCAAAACGGTGAAATATCTTGGGAAAATCATCTTTCGTCTTGGCGACGACCACTGCCGTGGGGGAAACTTTTGGACTTTTTGTAATTGGACCAAACCCACACGCGTTGCGAGCAGATATTTGGAACCGATAGTCATGTCCACCGACCAAATTATCGACCTTGATCTGCTGGGTCGGTGGGCTGCCGGTTACTCGGACTTGCTGGAGATTGCGCAGCAGTTTAGGAGTAGGAGACAAGGTTTGGGACGGGGAATCAGATGTGTTATTAGCGGTGGGGGTTGCTGTCGACGAGGAGGACGAGTTTGAGGAAGAAGAGGTAGAGGAGAGTGAAGATGAAGACGAAGAAGAGGAAGAGGAAGAGGAATCGTCAGTGTCGGCAACTTTTTGCCGTCTCTGTCGTGTTCGTTTTCTTTCCTTCTTTGATTTTTTTCCCCGCCCTCGCTTTTGCTTAGTTTCCTTTTCTTTGACAGCAACGGTATCGATTTGATCGGCGGTGTTATCGTCATCGCTGTCATCGTCGTCGCTGTCATCGTCGCCCTCAACAATCGCCCTGTACTCGATTAAATATTCAGTGATCGGACTTCCATTGTCGCTGGCCATATCCCAAGTCAGAAGTACACCCTCGTAAAAAGGTGCCACTTGCAAATTTCCCACGTTCCCCGGTTTCGTGGCTCTAACTAGCGTTCGCAAACGCTCCAAGTTCTCGTCTTCGTGGCTAGCACTCAAATCGTCGTCGGAAGCGGCATCATTGTGAACGCTCTCTCGGGCAGCTCTCGGCCCAGTTTCACTCTTTCTAGTCACCCTTATTATTCGCTTGGTGCCGTTGGGGGTTTGTTCATAGACGTGTTCCAAGGCATCATGATCATCTGGTTGCAAATTGTCCTTTTGGTCTTTGCTGATGTTGTTATTGTCGGCATCTTCGTCAGCTTGTTCCTCCTCTATGTTTTTAAGGAGAATATTTGACAGGTCGATGGCGCGGCGAGTTCCGCCAGGGGTAACTTCAAACTGCTTGTCCTGGGCCGCCTTTTTATCGAGTTCATCAGCTTCCACCATCTTTTCGAAGAATTCGTTCTCAGTCTCGCCCGATTTGAGCAGACTGACAATGGACAGTTTGTTTTGCTGAATGCACCACCAAGCGGGGGGGGGGGGGGGGGGAAATTAAAATAAATTAGGGCGGGGCACGGGCGGGTTTGTTCGGCTAAATTCAAAAAACGACCGGCTTTTTGTGT
>Ga0115556_1000907_pt1 | contig 20074 bp, 14 predicted proteins | sample COGITO_mtgs_1104_5_FD_87282 | JGI IMG/M metagenome (GOLD analysis project Ga0115556, IMG submission 87282) | Pelagic marine microbial communities from North Sea - COGITO_mtgs_110414 | ecosystem: Environmental > Aquatic > Marine > Epipelagic | place: Germany:Helgoland, sampling site Kabeltonne... | reverse complement strand
TGTTGTTGTTGTTGTTGTTGTTGTTGTTGTTGTTGTTGTTGTTGTTGTTGTTGTTGTTGTGTGCGAGGGGGGGGGGGAGGATGAAGGAGAGGGTTAGTGAGGTGAGGAAGGGCAAAGTGAGCAACATGAGAAAAAAAGGAGCACAAGATCGACTTACCTCTGCTCGACATTAATATCGTTCTTCGCGCTGGCCTCCCAGAACTCTATGCCGTACTCGTCGGCAAGTTTCTGCCCCTCTTCCGTGGAGACAACCTTCTCGTCCAGCATGTCACACTTGTTGCCCACGAGAATTTTGTTCACGTGAACGTCAGCATGCTGCTGAATCTGGGAAACCCAGTTTCTGATAGACTCAAATGAGCGTCGATCCGTTACATCGTAAACCAGGAGAATACCCTGGGCACCGCGGAAGTAGGACGTTGTTATTGTCCGGAATCGTTCCTTTGTTGTTGTGAGAGGGGCGGGTAGTGTCGTTTGTTTGTTAGTTGGTGACTTTTTGTTGTTGTTGCTCTTGGCTTGGATTTGGGAAATCTGGCTTCTACATCATAATCCACATCCCTTTTGCACACGCACGCGCCAAAATAACACTCACCTGACCAGCTGTATCCCAAATCTGAAGTTTAATTCTCTTCCCATCAACCTCGATGTTCTTGATCTTGAAGTCGATCCCAATCGTGGTGATAAAAGTGGGGGAGAAGGAGTCATTGGCGTACCGGAGGAGGAGGCAGGTCTTGCCAACGCCCGAGTCGCCGATCATTAGAAGCTTGATTTGCATATCGTAAGGGGAGTCGCGACTGCCCATGGTGGGGAGGGAGGAGGGGTTGGGGGGGGGACCTAAATAAAAAAAGAGTAGGGGAGGAGGGTGTGAGTTTGCTTGTGGGTTTTTCGCGCTCTAATTTCGAGCACCGCATTCACCACATCTAATGCTTCGCCAATCAAACGAGCCAAACCAAGAAACTGAGGGAAGGATCGCAGCACACCCGGTGTCTCTTTGCTTGCACCCATGCGAAATTACGAGAGGTGTATATAGCTCTAATTGAAATGAACTCCTGGCAGAGACGGACCTTCTTCGGTTGCGGGGGCTCAGAGGTGAAAATGGGGATCTCTAGTTGCCGGTAACAAATGCAAAAATTTCGGCAAGACAACACTTCTCGTGTGAATAAATGAAAGGAAATTTTGTTTCCTGAGGTTGAATCTCTCTGTCCCACAAATTACCCCATCCGACCGATAAAGTAACTCAACAGGTGTACAGGGGGTAATAGATTTTTTTTTGGCCCCCTTTGTCTCTTTCCTCTCTCCCAGTTGTGGTGGAAATGGAGATCCCCGCTGCTGGCACTGTCCAAGCTGCCATACCTCCACATAGTCAGCCCCAGCAGCAGCCGCAGCAGCAGTCGCAGCAGCAGCCACAGCCAATCCAACAGCAAAAAAAATCACGCTTTAGCAAGGTCTCACTCCCCAATCCGTCCAACAATACCAGCACATTCAATGGCACCACCATGAAGAAGACAACAAGCAGTGGTAGTCTTGTAGAGATGCAGCAGAGTGGGGGTAGTTACCAGGGAAACAAAAATGTAACGAAAGATACCTCATCTCGGTCATCATCAAGGCAAAACTCAAACGAGGGGCTGGACCTTGACCCTTTGCCTATAAAAAAGAGCAGGTTTGTACGGAGTAAAATCGACAGTGGGGGAGAGGTGGGCATGCCAAAAAAGGCAGGAAACAGTACGAACAGCCTTTCGTCTATCAGCGTGGTTGAACCTGGAACTGGAGTTGGTGGTGGTGCCATTTTTTTGGAGAGTAGAGAAACCAATGAAACGCAGGCAGCAGTTTCAGTGGCACCACCCTCAGCACCTATCGTAATGACGACCGCAAGCAGTACCCCCATAAGAAAGACACAAGCCAACAAATCCAAAAAGACTGAGTCGAACGAGACGAAAAATCTCGGTAAGCTATTCTATTACCTTGACCAAATGAAACTTGAGGTTACATCTCATGACAAGCTTGTAAAGGACCTTCAGATGGATGTCAAATTTCTCCGCGATAAGAACAAGGAGCTCGAGAAGAGGCTCAGTGAAGAGAGAGGATTGCGGAAGGCGGCGGAAGAAAAGATCGAGAAGATGAAGAAAAAGATGGCTAAGGAAAAGGAGAAGACCGCCATTGCAGTTCAGAAGGCAGGGGAGGCTGCTGGGGCGGGGAGCAATGGCGTTGTTAGTGGTGTTGGCGTAGGTAATCCTAGGTCGAGACCACCAACGCCTGTTGCACCAGTTGTTCCTGCAAGAGCAACAACACCCGTCGCACCGATCATCGCAGTAGCGCAGCAGCAGCAAAAAAAGCAACAACCCCAGCAGCAGCAACCTCAGCAGCAACCTCAGCAGCAACAACCTCAGCAACAGCAGCAACAGCAACAGCAGCAGCAACAGCAGCAGCAGCAGCAACAGCAGCAGCAACAGCAGCAGCAACAGCAGCAGCAGCAACAACAACAACAACAGCAACAGCAGCAGCAACAAAAGCAGCAACAAAAGCAACAACAGCAGCAGCAACAACAGCAACAGCAGCAGCAGCGGAGAAATAGCATGGACGAGGGACAGCAGCAGATGCAACAGAATATCCAACAGCAACAAAAACAGCAGCAGCAACAGCAAAAAATCCTTCCAAGCGGCAATTTATCGACGCATAATCTAAGTACTATTCCTTCAGCACCTGATCCTAACTCCGACCCTCAGGCTCAGTCACTTACCTCCCCGTCCAACACTCCGGTGAAAAATCCTCGTTCTAGTGTAATTTTTAGCAGCAATGATTTCGACCCTCTGAGAAATTGTGACGTTAAGAAGAATAGTACGTCCGGGGTAGAAGACAAGAAGGTAGATCAGTTTGATCCACTTGCAGCTCAGCAGAATAATGGAATGAACGAAAGCCAGGGTGGTCGAGTTGAGGGTGGGGACCCATTCCAGCAGATAATGAGGCAACCACAACTACAGCAGCAACAACACCAGCAGCGACAGCAGCAACAGCAACAACACCAGCAGATGCAGCAACAACAACAAGGTCAGATGTCTGACCCATTTAGACAGATAATGAAGTAAGTAAACGTAAAACGTAGCTTTAGCCGATAAATTCCCTGCAGTTAGGTATTTAGTTATTTTCTCAAAGCAAGAGAGTAACAGGCTTCTCAACCACGTGTTTGAAAGCCTGGAGCCACTGGGCACCAATGGCTCCGTCAATAGTTCTGTGGTCGCAGCTTAGCGTGGCGGTGAGCATGTCGCTTTTTTTGTACAGGACCCCCTCCTGCTCACTGGGAACGATCCTCTCCTCGATTGCACCAAGAGAAAGGATGGCGCTTTGGGGCCGGCGGATGATGCAGGCTGCCGACTTGATACCGTAGCTACCTAGGTTAACGATGCTGAAAGTACCAGTCCCGAAGTCCGCCTTTGAGCTAGCCATCCTTGAGATCTCACTGACGCCAATGTTGTTTACATCCCTGATGCAGGGCGAGTGCCCATTGCTTGAAACGACATTGATGTCGACATTGTCATATTGACGCACCACACTTTCCAACCAGCTGCTATTAACACTGGGAACAGCCTCCATGGCTTTCCCTGCCGCCTTGATGATGAGATCATTCACGCTGACTCCAGCCTCTCCATCGCTGGCGTTGGCATTGAGAGTCTCACGCATAGAAATTAGCGCATCGACCGACACATCAACAGTCAGATAGTAATGGGGCACATTGCGCTTGCTGTCTAGAAGATTAGCCGCAACCTGTCTGTCGTCGAATGAGGTCGGGAAGTCAGTTGAGTTTTCACCAATTGTGGGGGGGCCAACAACAGATGTGGGGGAGGGGGGGGGCGAGTGCCCTTGCACGTTGTGAACGCTTCCAACCGCAGTCGGATCTTGCGCAATAAATTCTCGGACATCCTCTGCGAGAATCCTTCCTCCCGGTCCCAACCCATGAATGAGCCCCAAATTCACTTCATTTTCCCTTGCAATGGTCTTCGCGAGAGGGCTGGCAATGACTCTTTCACCGGAGCTGCTTACTTGCTGCCGTTGTTGATGTTGAGCTTGAGCTTGGGATTGTTGCGACTGTTCTTGTGGAGTGGCAGGGGTGGGCGCGGCGGGTGGTGCGGGTGGGTCGGGGAGAGGGCTTGCATTTGGGGCAGGAGTAGCCTTACTGGCATCTGCAACATAGCCCTCAAAGTCACCGGCATTGAACTCCTCCCCTTCCTCTAGCGTAATACAAATCGGCTCTCCGCATTGTACTTCTACCCCCTCTTCAACAAACTGGAGCCCCATCACCCCATCATCAGTAGATTCAAAGTCGATGCTGGCTTTGTCTGTCTGAACCTCTGCCAAGCTATCACCAGCAATGAACGAATCACCAGGGGCGAAATTCCATCGACTGACGACGCCTGATGTCATTGTGGGGGATAAGGATGGCATTCCCACCACCGTATGGTCGGGAAACGAAGAAAAGGAGCGGGTTGAGGAGAGAAAGCCGGAGATGGAGCTCGAGATGGAGGGGGGAAAACGGTGGCGCGTCAAGGCCACCGCGCGGGACAACATTTCACGTCAGTCCTGTAAAGAAATTGGTTCGGGTATCAACGTTTTTGGGACGATCACGTATTAAAGAGAGACAGAAGCAGGTGAACCTTCCTTTTTCCTCCGTGTTTGGGGTGTTTTCCTCATTTTGAGGCCACCTATTCATCGATTTAACCCACAATTAGGCACATACTGCCCATAAAACGCCCATAAAACCTCAATCTGTTTCGCTTTTCATGAAAAATCTTTAAAGACAACCTGAGCACACCCACCATCCCTTTTGTCCTTCTCTTCCTATAGAATGGCAGACTATGCGACACCTCTGACGCACGAACCTCCCAAAACGAAGGGCGTGGGCATAAATTTGACCCCCCTTCCGCTTCCCCCTTCTACGCCAGCCTCAACACCTGTATCCTCTGCTCATTTGTCATTGCTGAATGCTTCAGCCTCTGTAGTTTCTGCAAGAAAGCACTTCAAAATTGCGGAAGATTGTGATAGAAGCCTCAATACGACTACGAACCCCGGGAGTATGATCGTGAATACACCCGACGGTCCCTCAGTATCCTACGCCGATTGGAAGGCATCCTGCAAGGCCTCAACAAGCAAGAAGCGGAAGTTGAATTCCGAAGAATTGAACAGTAACGGTGAACCCAACAACGATAGCAGTCTGAATGATTCCGGAAGTACAGATACAGATGACAACGTAAACACCCTTCCACCTCCCTTGATCACATACGGCGGCATAAAGAACCTGAACTTGGTGCGCCCCTACCAGTTATCCGACAAAACTTTGCACCCGAGTGAGAGTGCTTCCAAGGCAAATCAACCTCTAGTCTTTCAACACGGTTACGGAACCTATCCTCACACCAATTTACTGAATCCTTCTCTAAAATACGGGGACCGATTGCAGAGCGCATGCACGGACTCAGACATAAGAATATTGAAGGTATCTGTTGAAAATCTTATGAGTGTTGAGAATCGTGGGGGCGGTGATAACACTGCAAGCGAGGATTCGTTCTTATCAACATCCGTGCGGCGAACACAGATCGTCGACATAACCGACTCCTCGTTTATCACGAGTGTTTGCCTTAATTTAATACCCGGTCAGACTTTGATTGAGAGTGGAACGGGCTCGGGAATGTTTACGCTTCAGGGCATCCGCGCAGTGAATGCCCGCCCTGTCCCTTCCCTTTCGAACCTTCCTGGCGACCAAGACCGAGATCAAAGCTACAAAAAGAATCACGGGAGCGTTTATAGCTACGAATTCAACAGAGAGCGGTGTTTGGCCGCTCGTCGAGACCTGAAGAATTTGAGCTTGGACAAAGGTGATGTTGTTTGCACTTGGTCAGACGTCTGTGGTGCTACCCTCAAGTCATCACTCGACGAAAGTAAGAAACACGAGATTAGTCACGGATTTCCACATCCACACCGAACAAAGGAGGAGAACGAACAGATAGTCCCACTTCCTCCCTTTGCCGACGCCATATTTCTGGATTTGCCAGAGCCATGGATTGCCATCTTGGGTCACCAAGTCGACAATTCATGGGAGTGCACACCTCACACGTCGGCGGTCCTGCGGAGCCTAAAAGTAGGTTCAGGCCGTTTGTGTACTTACTCCCCTTGCATCGAACAAACTCATCGCTGTGTGAAGGCCATGATGACCAAGATCAAATCTAAGGACGGCAGGATGGGTGCCCCTTTCCACTCTATCAGGACACTCGAGGTACGGAAGAGGGAGTTCCTACCGCACATAGAGAGATTCCCGAGAGAGGGTGTCGGAGGCGAAGATATATCTTGTGCGGTTCCATCATTCTACCATACGGGCGGCCACCTGGCGATGGCCGAAAAACGGGAAAAAGAAAAGAAGGAAAAGGAAGATAACAAGGGTGGTGAAGAAGAGGAATTGGGCTATGAAGAAGTTTTGACAGCTCGAGTTTATGGCACGCAGAAGGGCCACACAGCTTTTTTGACGTATGCTACACGGTCCAATTTTGAATACTGGTAACGTAACAACAAGGGTGTACTTAAAAAAGCTTTGCTGCGAAATAATGCTTATTATTGCACAAATAGGTTTTACACCATTTCATACACATTTGACCCAGTTTTCACTGAACCACGCTATTACCCTCAATACTGGCATCACCAGCACTCAAATTCTTGCCCTTAGTGCTATCCTCGCCTCCCCCCTTTGCTGCCTTCCTTGATGCCCTTTTAAACGTTTTTTTCTCGCTTTTGAACGTGATGTTAAAGCTCTTGCTGCTGAAGCTTCCTGGCAAATTATAGCTCCCTGGCCCGAGCGACAAATTACCGCCTTCCCCAGCGAATTTACGCCTGTCTTTACTAAAAGTGCAACTCTGTCCCTTCCTGCTTCCCTCGATGACGACCTTTTCGGGCTTGTAAATATTCCCCTGATAGCTGACATATTGAGGACCAGGGGTCTCCTGGTATTTGCTTCCGTCAATATTATAATCCTCCCCTCCTCTTGGCGCAGAAACGTTGAAACCGTTAGGCCTGCCAGATAATAACCTGTTCTGATTTTGCTGATGAAGCTTCCAGAGCTGCTCCTCGGACAACGAACCGTCCATTGAGCTCCCCCCCTTGATTGCATCATCCACACCTTGGATGCGTTGTTTGCTGATGTTGCCGACTTCTCCATTGCCGAAAACAACGAACCCACTCGTATGCTTTACAGGAATATTTTTCTGGAAGGGGCTCTGGTAGATCATTTGCTTAACCCGTGGTCCGCTGCGGTTGTTATTCGAGGTGTTGCTATTTTGGTATTGCCCCCCTTGGACAAAGCCACTACTATCGTATTCGACTTCGGTGTTACTTTCACTATAACTGCTGTAGTCATTTCCGCCGTCGAAATAGCTCTCTTTTGCCACTTGCTCGCCATTTCCGGCAAAAAATTGCTCAACCTCTGGCTTGGGGATCATATCCTCATCTATTTTTTGCCGAAACCTTGGGCCAGTTGTCCCGAAAACGCCGTTCCTCCCCACCACCCTCTTTTCCACCTGTTTTACAATGGTGTAGTAGTCTGGGTTATACTGATTTGGCCCGGGTGCCGATTTTGATCTTATAGTGAGCTCTTCATCCCCTCCCCCACCCGAATTCCCGCTCTTTTTCTTGTCATTGTCACCAGCAGTCTCTCCGCAGTCCCTCACTGCAGTGCTGCTGAACCCTACAGGATCTTTCCGCAGAGACTTATGCTTTTTGTGTGTAAAGCTGCTCACCAAGTTATTATAGCTTCCAGGTCCAATCAGCCTATCGTTGTATTGGTCTGCTTTGCTCTCGTACGGATGAACTTTGGGACAAGTATCACGCGCCGCTGTCGTATTGAAACTCTGCGACTGGGCACCGGAGTTGTAAGAATCGTATACATTGCTACTTCTAGCTTCTCCGTGTCGGCCAAAATTAGCCAGCGGACCACCCGACGCGGCCGTCGCAGCAGCGGCTGCTGCTGCTGACTGAACGCGCTTGTCGTGGGTTGCGATCAAGGAATGCAAATTTCCATCAGACTGCTGGTGCGCCATTTTGACCTTGCTCTTAAAGCCGGCTACAGAACCTTTATCCCAAGCGCAACCCTTCCCCTCGTATTCCCCTGGACCTGGGTTATTCTTGTCTGGCATCCTGTTTTCGATGCTCTTCGACTGCTCAAAAACTCTCCTCTCTGTGGTGGATGAGGAGAAACTGCAGGGCAAATTCCTCGCGAGAGATTTCGCGACGTTGTAAGCACCTGGACCCACCGTATCAGACTTAACCCCAGTTATTATCCGAGATGGTGGATCAACCGGTTTAACCTGCCGAACCCCACTTTCTTCAGTCCCATCTACGTATCCGAAAGTTTGCATGTTGGATGGAATAGCTGGGGGGTTGAAAGTGGTAGGGATTTTCTCGGTAATGATCCTGTTGAGCGATTTTGAACGGCGTATACCAGCATCGATTCTTTGAGAGCGAATCCCGTTCTTGACAGCGGATTCAACGGATGATCTAGCAGAGTATTGCCCTGGACCTGGGTTGAAGATAATTGTTGATGACATAAAGGCTGAGGACCCAGGGCAAGTCGGAGCAAGTCGAGCCGCCGTTGACTTGAATGCCGCATCGTGAGCCCCCGCTTTCTGTTCGTTACCTTGGTCGAGCTGAGATAAATATTGGCCAGGTCCTGGCATGTCTGCGCTGCTGGCTGTTGTGGAGTAGGGACCAACCTTCCGAAGGTCAGAGGTGCCAAAACCGGTGAAGTTTGGCGTCGAATTTATACTCTTGCGGAGATCATAGCGGCCCGGAGCTGCAAATGATCCCGTTCGGTTGATTGCAAGGTCTGTTTTGCGATCAGCTCGACTTGTGATTGACATATGTTGGGGATCAGGGAAGGGAGGAGGAAGGAGAGTGAATTTGGCAGCCGCGGTTACTAATAGACGAAGTCAGAAGCCAGTTTGTTGCAAAAGGGACAGAATTTTAGTGAAAATAACAACTGGAGGGGGAGAAAAAGTGGCTGGGAATTGTTGTTGTTGCTTTTTTGTTGTTGCTCGTTCCCGAGCTTAATTGGGTAGATATTTGTGTTGTAAGCGAAAATTAATTACCTTAACACGTCATGCGATGCATATAATATCCCCCTAGATCATGAATCATTCTGATTATTTGTGAGAGTCAACTAAATTTAAGAGCCGGGTTCAACAACATCAACAATAACAACGGCATTTCACCATGATTGAGCCCATCAACCTTCGCAACATCCACCATGAGCACAAATGTGAGCACAATATTCCTTGGAGAGCGAGTCTTCTATCTCTGAACTAACCCACGTCACCTTTGCCTCTCCCTCTCAGACCACCAAATGAAGAAATTCCCTCGGTGCCTGACCTGCCACCGCGAGCATGGCGTTAAAACTGAAAGTGTTTATCTCTGTGTCGAATGTAAGATGAAGTGTTACTGCGAGAAACACGATGCCGAGTATCACGTTGGTAAAAAGGCATCCCACAAGCGCAAGCGTATTGTTACTGGAAAGCCTTTTAAGGCAAGGACCACCTTGCATGGTGACAACTTCACATTTCCAAAGATTTTTGATTGGGTAACCATACACTACAAAATGTTTGTGAGGGACAAGATAAAATCTTCTGAGGAAATGGAACAGAATCCACGCTGGCAATTGTACAGGCGGATGTTCAAGCGCTTTTCACGGTCACAGAAACGGAATAGAACACTTGTTTCGAACACTTACTCGTCAATTACGCCAATCTTGCACTTTCCGTTCTTGAAATACAATCGAGCTCGGCCTGTTATGTTTCAGACAGGATGTTCAGGTCCCTGTGTTCATTTGCAGATACTCAATTGCAGTGACGTTTTCGCGGCTGATAGCAATGGCTTCAGCGACCCATATGTCGCAGTTTGGTGGAAAGACACGCTTATCGGTACGACGAGGGTCTTAAAGAAAACTCGAGACCCGCAGTGGGCTGATGAAACCTTTGTGATACCGCTAGAGAAGACTTTTATTGACGTATTTCAGAGGAAGGAGAATAGCAGCGTAATCCAGAACAAAATTAAGGAGACTAGTCACCATAGCCACATCGGACTCCCTTACCGCTCCCTGGATGCGCTCACTCCCATGGAATCCAAGCTTATCGTCGAGGAGCTGAATGGGGAGAACGTTTTAGGAATGCTGCCAAAGATTCGGATTGATGTCTTTGACTATGACAGGTTCAGCAAGAATGACTTTTTAGGCCAGAAGACGCTGAGCGACAATGAAATGCTGCAGTTGCTGTTCGAGAACGAGCACAAAAAAGTCAGGACGTTCAAATTAGAGCCAAAGAAAGCAAGGGGAGTCATCGGACTAAAACTTGGTCGGACTAAACCCGATCAACTTTCACTTCAGATTACTGATGGTAAGAATTTACCAAAGGCCGACCCCTTCAATTTGAGCGACCCCTACTGTACTGTCTTTTGGAATGGGGAGAAAATTGGTAGTACACCAAAAATCAAGTCCACGCTCGACCCAATTTGGAACCATATATACTTTGACATCCCCTTGAAGGATACGGGAAATGAGGAGAAAGAAATCGACTCTGGGGTGTTGGTGATCAAAGTTTGGGACTACGATCGGATAGGGTCTGACGATGAATTAGGTATGCTAGAGTTTAGAGGAGAAGCGCTGCGCGAACTCATTACCAAGAGTGAGAAGACGAAGGAACTCGGAGTAGACGACAACGTACTCCGAGTCATCGAGGAGCAGTTTGGACTTGTTGCAGGGACCCCTAAGGAACACACCTTCTCCTTAAATGTTGTCACGCGAGTTAACAAGGAGGAGCGCGAAATGCGCGAAGCCGAGAGAGAAGCGGTAATGAAAGCTGAGATGGAGAAACTAAAGGAGAAGATCGACGCGGGTCTGGAGACGAAGGAGGAGAGGAACCTGAGGAAGAAGATGGATAAGGTGCAGAGAAGGAAGGCAAGGGCCACTGCTAGGATGGCCAGGAACGTGCTGAAAAAGGAGCTCAAAAAGAGGGGAGAAAGCGCTAGCATGCTTGAGAGGCAGAGCAGGTTGAGCAGAGACACGGTGGATAGCAACGATAGTTTGGACACAAGGATGGCAAAGAAGTCGAGGAAGACAAAAGCGACCAGGCAGGAAAGGGAGGAGAGGATGACCAAGCTTGGAGAGGTGATGGAGGGCGTGGAGGAAGGCGTCGAGGACGGAGACGAGGACGATGGTATTGGAGGAAGCCTAAAAGCGCTTTTGAGGGACGCTAAGGCTGAGGTGGAGCAGGATCTTGAGGCCGGAGTTGATTTTGAGGCCAACCCCGAATACAACCCTAACCTCCACAGGGAGGCAAATCGGAGGGGTAGTCGAAAAAGCGGCGACAGTGTCGGCAGCGGCGATGACGGTCGTAGAGATAGCAGAGACAGCTCTGACGGCCGTAGCCGCAGGAATAGCAGAGACGGCGGGCGGCGCCGGTCGCGCGGGTCGCGCGGCTCGAGAGGCAGTGGAGGACGTCGAGGGTCCCTCATGTCGGAGCTCACAACAGAAATGCTGACCAAGCTTGCTGCTAACCCAGAATTGCTGGAGCAGCAGGTGAAGGCAGGGGAAATCGAATTCAGCAAAGAAGAAAAGAAGGCTGCTAAAAAGTACGAGAAGATCAAAGATGGGGGAGGTGGAGGCGAAGGCGAAGGCGAAGGTGAAGGGGAAGGGGAGGAGGAGGGGGAGGAGAAGAAGGAGGGGGAGGGAGATGGGGAAGGGGAAGAGAGTGATGCAGATAGCGACGAGAGTTTCGATTACGAGAATTGGGAAAAGGGCGTCGCGATTAATTACAACATCAATCTTGGGCTGAAAGTGAGGTACGAGGAAGAAGACCAAATGGGACAAGTAACCGTTAGAGAAGAGTGGATTCCGCTAGCAGAGGTACCTCTCAATGTCAAGATAGGAAACAACCCTGCGATCCACGAACAAATGCGACTGGAAGCGTGGAGGAGAATACCGATTTACAAGAGAATATTCAAGAATAAGGCCAAAGTCTTTGCAGAATTCGATGACGAAAAAAAGGCCCAAAAGCAATCTTGGATGGACCAGCTCAGAGGAAGAAAAGATCTTGGCGTAAAAACTTATTACAGTCTCTTCCTACCAGAGAGTGAGAGCGGGGCAAAAACAGTCCAGGGAGACATAGGGATTCGTCTTTTGTATCACACGAGGGGAACGGCTATCAGAGGCATAGACGAGGTTGTTACGAGGATGTCTCTGGGTGAGAAGGCTACGGTAAATATTAGGAGCGACTACGGCTATGGAGAGTCGTACGGTGCATTCAATTTACCTCCTCACAGCGATCTGTGCGTTGAAATCGACCTTATCGCCGTTGGAGGAAGGGGAGCTTTCTTCTTGTTTTTCACCCGCAACCTGAATTTCGTACTTCATAAAATATGGTTGGTGTGGCAAGTGCTGATATTCATCTACGAGGCCTTGATTTGCAGATTCGAGAAGCTTTTATGCCCTCTTTGGTGCAAGAAGCCTTGGATCACGCAGAAGCACGACGACGACGACGATGACCTCGATGACTTCGACGAGGAGGCAATGCTTGCCGTCGAGGCAAGTGACAGTTTAAGCAAGCTAGAGGAGGGCAGCAGCTTGGAGGAGGAGAAGGCGCCGGAAAAGAGCACACTGGGTGCAAGGCTGTTGTTTGCCAAGAAATAGTTTGTGGTTTCATGATGATGCGATATCATCTGCAGTAGGATGGGGGGGGGGTTCCCAATTTGTTTATGAACAATAATTGTTGCAATACACTGTCGCGCTTTTTAGCCTACTATCTTTTATTGGATTCCTTCTACACTCATGGAAAAAAAGGGTTGGTAAGAGTATCAGGTTGTATTTATTTCATTTCACCCTACGAACACTCGATCCATCCGTACATCGTGCTGCTCGACAGGAACATCCTCTTCATTCCTTCTCAGCTGACACTCAAACCCCACCCCAATTAATGCCGGTTTTTTCTCCAATTTGGACAAATAGCTATCGTAGTAACCCCTGCCATGACCACACCTCCTTCCACCCGGAGTGAAGGCACATCCTGGCACTATAACAAGATCAAGGGTCGTGGGGGTGGCCACTGAGGTCAGGGTCGATGGTGGCTCAGGAATTGCCCACTTGTTCGTAGCCCATGATGAAATCACAGAGTAGCTATCGCCCACCACCTCAACCATCTCCATATCATTTTGGGAAAAATCCAAACCTACGCGAGGGACGTAAAGGGCTTTTGTCGGGTCGGAGAGTATAGAGGCGCAAAGGTCCCGGGTATCCACCTCCCCTGATGGCATGGACAAAAAGCAGGCTATATTCGAAGCCTCCTTATACTCGGAAGATGCGAGTATTTCATCCGTGATCTTTTTTGACGCCTCGACTGAAGTGGCCGGGGTGAGACTCTTCAAAGACGACCGCACAGCAGTTCGCAAAGATTTCTTCAGCGCAGAGACGGATGGAGTGGACATTGAAGATGAGAGACTAATTAAAGAAAAAAAACAAACCGCGAGACTAAGGGTGTGCATAAAATCTCGATTCAGAGCGGAAATAAATCTCTTAGAAGGAAGTTAAGGCAAAGAGTTTTGACAGGCGAGAATTAATTCTTTTGTTCAACGAAAATACAATTCTCTCTTAAATAACCCCTACACTATCTATCTCCCGTTGAATGGGTCAACGCTGTGATGACCACAATTACGAATCTCGCTTCCTTTTTATCCCCCCCCCCGCCTTCAAATGTGACCAACCTGATAAACAGTGCTCACGAGAACTCCACCGCTGCTGCTGCTGCCATCTCGGCTGGAGATGTGACGACTGCTATCGATAATCTTGTAAAGTCTTCTACTGCCTTCATTAGTGCTGCATCGAATCTCGGTGTTGAGTCAAATCTGGGAGAGACGCTGCTGTTGCTGGGCAATAACCATGCGAAATCTGCCAAGTCCCTTTCTCTTGTCGTATCCAAGAGAAACAAGGAGACCGAGAAGATTATGGACGTCGTCGGCGACGATACAAAGCTAACCGACGAGCGCGACAAAATGCGCCTTAATAATCTGTACTCAATTCGGGCAGCTGTCAGAGATGGCATGAAGAAGATTCATGAGAGTGGTGAGGACTCGTTATCAGCCAGTGCCTTTATGAATATGGGTCTGGGTGGAAGTCACATGAGAGGGAGCCCGCCATCCTCGCCTACCCGTCTCGGGGCCTCTTCGACCCGTCTTGGGGCCTCTTCGACTAGTATCGCCTCTCCCACTCGTGGTGGTAGCGTCGGTGTTGGTTTAGGGGGAAGCGTAATTGGGGGCAAAATGAGACAGCATCATCTCTTCAACAGCAATAAGATAAACAATACGAGGGGAAGTGCTCATACTTCTCCTGCAGGGGCCGGAACTAGGACTATCAACTTCAACAACGAAAATGTTATTGATGCTATGATGGAGCTGGAGCTAGAATTGGAAAAAATCGACGCGAAAAGGGGGGGCACTGGGGTTTGGGAGGGAAGTGGTGTCGGGACAGGGGATCATTTTGGGAGTTCTAGTCTTGCTGCCTCAGCATTCTTCTCCGCTAGCAACAAAAGTATCAAAAGTAGCAACTTGGACGAGAGTTTTTATGTGGTCCCTAAGAAGCGGTCCGAAAATCTGCCCCTTAACAGTGGCGGCAAGCCAATGCAACACAACATGAACACTATTGAGCAGCAGCATCACCGTCACAACCAGCAGCAGCAACAACAACGCCACCACCAGCAACAACAACAGCCTTTCTCACCGGAACAATTCTCTCAGCTGCTGGCAAGCTACAATAGACTGATCACGGAGAATGCGAATCTTCTCATCAAGGCTCAGGAGGGCGAGAAGTATAGGATCGAGGCTCAGGAACTTAGAGAAAGAATGGAGAGTTTCAAAGACGAATACGGCAAGCGGTTTCAGAGCATGAAGGGCGCGCTGGATAATTTTAGGCGCAGGAACGGAGACGGCGGAGACCTGGGAGATAGCGGAGTTATTTTGAGCAGCGAATATCTGAAAGCCGTCGACAAGGACAAGAAAGGCAAGGTCGCACAGCTGGAGAAATTGTTAGAGAGAGAGAGAGCGGAGATGGCCAAGAAAGACAAGGCTCTAAAAAAATACGAGGATTTCTATCGAGAAATTAAAACACGAACGAAAGCAAAGCGACAGGAAGAGTCCGCTAGTGGGAAAGCTAGGGTAGGACTGCCGAGTGGAAAAGGAGGGGGGCTCAACCTGATGCAGCAACAGCAACAGCAACGGCATAAGCCTACCTGATTCGGGCTTCAAACCAAAATTATAAAAAGAAGGAAAAAAAAAAAGGAAAGTGATGAGAAGTTTTGTCCCAGCAGTTTGTCCAGCAGTTTGTCCAGCAGTTTGTCCAGCAAACTTATCATTCGCGAAATTATTTTGTACTGTACACGTATTACTTACTCGAGAATCAGGGTGCCGGGGTCCATACAAAGGGTCCAGGTAGCGGCTCTTCGTCAGTCTGAAGAGCAGGACTCAATACCTTCGTAGCTTCTTCAGGCTCTTCCGGCGTGCTGTCAGTCAGGATTACAATGCCTACAGCCTTGGAGTCAGTAAGGACGGGCCTATAGCGTTGCTCCAAGTCGAACTTGCTCACATCGACCTGGGATAAAGACATGCGGTTAGGATTCTTGAGCCTGAAGTGTTTCGGCTCAGCCTTTTTGACAGTCTTCTTCTTGCCATCTTTCTCGTCAGCCTCGTTCTCCTTTACCTCCTTATCATCCGATGAGGGGGCATCAGCGCTTTCTTCAGCAGCGTCGACCTCCATGCTCTCCCCTTCGGCCTTCTTCTTGGCGGCGAGCTTAGCCTTGGTCTTCGCAGTAGTCGACAATGTGACCGTCGTGACCCTCTTCTTCGCCTCCTCTTTCTTCTCTTCCAGCCTCTTAGGGTAGGCGAACGCACTTGGGACCGAGTCGCAATGGATCTCAAATCCTTTCGGGAATTCAAAGTTTGCGTTGAGACCACAGACAATGCTTGGGCTGAAAGAAAGGCTGATCATGTGAGTCAAGGGGTGCCAATACCAGTGCTGCGCGAACAATGCCAACCCTACGGCGCTGCGCTGTTTGGTGAACCCGGCACGGCTCTGCATAGAGAGAGAGACGTTCCTGCCTCCGGCGTCGAGGATCCCGATGCCAAGGATTGCCCCCATCTTGGTAAGCTGGCTGTGGTGCTTTTCCTTCACGACATTGGATAGTTTCTCACGGAACTTCTTCGTCTGCTTGCCGTCAGGCTGCTGCATCATGATCATTGAGAGACCGATGAGCGCCCCCTGTTTGACGTAGTCCACGTTGTCGTCCAGCATGACTTCCAGACAGTCAATAGCCTCCTGATTGCCTGTGCTGCTGAGGGCGATTCCAACTGCCATACAACTAGCATATCGGACGTGGGGGTTGAACGACTCCAAGAGGAGCCTGACGAGGTTGGGTACTCGCTCTGGAGTCTTGAACAACACGAAAGCGATACCAATAATGGACGCCATCCTCACGTCGTTGGACACATCAGAGACAGCAACGTGCAGGAGCTGGCGAACAGCCTTGTTACTGCCAGTGCCGCAATAGGCAAGCGCAATGGTGTACATAGCCCCGTAGCGCAAGATGGGATCGCGGTCCCTGGACATTTGCTCAATGACAGTGTCAGCACCGTCCTCACATCCATAGTAAGTGAGCGCGACGCCCATGGAAAGACCCCTGATGATCTTTTCGTGTGTCGTATCCTTGGCATAGGAGAGCATCTCCGTGACATTCTGCTCGTTCACAGAAGAGGAGCCCCCAGCACCCACCATCACCAAACCCATGGCGATTCCGGCGGCTTCACCTGACACGGCAGAGTCCATGTAAAGAAGATCCTTAAGCTCATTGTAGAGGCTGGTCGAGTGAGTGCCCATGGCAGAGAGGCCTACGCCCAATGCAGCACCGTGAGACATTATTTCATTGTTCATTGAGGAGCGCAATTTTTCCCTCAGGTACTCGGTGGTCGTCTTCCTGATCTCTGTGCTCAACGTCGCTTTGCAATGGACCAAGCCCAAAGCATACAGCGCTCCACCCTCCGCAAAACCCTCGTTGACGCCCACAACGACCCCGTCAGCCGGCAAGTACGGCTCAAGCAGAGTCATGGCCTCTTCCACGTGACCGCAGTGTACAACTCCAAGGGAAGCCGTGGCAGAAAACTGGGACCAGTGGTTAGCCTTCTTGAGGTACTCAAGGTTCTCGCGGAGGAAGACGTCCTGCGTCGTTCCATAGGTCAAGAGAGCGTGCGCGTTGATCGACATGGAGTGGAGGAGGGACGACGAGCGCGCGAGTTTGGACTCCAGCTGGGGGTTTGTTGTGAGGTATGCGATAGGTTTTGTTGGTGACGTGGCGTTTACGTGACGGATGGTTAGGGTTAGAGTTAGCAAACTTGCAAGCAAAAAGCGACCCCCCCCCCACATTTCGAAGGCATCGCTCGTCTCTCGTACTCGCGCCTCGAAGAATTTCGTTCCAAACGATGAAATACAACCTTACAAAAGAAGGAAAAGGACCGAAATTGTTCGCGCTAAGAATAGCTCACCTCCTTCTTCATATTTCGCATGATCAAGGGGTCAATGTCGGCCTCCCCAAAAAGGAACGCCAACTCTAGTTTCCCCGTAAACCCCCCCTCGAGAACTTCCAGGCACTTCCTCCAGGCCTGTTCATTCTCCTTGCTCTCCCCCCTCAATCCCTTAAACGCCTCTGTGACGTTGGTAATAAAAGCTTGATCCCCCGTATCGACGAGGTCGAAACACAGCTGATAGGCGAGGAGATCATCGTCTGTGCTCGAACTCGCGACGAGCTCTTTGAATGCAGAGGCGACAGCAGCAGCATCCGAGAGGAGGTGATGGCACTTGAGACGCTCCTGACCATAAGGAAGCCCGCTGATATTGCTGAACGAATCGCTGACGCACCTCACAACGCTTAGGCGGAATGCCCTGTTGGTAACCTGTTCCACCACGCTGATAAGTGTGTAGGTGAGAAGGGGGGGGAGGAGAGCTGAGTTGTTGAGGGAGCAGTGAGTCAGGATTTGTTGCACACGAGGGAGGTGCAGAGAGGAGAGGGCAATCCCCATAGAGTTGTTGTAAGAGGCATTCTTAAAGCATCGTTCGAACATGAGATCAACAACCTTCTCAACATGTCCCATGAATTCCTTGCTGCTTTTCTTGCCATCCATGGCTTCATCATCATCACCATTGTTGTCATCTTCATCGCCAGCATCAGGACGGCTTCGCTCCTTCACGTAATAACTGATCGCCTCCCAGGTCACTGCCTTCACGTAGGCAGAGGAATCGTTCACAACATCAAAAAATGGCGTGTTCAGTAGTGTCAAAGCAAGGCGAAGACTGCTGGACAGGTCAGAAAGATGGTAAAAAACCTTGCTTGCAATAGCGCGGGCCACCGCGCGCGATTCGTCCGATAGACTCTGGCCGGCTCCCCATTTCTCGCCGAGACCTTCGATCTGGGCCACGGAGGAGGAGATCTCGTGCCAGCCATAGGGAATTAGCGAGTGAATTTTCAGGAGGGCTGCATGGACCACCGGGGGCGAGGGCTCAGACAGCAGGGAGAGCAAAGGAGTGACGCCGATGGAGGAGGGAGGGAGTGGGGTGGGGGCAAGGGACGTCATGTCTTCGGTTGGGCGCGGTAGTGTAGTAGGGGGCTAGGAGAGGCGGGTTTGTTTTTTGGCGTCCCAGTATGGGATTGATTATATAGGGGCCTGTGGTTGCGGAGGGACTTTGCGCTTTTGTCTGAAGGGATCGTTGGGGATCAATTGTGCGAGTACCGAATTGTGAAGGAGTTTGTGATGCGAAAATGTTCCCTAAGCTTCAAATTTTTTCCACAATCCGAACACAAATTATTTTGTCAGATTTTGTGTTCATGATTTCCATCCTCCCTTCCCTACCCGTACACTCAATTATCGAATTTCTCAATCCTCTACTAAGAAACTATTAGATACCGAATATAGATTTAAACGTTAAGAGTGAACTCCTCATCTCACTGCCTCCCCCTTTTGAATTGCATCATCATTGCCGGGATTTGCCGATGATTTCCCGTTCGTGTAGGCCCTTAACCATCCCAATCCGGCTGTTCTCGTCAGGCACACCCTCCATACTTGCCGTCTTTCGACGTGGAGATTCATCTGCATCACCATCGCCATCAATATCAGCATCATCATTGCAATCATCAGAAATGTCCTTCTTCGACGATTTAAGGGTGAGCATTGCGACATCGCTAATCGGTTCCCAATCTCGCTCTGGGGGGGCTCGTGACAAACTTCTAGAGAAAATGCAGGCAGTTGATTCCGCAGTGCATAGGCGATCGATAGCTGAAGTGATTGCGGAAAAGGAGGCCACAGCAGCGAAAGGACTGCAAGACGAAGAAGCGAAGCTGCAGGTTGTCGAAGAAGCAATAGAGCGGCGCCTGAGGGGAGAGATGAAGTTGAAGACATCATCCGAGGCACACCCGGTTCTGGACAATTTGATCGTTGACCTGGGATACAAGAAAATCTATTCAACCACTGCTGTGAATCTTTCGAGCATTCCGGTTTGGGAGAAACAGCGAGTTTATAGGCACAACCGTGCTCGCGAAATGGCTCTCGAAAAGATGAAAGATGAGGGCCTCGGTGGCGTGAGTGGTGTAATCTCATGTGTGGAAGATCGAAGTGGCAACCTATCGATTATTGATGGCCAACACCGTGTTGGCATGCTCTCCATTTTGAACAAGAAGCGTGCCTCGGATCCGCGAGCCAATGACCATGGCCAGCTCGATTTCATTGACAAAATATTGGTGGAGGTGTACCAAACGCCGAAGCAAGAAGATGTGGCGGGGAAGGGGAAGAGCGGTGATTTTGTAGAGAAAATGTTCACTGAGATCAACAAAGCCGAGCCCATAAAGTTAGTTGGTAAGTCTATGTTCTCCATCTCATGTCACTTTGAAGGTGTATTTAGTTTGTGCTAACACCATCGATAACACAAATTGGTGCAATTGTCTATCTTTTTGTTTTTGTTTTTGTTTTTGTTTTT
>Ga0115556_1000903_pt1 | contig 20135 bp, 10 predicted proteins | sample COGITO_mtgs_1104_5_FD_87282 | JGI IMG/M metagenome (GOLD analysis project Ga0115556, IMG submission 87282) | Pelagic marine microbial communities from North Sea - COGITO_mtgs_110414 | ecosystem: Environmental > Aquatic > Marine > Epipelagic | place: Germany:Helgoland, sampling site Kabeltonne... | reverse complement strand
TGACCTGGCTTTTCCCTGTACAGCGACTGCCCCAATTTGGTAACGCTAGACCAAGTGCAGTCGAGCTTCTTGCTGGACGGGAAGAGCTTCCCGAGCTGTTCGATGCAGTCCTTCACGATCTGCTCCTCCGATCTGCCAAAGGCCCTCTCATCGAACACAGCCTGGATGAGGCTCCCTTCCCCCTCCTTGTAATACTCCCCCGGCGACGTGACGGCGAGGTCGGCGAAGCAAGAGAACTCCGCGTCGGCGGAGTAGAGCAGGTTGTCGATTCCTCCACCCCTCCCGTCCGACTGGTCGCCGGAGACGTCCATCATCCTGGCGTCGTCGTTCATCTCAGTGACCCAGCCATTGAAGCGGACCTGGACGGTGGCTATCGGGACCGTGTCGAGGGAGTATATTTTGTCAAACATTGGGTACTTTCGGAAGTTCTCGGGGAGGACCTTTTGAATTCCGGGCACATCAAGAGCGCACACAACGGCGTCGAATTCCCTGAACTCATCCTTGGGCCCGACCTTGATCCCCCTGATCCTCGTCGGCTTCCCCTCCTCGTCGACGTCGTGCACGAGCTCCCTGCACGCCATCCGGAGGTTGATCTTGACGTCGCGGTCCTCGAGGTACTCCACGATGGGGTCGTGGAGCCCCGTCTGAGGAGAGCCCTCCAGCATCCTCAGAACGCTGGCCTCGGTCCTTATCGCGAAGAGCATGAAGATGGTCAGCATGCACCTGGCGGAGATGTGGTCGCAGTCGACGAAACCGAGGGCGTAAGCGATCGGGTCCCACATGCGGTCCAGGGATCCCCTGGATCCCCCAAGCTGGGTGAACCACTCCGTGAAGGTGATGTCGTCGAGGTCGCGGACCATGTCCATGCCGCCGTCGAAGTCGAACAGCGCGCGGACGATGGGGGAGGTTCCGAGGCGGACGGCGTTGTGGAATTTATCGGCCAGGCCCAGCTGCTCCGTGCGAGCGAAGGCCTGAAGGCCCGAGACGGGGGCTCCAATGGGGAACCTGAAGTCCAGCGCTCCGAGGTCTCCTCCCTCGTTGACGAAGGTGTGGACGTGCTCCTTGATTCTCAGGTACTGGTCGAAGCTCCCGGTCCTCTTCATTATCCCGAATAGGTTGTAGTAGCACCCGAAGAAGACGTGAAGGCCCATTTCGATGTGGTTTCCATCCTTGTCCTTCCAAGACGACACCTTCCCCCCGACGTACGGGCGGAGCTCGAACATCTCCACGTCGTGGCCGGCGTCCGCAAGGTCCATCGCGGCCACCATGCCGGCGAGACCCGCGCCCACCACCCCAACCTTCAGCTTCTCCTCGTTCCGACGGCCCGGACCGTTCTGAGCGCGGGCCATCAGGTCCTCGTTCAGGAACGCATTGTTGCCGATCTGCTTCTTGGCGGATTCAGAGGTGAAGGTGGTGGCATCCTGCTCTGCCTTCACGGAATGGAGGGGAGAAGAGCGGCGGCTGCAGGGGTGTTAAGGTTAAGGTGAGTGACGAGTACAAACAAGGTAAAAAAAATGGAATTGGATCGAAAATCGTACCTAAAATCGATCTGCAAACACCTACCTTGGGATGTTTGTGAAGGACGACCCCGCCGTCAAGAAGAGTGCTAGCAGGAGCCTCATCTATTAGCAAAAGAAAGAATTTGGAGGTCTCTTCTTTTTTTCTCGAGAAAAACTCCCTATACTTTGACATTTTGACTCCCCACCTAAATGCTTCGTTCTCTCCCTCATCTCCGCTCTCTCCCGCTTTGTTTGTAGTTTTTTGGCGGGATTACATCGTCGGGCACCACCTCTAAATGCTTCGTTCCCTTTCTCATCTCCGATCCCCCCCAAACCCCCCGCTTTGTATTGGTTTTTTGGCCGGGATTCAATCGTCGGGCCCCTCGGCTCCATTTTCTGACTTTGACGATGCTTATGACCTCCTGCAGGGAGTACTTGCTACTGATGCTTCTGTCATAGACTGCTATGAGAAAGATCTGTGGAGGGAATCTCCCCGGCAGAAATTCGTGCATTCTACAAAGGCAATATCTGTTATTGATACCGAAATAGTCGGCGCGAGTAAGCATCGAGGAGCTATCCGGTCTTTGATACACAATAGAAACCCGCACCTGATCCAAAGCTCGATAATTGTACCGCAAGTAAGCGCTCCTGGTCCAGCATCTGCAGCTCCCCCGCCGCTTACCGGCTTAGCAAGCACCCACCTTGGCGGACTGGCCCTTGCGCTCCCCCTTTTCCAATGTGTTCAAGAGAAAACTCCAACGATAGCTATTTGTGGTGCGGGCGGTTGCTCTCTTCCGCGTCTGCTTGCACATCATGGTGCTATTGTCAGTTGTTGTGAGCCCTGTCCTGACACTATTTTCGCTGCGACTAGATTCTTCGGCGCCGACGATTCCTTCACTATCCAGCTTGATGACTCGCACTCATTTCTCTCCAAGTCACGAGATATAGACGTGTTAATAATCGACGCTGCAGACTCCGACGCCCCCCCCCTCTCCATGCGCGAGTCCAATTTCTGGTCTTCCATCGTTCGACCATCTCTCAGTCTGTCTGGTTCCATCGTCGCGACGAATTTCATCGGCGATTTGCATGCCCTAGACAATTTCCTTGGAATTTTGAGGGAGGTGCTCGATAACCATGACACGTTTGCCGTTTCCCCGCCAGCAGAAGCGGGAGTGAGCGACAGGCATAAATTGCTCTTTGCCATCCCAAAAAATGTAGATTTGTCGGCACAGTTAATGGAGAAAGTCGTAGGCAAAGGCTATTTGGATTCTGAGGAAAAGTGGTTGGAGATGATTGCAGTGGCAGTGGCATCGTAAGTGATTGTAGCTCCATAAATATTAGCTAGCATAACTTTATACATTTTTATGCGTTCACACCATTTATCTTACTTCGATATTTTGAAGTGCTTGGCCAAGCTCTTCCATTTCCCCTTCTTCTTTTTTTCTACTTCTCCCTGGGCGCCAAATAGACTGCCCGTGTCCCTTTTCTCTTCCATTCCAGCATAACCGAGAAGCTGATTCTTCCTGGTTGATGTGGTATGTCCAGCTATCTCGCCGGCCCCCTCAGAAGTGCCCCCCCCGCCCATGAGATCGTTCCTTCTTCTGATAAATTCACTGACAGTCTCATCGTCTTCCTCCTCCTCTTTGGCGTCAACATTCTTGAGTCCACCCCCAAATCCTCTTAAGAGTGTTGTGTTCCTCGGTGGAGACAGACTGCGGCCGCCCTTGCGCTTAACCCCTCCCAGTCCCTCAATGAATCTCTGGTTTGCGTTAAGACCCTCGCTCCGTCCTGTCCTCCGACTACCCAACAACCTGTCGCGGACCTTGCTCAAGCCGCTGGCTGCAGTGCTCTTCAGCACCTCCCGAACCGTGTGTTGAATTAGCTTTGCAATCAAATAGTTCCAGTTCCCAACCTTGCGGCTCTTTAAGAAAGCTGGAATTTTCACTCCGTAAGCGTTCGTATCAATCGGGAAACCGCTCAGCGACACCCTCGCATTCAAGTCCCCCACTCTCCAGTGCTTTACGAAGACGAGCTCGTGACTCTCCCCATCGGCGTCGCTGGCCTCTCCTTTTTTGGCTTCAGCCGTGGCGGCGGCCCTGCTGCCTATTCCACCTTTCTCAATCTCAGTTGAAGATTTCACCTCGTCACTATTGACCCTCCGATGTCCCCCTAGTTTTAAGCTCCGCGGTCTCTTTGCTTCACTATCTTCTAATCCGAACAGGAAACCGACGCGACCGTCAGTAACGGAAGTTACGCTACGTGCACTCTTAAAAGCCCCCTCGTCACTCCTTTCGCTATTGCTGACAAGATCGATACCCCCGCTGCTGATGACCAAGCTACTTCTGCTAATTTGCTTTCCCTTTGCTGCGACCTCCTGCTGAACTTCCCGCAAACTCTCTTTCACCTTCTCCCCCTTCTCCCTCGCTTTGTCAACAACACCCCCTACAGTGTCCCGCAAATGTTCCAACTCCCCCTCATTCCCTCCTCCATGGACCTGCCCCCTCTCCTTGTCTACACCCTCGCCCATGAAATAAGCCATGAACAACTCACTGATTGCCTTTGTGAGCTGTATGTTCATGGTGTACTGAACGCCTGGGTAGAAGGTGAACTCTATGTGTCGGTAGAGACTAATAACCTGTTCGCCGCAGTGAATTTTCGGAAGACTATCAATCCGGGCTACGACAGCATGCTCCTTCCCAATGTGAGGTCTGCTGCAGCAGCCGGGCGCACCCTCCCAATTTGCTCCGCAGCAGCTCCACGAATTCAAGCCCCCCCCACCGTCTGCGTTCTCCCGTAACACAAACTTTCCGTCGCTTCCGTCCTTGCATCGGTGAAAGGTACAGCTCGTGCTCTCATTGAGCTCCGGATCGAATTGGACCCCGCATCGCTGACAAGGGTTCCGATTGCTGATGACATTGCGCACGACGCTGCAAGGGTCGTCGAAAACGATGGATTCGGGTCCAGGTTTGTAACTCTTGAGAAAGATATTCTCTAGGTCGAATTGTGTGCACGTCGTTCCATCGTCGTAGAAGTCAATCGTGCCGTCTAAGCCGGTAAATACGACCTCAACATCATCGAGCTTGTTGATGTGTTTAATTTTCCAGCTCCCTCGCCCAACGCCCCAAGCTATCGACTGCAGCTGCAAAGCCTCCGCCCATTTTTCTTCGAGTTCCCCCAGAATTTCGTTCAAGAACTCCTTCATTTCCGTTCGACCCCTCTTGGTATTGAGTTTGGTCTTCTTGAGCATTTCTTTTACAGAATCTGCGATGCTACTCTTCTCGACATTGCCATTCGCCTTACCGAGATTTTCATCTTCGCCGAAGAATGGGGCGGGTACCGAGGAAGTATTGACGGTCCCTGCCGAGGACGGGCGAGGCGACTCTGAGTGAATTGAGCTATTTGGATTGCTCTGCCTTCGGCTTTCTGCCCTCCTTTTGATGCCGCTGATATTTGAGTCGCCCCTGGCCCTTTCGCGAGGAGATCCTCCGCAGCTATCGCTATCATTCCGAGCTAGGAAACCGTCACGGACGGAATCACGCAGCACCTCAACATCGGCCGAACTCCCCCTCCCTGCTCCCACGAAGGCACCTGCTTTGATCTCAACCTCATAGTTCCGTTTTTGACGAGGCGGGGCGAGCAGAACATTTCTTATGACATCAACCGTTGTGAAGAACTGTTCAGCATCTAGACTGAAATTAAGCTCGGGCAGGTCGACTCTCATGCTATCCACGGTGCAAACATCACTGATAGCAGCCTCTTCGATCAAAGCACTAAATTCTCCTGCGACAACCATATTATTCAGTTTGAGAGGCTCGTTGTACATAATATGCTGTACCGTGAGGGAGAACTCATGCCACATTTTTTTCAATAGATCAGGCGTCGCAAATGTCATCATCGACATTTTGTGCCTCGTTGTCAATTGCTCTTTCATTTCGACAGACTTGCTTCGCTGAATTTTCTTTTCCGGCGAGGTCGGTAATCTTTCGCGAGACTTGATGCCGTAGCTACTGTCATTTTCGTCGCAATAGTCTAACTCAATTTCTATTCCCTCCCTTTCCCCATCATCGGTTGCGCTGACGAAACTGGCCAAGCTGGCGAGCCTCTTCTCCCTACCAGCTCCGTCATCATCCAATAACAGAGACTCGATGCTGCTGATTTGGGGCTCGACGACATTTCCCATAATTACATCAACTTCCTTCTGGAGTGCCTCATCGGGTTTCATATCCCCCCCCCTGAATACTTGGTTGCGCTTCTCCTTGTCTTTTTCTCTTTTTTCCTTCTCATCGATGGGCACAAGCTCGAGCCACTGGAGACCAGCGGAGAGGTCAACGTCCGTGGGCATTGCATAGGCCTCGACACCGTCGATAAGATAGTTCAGTTCACTTTTTTTCAACACACCTGCTCGTTGGTTGTCCGTGAAGCCGCCACGTTCCGCCCACTGGTGGCTATTGTCCTTAATAAAGTTAACGAACTCTTTGGCCTCAACGTATGCCTTGGTCATCGCGATAACGACACTCCCAGACGTTTTCTCGCTGTGCAGCTGAATCTGAGGGTTTGTAAGGTGAATCTGGAAATTGACGTAATAGCTCTCAAGCAGTTGCTTCCTTCTCGCCTCATCTTTTTCGCGAGCTTCTTTCTCACGCCGTCTCTTTTCCGCATACTTCTGCGCCACTGTGACCGCTTCTTGCTTGCTCCTTTGATGGCTGTGTCGACTTTGGCGGTGTTTGTCTTGCGTAGCAGTGGTCAAATTTGATTGCACTGTTGATGTCGATGCAGATGTCCTGCGGATATTGTTCTTGTCGGCGCTTGGGTTGAGGCTGGTGTCGATTGAGAGGCTTTTGAAGTTGCTCGACTGTATACCGGCATCCATTGTAGCAGCCGTTGAGCGTCGGTTGGCGGCGCTATAATTAGATGACACAACACTCTCCTTTCGTTCAAGCAGATAAAGCAAATTTGACTCAGGCATTTCATCCTCCAACTCTTCCTCGCTCTTGAAGTACATTCCGGCCCTCAGCTGTGGAAGATTATTTATGTCTTCCTCGCTCTTGATCGAGCTGTGCTTCATGATTTCTAGTATCTCTGGAGAGGGTACGGGTGCGCTAGTATCCTGGGGCAGCAGTGCGCTCGAACTTTCATCGTCAAGAGGGATAATATCGTTTTCGAATTCTTTCAGATCGTCGAGACTTGCGCTGCCAGCGCTACCGTCGTCACTGCCGTCGTCGTTACCGCCAAACCGCTCGCCATTACCGTCGTCCATTTCGTTATCTCTGTCAACTAAATTGTGCTGCTCTTCGGCAGTCGCTGCTGCGTTGGCTGTGACTGACAGGGCCCTGTGAGTTCGCTGGTCCATTTTTTTCTGGATTCGCATCATATCAAGGGTGTGGAGCAAGTCACCCACGATAAGCATAACTGCGTCGCGAATCTCCAGGGTCCACAACAATCGCATCCCGGCAACGAGAACAGTCCAGGTAACTTGGTCAAAATTATTTTCGTTCCCCGAATTTAATTTCTTTCTGCCGAATTTGTCGTAGTCATCACGTTCGCCATTACCCCCATCGCTACTACCACGACCTTCGTGATGAATCGGTTGCAGGGGGGACTCGGTCGATATGACAGTAGTAGCAACCGCTTTGGGAGAAGGGGCTGCTTTGGGAGAAGGCGACAAGGATGCCATTGAATTGTGGTGGTGCAATTTCTTTAATGCATTCATTGGTAAATTCTTCCCAAGGTTGAGAAGAGAGGTTCGACGGTTGCTTTGCTGGTAGATCGGAAGACACTTATCAGGGGGGCGGAGCATTACATGATTCTGCCGAAAGTTGCCGAAAATTGGCTTAGGCTGAAATGACACCGGCACTTCCGTAGATCCATCTGTTGCAGGACTGATACTCTCGTCAAAGACGGGAGAGTCAAAGCGATTGACACCACCACCACCACCATCATCATCATCTTCATCATCAAGATCGCAACTCCCGACTTCATCACTGTCACCAGCTCCACTCCAATAGGCTAAAAACTCCTCGATAGTGGTTTCACTGCTGAATGGGTTGTCTAAAATCACGACGCTGTTCGCCTCAACAAGGTAATCAAACTCCGATATATTCCTGTACCACTGCTGCAATAGACTGAACATTGCCCTGCCATCTTGTTTGATCTTCTCGGTGTATTCGTCCTCGTCCAAAACGTCAAACTCGTAGCAGTGAACGATATCGAGAAGAGCCGCCTTGGTTTCCCCTATGTCCACTTGCGTACTCGTGCTGATAAGACCCGTAGTTTTGTCCCTCTTCATCCCAGCATGTGAAAGTGAAAGGACTGTAACGAGGGGAAGGGTGAGAGAGAGGCCATCTGTGTCGTGAGTTCCGTACCAGGTAGCCGCTCGCAGATCTTTGCAAACTGCAGACACCTTCAGACTATTGATTTCCAACTTAGGATGAGGGGTCGTGTTAACTTCAGCAGTCGCTTTTGGATGCGCATCTTCGGACTCCATCGCTCCAACATCCGAATCTTGAAAGAAATTGTGTTCGAACCAGGGCAAAACGTCGATACGTAGCGCAATCCAGGGTGAAAAGGTTGAGTCCCCAGCCACCGTCAAGTCCATCTCGAGTGCCAGAGATTGGCTCCGGAAGTTGTAGTAGCGGTCGTGCAGAGAAAGCATTTTATCGGACGGGGGAACATTGTAAATGCAGTGGTGCTTGTACGGAGTGTCAACGGAAGAGTCGTCGGCCAGAGACCAAGCGAGCTTGACAGTTAAATTTGCGGTGGGGATTAGAATAAGGCTGTGACGGTCGCCCGTATTGAGGTGCGTGTCACCGTCATTGTCGATTTGGTTCTTAGGATCGTGAAATACGTCGAATCGGGGGGAGGTGGAAGTGCTAGAACGGTCTCGAGTGCGATTGCGGCGGCCCATTTCCATAAAAGGGTAGGAAATCCGCGGAAGGGAAAGCACAAGGTCCCCTACGTCGACGGAGAATTCGGAAGTGGAGTAGAGCATCCGAGTTGACTCAGACCTTATCATGGCGCACCAGGAGGAATTTTCCACTCGATCAAGCAAATGACGGAAGATGAAAATGTTGGTCTGTATATTTATTTTCCCATGAATCCAGTATCGAATATTATCCCACCATCCTATCCTGGGTTGCAATTTAGCAGCTTGCACATCACTGGGAGGAGGAGTCATTCTCTCGATGACCTTGTCTAGAAGCAGCATGTGAGGAATCATCACCGCTCCGTAATTCACTTCAAGTAGGGAAGATTTCAAATTAAGATCGATGTAAACTTTGGTCGGAATGCCAAGGAATTTCAGCGTCACGCCGTTGCTGCGAGGACGCGTGCTCGGAAAGAATGAACTTATTGGATGTTGTTTGTGAGTTGGAGCGGGTAAAGAGGGAGAAGATTGGTGAAGGGTTGTCAAGTAAAGGAAGCCATTCAGCTGACAATTCTGAAGCGCAAAGAGCGGAATCTCTCGTGATAGAGGGTGGATCGAAATCACCAGGTTCCGAGCATTAAGCCTAAGCTCTCCTCCCTTGTTGAGACCATATAAATTTTCATTAGGATCTTCATCCAGCTCATTGAGGTGAGTCTTGGTTAGGGAAGGGGGAGTAAAGCGGTCGATCTTGAGAGTAAAATCTTCCATGCTGAATCGCAGGCGGTCCACCAAATTGTTGCTGTCGTTTATAGGACCCTCAAGACCGATGAAATTGAAGGTGTCTATTGCTACGTCAATCTCCATCAGTTGGTATCCTATTTTTGACGTCTTGGATACCTTACATTCCCTGAGCCCCTGGAATAGAGCTGTCGTGAACTCGTTTGCTGCGTCGATGAACCTTCCAAGGTGAAGAGTTGGGGCGACAGTCATGTTAAGATTGTTTATGTGGATCGTGAAGAGCTCAACGAGGGGATCGTGGGCCGTGTTTGTCAGCAAATCATTCATGCGATTGTTTTCGTTCCCGTCGTCGAAGTTATAGTGCTGAAGGGCACTCGTATGGTACTGGTTCAGCTCTGATGCAGTCGCAAGTCGAAACACATCATGAAACTTAATTTCGTCAAAAGTCATGAAAGCTGGCATGTGGTCGTTGACGTCCATCACGGTGTGACCAGCTGTAAGCTGTACATTTGGCTTGGATTGACCAACGAGTAAAGCCACATCTGCATTTAAGCCTCTCATCTTGACGTTCATTTGTTGCTCTTCCGAGAACTTGACATGGACGTTCGTGATCACGGAAGAGGACATTTTGACGAAAATTGGCGCCTTTTCGGAAGGGGTGCGAGGAAAGCCCCCGTTAAGTATCAGGCGAGTGTGTTTATCTGTGGTGGATTGGAGCTCAATAGAAAGCATCACGCACCAGTAGAGCTTGCCGCAGAGCTTCATCGTAGCTGCGCCCTCAGAAGTGACCTGAATGTGCTTAGTATTCTTGTGTTCGTCGCGTTGGGCGGGGTGGACGACGCAATTGAAGTGAGACGAGGAAACGAAATCTGTCCTTAGCGGCTGGCTATTGCTGTTGTGTGCAGACCCGAAAGAAACCAGGAAGGTGTCAGCGGCAACAGTGATGGGGTCTATCGGTCCACTTTTGGGAAGAACTCCGCTGATCCTGGTGCCGAGGCCCAGAGCACGAATCGATACAATTTCGGCGTTTTTGGTGTGTGTGCTATTTGGATTGTTTTTGTCCGAGGAAGATACGTCAACAACGGGAAGAATGACATTCGGGAAACTAATCTCCATGCTACTCTCGATCATGGATATACTCAGCGTTTTATTTCCGTTTGTCGACCCAGCGTTAGACGAGGGGGGCGAATCGACGCTCGAGAGTGTCATGGAAGGCGACACAAAGTCCATCTTGTAGACGATGTATCGAGGAGCATCGGGAGGGTACGTGCCAAGGTGATGGCCCACATCGTCGTGCAAATACAAAGTGAAGTGGGAAGATGTAATGGAAAGATTCGTCTGGTAGGGCGGCGGAGGAGGAGATGTTGGCTTTTTCGGCCGCATTGGGGGCGGTTCTGGGAACTTTTGCGGCTCATAGTCGTAACCACGAGATCGCTTCATTGTCGACAATCGCCCGAACCAGCGGACAGTGCACGGCTTCAATGTTAGCTCCAAACCATCTGATGCAAAGTCAATTCTTGTTTCAGTTGAAGTTATTCGGTGGGTCGGAGAGAGAATAAATGATTTGTTCCTCCGATGACGAGTGTGATGGGTATGAGCGTTTTCGGCCAAAATCTTGGTGCTGGAAAAGACAACGTCACTCGATTTCCAGAATGTTGTTTCACCAGTTTTCAAATAGGGCGAGGAAAAACAAACCTCCACAGTGTAGCGGGGGTGAGACTTATTAGATGACGAGGGGGAGACAACTGGAGTATCACTTGTCGAGGAGGTGGTAGAAATAGAAGTTGGGATGTTCATCCCCCCCCGAATTGAGAATTTTCCCGTGTCAAATACCAGCGAGGAGTCGGCGTGATTGTGACGCTCAACAAGGTCGTTCGCACCATTTTTAAAGTCATAATCTGGTTCACTCATCTCTGGCAATATCGTGCCAGATACACGGCCGCTCAGAGAAATTTCCTTCAGCGATCGCATTTCCTTAAAGTCGTCCGTTTGTTGGCGGGGAAGGGGGGGGCGATAGTTGGAGAAGATTTTGTGCACATTTTTGGCCGTCGTAATGATGGAATCATTTAGAGCGTGCTTTCGCAGACTTTTCAAGGAGGTTTTAAACACCACATTAAGCTCACTTGACGTTGAGAGGGAGAGGAGAGGGTACGGGTATATCCCCGAAATTATGATGTTGGTTACAAAGGGGTTTTCGAAGGAAAGGGCAACGCAGTCGTCGTCATCAACACCGCCATCGTCACCGCGGGCAATCATTTTAACGCCCCCTATTGTTATGGAAAGCCTCGCCTCGTTGCGCGGAGAAATGCGGTGCCGCATTCCCACTTTCACGCTGTCGACTGAAGCGATGTTGGTGGTCGTCGACATGAATTTGCCGCTGCCGTCCTCAGGATTGAGGTCAGCGTCAATGACGCGCGTTGTCTGGGAAAAAGTCGCCCCATTTACTGAAAGTGAGAAGAAACGGGCAAGCAAGAGAGCGTGTGTAAAATTCTTCAAAATCGCGTCCGGCTTGGTCAGCAGAGGCAGGGTTTCCCCAGGTTCAGCAGAGTCAGTGTCATTTTCGTCATTTTGGTTTGCAACCGGAACAGAGGAAGAGGAATACAGATTCGTCGTGAACTGAACCGAGAATCCATGAAAGGAAAGGCCAAATGCTGTTTTCACAAGGTCTGTGTCTGTGCTGTCATCATTGTCATTTTCATCGTTGCCGCTATCTTCATCTGAGTCTTCGATTTTTTCACTGCTAGATAGAGATATAAGCCATCGCCCAATATATTGCACAATCCGCACTTTGTCGACTGTCACAACTATTGTCTCTTCCTTCTTCCCAACAATTGTATTTTTCGAGTCGGTGTATGTCCGGGTAAGTGTGTAGGTCAAGGTTGGAGAGTACATCGTCAACCTATAAATTGTTATCGAATTGATTTTCACAGAGTTAATATCAGTAACAGTCGTTTCTGTGATATCGCCACACACTTTCTGCCTCCTTTTCCGGAACGCACCCATCATATGCGGGAGGATGAACAATGTCGATACCACAGTTCCCAGAAAACGGGGTGTAAGCAGAATAAACACCACCACCGCGATGAGGCATACCAGTTCAAACAGCATTGTGAAGTCGACTATGTCATTGTTTATTTTTGAGCAACGCAAGTAAGAATTTATTTATTTCACCATTTTTGCGATGATAATCAACTTTCCTCTTGAAACTCGAACTTTGAAAAAACGTTCCTTTCGACCTTGATATTCTCTCTCTAGCTTTCGCTAATTTTTTTTAAATTGAATAAATCATTTACAAGCGCCCGGGCTCAGTTCATATTGCTGCTGACAAAGCCAAGGAACAAGAAACAACAACACAACACGCATTAGTTGACTCAGTTGAAATGGCTAACTCCGTCGTCTACATATTAAGTGTGTTCGTGTGCGCGCACTCGTTCCGGGCGTTATACCCAACTATACCCTTGAGACGGCCATTGAGTCAGTCTCCAAAACTGCAACCAAGGCCACTGCTAAGGACAGAGCTGCACTTCAAGGAAAAGGACGAGCCGATTGTGGTGGGCAGAAACAAAACAGCGGTATCAGCATTCGCTGACTTCGACTTCGACAACCCGTTTCCCATGGACGAGAAGGCCGGGGCGTTCAATATGACAAATTTGATGAAAAGTGTTGGTACATTTCGAGAGCTTGCTACTCCCTACTTTACTGAGAGTGAAAACGGGCGGACAGCAATTCTTACTGTATTGGGGTTGACACTGTTGAATTCTGGCGTTTCTGTCCTATTCTCTTACGTCGGTCGCGACTTCATGTCCAGCTTGAACTCAAAGGATACAGCGGAATTTGGGGTGATGTTACAAAAATATGCTGCGGTGCTTATTGGATGTGTGCCTGTGAGTGTAATTTATAGGTATCAGCGAGAAAAGTTGTGTCTAAACTGGCGGGAATGGATGACCACTAGGGTGCTGAATCTGTACAAGCGAAATAGGGTCTACTACAATATTGAGCGTTCCCCATCCTCAACTTTGATTGACAATCCCGACCAGCGCATAACAGAAGATATCAGGTCCTTTACCACCTTCTCTCTCACGATCCTCATCACATTGACAAGGTCGGTGATTGATTTGCTGAGTTACTCTGCAATTCTATACTCGATCAAGCCTGACTTGTTCCTGGTCATTGTAGGATACAGCATCTTCGGGACAGTAGTAACCTCCGCAATCGGTGGGAAGCTCGTGCCCTTGAACTTCAATCAGTTACAGCGGGAAGCAAATCTTCGATATTCTCTCGTCAGGATACGCGAAAATGCCGAGAGTATTGCGTTCTACGGCGGCGAGGAGCTTGAGATCAAGGGGGTGGTCGAGAGGTTGGAAGGAGTTGTGGAAAACGCCATGGCCGTCATTACCCAGAGCCGAAACCTTGAATTCTTTACCACAAGTTACTCGTACTTGATCCAAATCCTCCCGGTCTCAGCCGTCGCCCCCTTGTATTTCGCCGGCACAATCCCGCTGGGCGTCGTTACACAGACGACCGGAGCTTTCAACCACATTCTAAACGATCTGAGCATTGTGGTGAACTCTTTCGAAGGGCTGAGCGCTTTTTCGGCCGGTGTGGAGAGGCTGGGGGAATTCTTGGAGGCCATCAGAAATTTTGATGGCGAGCGAGTGGACGATGAGGGTAGCATTATGAGTTTCGAAGACGTTTCAGGGGAGAAGAACGAGGCAGATAAGGCGGTTAAGAAGACAGGGGAAAGGGAGATTGTCAATGTCAGCGGAAACAAGATAGCAACCACGACTGATTCATTGTCACCGGCCGTAATTTTTTCTTGCGACGACCTGACCATCAAGACCCCAGACCTCCAACGAACGCTAGTTAGTGGCCTGACAGTGAAGTTAAAACCGTCTTCGAATCTTTTAATCGTCGGTTCCTCTGGATCAGGGAAATCTTCGCTGTTGAGGACGATAGCAGGACTATGGGATGGTGGAAGCGGGAGCATTTCTCGACCGAAACTTAACGAGGTTTTCTTTTTGCCTCAAAAACCCTACTGCACGGTGGGATCGCTCCGAGACAACCTCTTGTATCCCTGTATAATTTCTGAGGACATGGTTTGCGATTATGCAGACGATGACAAACTCCTACGGGTATTAGATGAAGTTGGGCTCCATGATCTCGCTGCCCGGTGTGCGCAGGAGGGAGTCGACAGGCAGGATGGCTTAAACACGGTGAAAGATTGGACAAACATCCTCTCTTTGGGAGAGCAACAGCGTTTGAGGTGAGGAGGCTGGCTGGAGGTTACCACCACCATCATCACCCAGCTTCGTTCTTGTCCCGCCGACACTCTCTCACAAACAAAAATTACTAACGATCCTCACTCACCCTACCCCTCAATTTTTAATCCGACACAGCTTTGCCAGACTATTGTTGAATCCCCCCAAATTGGCCTTGTTGGACGAGGCAACTAGCGCGCTGGACGAGAAGAACGAACAGACCATGTACGAAAATATCCAAAGAATTGAGGGTCTTACATTTATATCGGTCGGGCACCGCCCCTCTCTTTTGAAGTATCACAACAACAAGCTCATTTTGGGAGGCGACGGTGGAGGGGAGGTGAAAAAAATTGGAAGGGTCGAGAGAGCTCGAGGGTGATTTAAGAACGTAGGTCGATGCTAAGTAGGGGAATAATGTCGGAATGAGAAGGTTGTACAGCATTAAAATCTGCCATCCCAGGGTTTTTGGGTGCCTCTGCCGCCAATTCGGCTGTTATCATTGTATCTGTTCGTTGAAGTAATCTGCTGTTTTAAAAGCATAGCACGGCTGTTTGGTGGCGGCTTGGGCTTGTTGACAATGTTTTTACACTTCGGAATATGTCGAGCACCGGCTGTCTGGTTGAAGTTCCGCCCGCAATGTGGACAATTGACGTAGTCTTTATAATCATTTTCGTCTCGTTCCGCAGGAGGTAGATCCATAACATCGCCGCCCTTGTCCAGGAATCGTTGAACTTTTTTTGCTTCACGTATTTTTTTTTGGAAATCATTGTGTTTGTCTCGCCATGACGACGACTTAGAAGACTGCGACGTTGGCTGCTGGAGTCCGCCAAGAGCATACTTTCCCGAGTTTCCCGAGGAGGTTTTTTTCTTTCCCCGTGACGGGCCGCGTGTCTTCTCAACATCTTCGAAATCCTTTTTTTTCTTTCCCCGTGACGGGCCGCGTGTCTTCTCAACATCTTCGAAATCCTTTGTCCGTTGCTCCTTGGTATCAAAAACCTCGACCTTCCTCGCGTTGAGTTTTCGGCAGATTTTCTGGTGAACTCCCAATCGATCAGGGGCAAACTTTCGATTGCAAATCGCGCATGACATCCGCCCATCGGAATCTGTCCCCATGCTATGGGGGGGGGTCGCTCGCGTGGCTAGAGCCATTGCCACTGGCTTAGAAGACATCATTCTGTTTCCGCTGTTATTGGCGGCAAAGCTTTCAGTCGTGACATAGGAAATTGTCTTCACCACACCACCACCTGATTCAATTCTCTTATTCCTCATTACGCGAATCCTCGCAGGACATCGCTTTTCATGATGCTGCATATCATCCTTTCTCACCATTTCATCGCACCATCGGCATGGAATTTCTGCTCTCTGCTGTTTCTTCTCGCATGCCTTCAGGTGGAAGGGAAGTGAGGCTGGGAAGAATTTTTGGGAGCATAGAGGACAGCAAACTGTGTTTTTTAGCATCGTCTACCGTTCGGGCGGTGATCTACCAGACAGCGAGTAAGACGAAAGCACAGTGTGAAGTTGGATTATTTGAGAAGTTTTTTCTTTCTTCTGTTGCATTTGCAGCGGGTTTTAATAGGCAATATCGGGAAAGAAAAGTATTGTCACGTGTTGTATCGAAAAGTTATTTTATTCTAGATTGGGGAAAAAGTAAAAGAGAAGGTTGTGTTTTTTAAGTAGTGCCGATGAAACCCTATTCATGTATTTCCCATACAGCATCACATGGACGATACAAAAACATGTAAGCTAGTACTCCTCGGCAATGGATCAGTCGGGAAAACATCAATAATTGAGCGTTTCAGAACGGACGGCTTCATAAAGATCTACAAGCAAACGGTGGGGTGTGACTTTGTCGAGAAAACACTTGATATTCGAGGTGCCCCTTGCAAGATATCCGTCTGGGATATCGGGGGGCAATCTATAAATAGTGACAACCTAAAAAACTACGTTGAGGGGGCCGATGGGATATTTTTCTGCTATGATGTGACTGACTCAAAGAGCTTTGATGATCTTGGTGACTGGCACGGAAAGGTGGAGGAGCTTTATGATAAGAAAGATGCCGCTCTTGAACGGGAATTTGCGCTGAAACAAAACCCCGAGAAAAAGAAAAGCAGGCGAAAGTGCCCCAAGGCCAAGAGGGCAAACCTCTATTTGACAGGCAACAAGATTGATCTAATTGCTCAGCGGCAGGTGACCGAGAATGCACATGTGAACTTCATAACAGATTCAGGATTGAAAGATGGATTCTTTGTTAGTGCTGGTAGCGGTGAGAATGTCCTGACAGCTTTCTACAAAGTCGCCGCTGAGACCTTGGGGATTACACTTTCAGGCTTTGAGTTGGAGTTCACTAAGAAAGTGCTAGGGGTGAAGATTTTTGAGGATGAGGCGGGGGGGAAGGGGAAGTTGAAGGGGAGCGCAAAAATTGAGGAGGAAGATAAGGCCAGTCACGAGGCTGTGATGGCCATTATGAATGGTGAAGGTGGTGGCGGTGGTGGGTGCAACTGTGTCTTGCAGTAATTTTGAGAGAGAGAAGTAGATTTCAACTGACTGGATTGGATGGAGGTTGTTTTTCAAATTCGCACACTTTATATTTTAGCAACAAGAGCATTCAAACAGTACATTCAGGCCAGCATTACCGGACGATAGCTGCGACGGCGTTAATTGCCCTCTCTATTCGGTAGACAAGAGTTCCATCATCCCACTTGGCGGTTCCGATTCTTGCAATGGCCTCCAAGAACTCAGGATAAATCATCTGTTTCTGGTGAGAACTTCTCGTACCCTCCGCAACAGCCTTCTTTTCTTCCTCACCAACAGCTGAATCATGCTGCGAGCCGCTAAACGCCTGCCTGACCTCCTTTAGAGTGAGCTCATCATTGGTCTTTGCTGTGGTGCGTTCAAGCAGTTTGGCATCCTTGATGCAGTTACCGAATTCCTGAATGTTCATACTGTTCTCCCCACTTTGGACTTCCGAAGTGTCTGCAAAACGGTCCCCATAAATGCTGAAAACCTTGCTGAGTTCCTCTTCCTTCTCTTTGAAGATCAGAAGCACCTCATCGCTCGCAATGGCGCTCTTGATGGAAGTTCCGGCCAAATTTGCCTCAATGTACGGTCTCAAGTGATCCTCAAAAAGCTTGGTTAAGGCCTCCACAGGGTTGAGCTTTGCTGCCCTCTTGCCTCCACGTGCTGCAGCCACTGAATTGGACCTCCCTCTACCGCTGGTGATGTATTTATGCACTGCCACATTCACCAGTGAAATAAAAAAGTCGTGCTGATGGAACTCGTTGTTGGAGTCTTCGTCGGTGATCTTGCTGCTCGTGAAGAGCTTTTGGACATGGTCTGTCTGCATGTTCTTCAACGCTTCGCACTCTTTCATGAAATTATTGAATTCCATGAAACTCATGGTGCAAACACCAGCATCCGCCCCAATGGCTGCCGCATGCTTGAACATATCGCCAAGGGCGAACAAATTTGTTGTGAAGAATTTGCGAATTTTGTTCTGCATCTGGTAATCAGGCACAATATTCTCCAAAACGTTGCCCGTCGTCATCCGGTTCCACTCATCTTTCATCTGGTCGACGACGTCGGCCTCATTGTGAAACTGGGGCTTCATGACAACCCTCATCTCGTTGATCTTCTTCCTCGCCTCCTGCAGCCTGCGCTGGAGCTCATCTTCCTCGGCCGCTTTACGAGCCTCTTCGATTTCGTCCATTTGCTCTTTGAGGGCACGTTCGCGGGCCTCCGACTGCTGCTCCGAAACGTTGAAAGCGATGAACGCCCACTTGGCTAACTGCGGTGTTCCTCGATCATTGACGCTCACCTTCTCAATCAACTCAATCGTTACCTCTTGTCTGTCCTTCAAATGGTCCTTAAGCAGTGCGTCAGGGTGATAGAACACAGACTCGTCGGTGTAAATGGTGTTGGGCATCAGTTGGGTGTTGTGGGGCTTGGGAGCATTGGTCTGTTCTCTGTTGCGGAGACTTCCATGGGGAGAGGTGGTGAAGCGGGTGGAGGCGGCCAAGCCGAGCCACTTGAATGTGCACGTACCATCACCTACTGGGACGTTGAACTTTTTCTCCTTCGATCCGTACACACAAGTCACAGAGAGCTTCATTTTTTAGTGTTGCTGTTGTCGTTGCCGGGTGGGTGTTGGGGAGTATGCGAGAAGGTAAGACGCGTTTTATGAAAGTGACGGGAGTGGAGAATATTGTTGTTGTTCGAATGGGACAGAAAATGGAATTGTGCGGTTATTTTTTGATGAATAAGTTAAGTTGGGAGAGAACCCAATGCATTGCAATTTGTAATTCTCCTATAATAGTCCAAGGACTTGTGTTTTTTCGTGTTTCTCTCCTCTAACTATTCGGATTTTGGGTGTAGATATAGGTTGATCAACCGTCCACCACAATCTTTACAATTGTCCTCAGTGGTGGGGGGCACGCTTTTGACGATGAGGGTCAAGACGCTCTGCTTGGTGGTATCGGTAACTTTCTCCCTATTCCTCCTGCAATCCTTATTTTCCCTCCGAATCAGTTTGGGTCTTTCAAACCTCCGCACCAACACCGTCGGGGACGAGAACCGCGCAGCACAGGCTAGGGGCATCATACATAACACTTGTTCAAAACTATCCGTGCACGACTATGGTACCAATGAGGGAACTCACAAACGCACCATGAAGAGTTATAGGAGCGTGTTGAATGACCACGTTACTTTCACAATGCTTACATCCGAAGAGAGGATTAAATACTATCTGAACCAGTGGAGCGACACCAGCTGCTCGAATCCGGCTTGCGAGTATGCCCAGCGAAACTACCTCGACGAGAATCCGAAAAAGTTCCCCACGGTGAATTTATACAGCGACGAAATGTACGTCGAGAACATCTACTGTGTCGACTTCTCTTCTTACGAGCAGAAAGCCATCACTGACAAAATAAACCTCATGGCAAAGATGGGGGTCGGGGATAATTTGTATTTGTATTTCCATGAGTTCATCAGTCAGATGGAAAGAGCGAAGACGCACCTCACGACGCACAAGTTGGAAATATCTCGGGGTGCAATCGACTCGACGGAAACCCCCCGGCTGTCCCAGTTGCCGGTTAAATTCGGGGACGACAAGAGGAACATCAACCTGCCGATATTGAGGAAGACGAGGCTGGCGGGGACGGACGAATCCGTCATACTCTTCAAGATGGGCGGGTGGAGACATTGGGTCGGGTTACCGAACGTCGTTCTGGCCGACACCGTGCCGTGGGAGGAGAAGAAGGGCATGGCTGTCTGGAGAGGAAGCAGCACGGGGGGCTGTGCGTATCCCAAGCAGATTTACCTCGATCCCAAGGACGATCCCAACCAGCATTACTGCCCCCGGGCTCAGATCATCAGGAGGATACCCTGGTACGATGAGAAATTCGGCGACATCCTCGACGTCGGCGTGACGTCCTACGTTCAGAACGTCGAACCGCTGTGGGGATACAAGAGCGAGATGAGCCGCTTGGAACAGATGAGTCACAAGATGTTGATTGTGGTGGAAGGGAACGACGTTTCTACGTCCGGCAAGTGGGCCATGACAACTACCAGCGCCATTTTAACGACCAAGCCCACTGTCAGTAGCTGGCTCATGGAAGAACTGTTGGTGCCATACATCCACTACATACCAGTGGCCGATGATTTCAGTGATCTAGAGACGCAGGTACAATGGTGTCTCGACAACGATGAAAAATGCGAGCAGATTGGACTCGCGGGACGGTGCTTCATGGAGCCATTTTTGGACAACGAGAGCGAGGAGGAGAT
>Ga0115556_1000899_pt1 | contig 20160 bp, 9 predicted proteins | sample COGITO_mtgs_1104_5_FD_87282 | JGI IMG/M metagenome (GOLD analysis project Ga0115556, IMG submission 87282) | Pelagic marine microbial communities from North Sea - COGITO_mtgs_110414 | ecosystem: Environmental > Aquatic > Marine > Epipelagic | place: Germany:Helgoland, sampling site Kabeltonne... | reverse complement strand
AAATCTCCAATCTCGTGCTGACGCGTGACCGCGTAACACTTGTGCGTCGTAAACATCCACTCGGCGAATTTATCCGGCGTGTCGTACATTTTCGCATTTTCTCTCAACTGCTTCTCGGATTCGATTTCCCTCTCCTCTCTGGCTATTAAAGTTTCCTTGGACAATCCCGAATCTCTCGTCGAAACGAATCGGATTTGCGTGTCCTCATCACCATTCCCTTCTAAAGGCATCCCCCACACCCACTCAAACGCCGCTTTCACTCGTCTCATGTGAAACTTAGACGTCACCACCTCTACGTTTTTCCACCCCCTCGGAATAGCGTGCACGTACCTGGTAAAATACGCGTTACCGATGGTATCCATGCTCGACGTATCCTTCAAAATCTTCCCGGGATGGACGTCGTGCGTATCGATTAAATATTCTGCCATCATCGTCGATTCGTGATAAATAAATCCTCCTTTTTGTAACGGAGGTGGTTTATGCGGCGTCGCCGATCCGGCTATGCATATGTACGCTTTCTCGTTCGCTTTTTTATGCGCCTCTGCGCAATAGTCCAAACGCTCCAGGACCCACTCGGGAAGCCACAAATTATCTGGAGTAAATCCACCGGCTACGACTACGATTGCATCTAAGGACGACGACGAATTATTGTTCTCGTCGTTGTTGTTGTCCTTGCGTCGTTTACCTCGCATCCATCCTTCCTCGGTCCCGAGAGAAGAATACGAAGATTTTGAAAGATATCGAAAACGAGAGTGATGATGTTTCCCGCAAAAGCTGCTCCTCTTCTTTCCCCCAAAAAACAAAAAGCTTTTCACACCGCTTTTACTGCTCCTATTCCTAGTGTTGGCACAAAATAACGCCGCCGCTGCTGCTCTCGTCGTCGTCATCGTTCTCGTTCTCGTTCTCGTTCTCGTTCTCCTCGTCTCTACAAGCAGAAGAGAAAAAAGAAGAGTCACACACAACTACTAACGAACTTGATGAAAAATAAAAGCACTCGTGTCTTTTTCTTCGCTTTTTTTGTTCTTTTTTCCTCTTTTCGTTTGCCTCCTTTTTGATCGGAAAATTCTCTTCACTCTTTTCTCTCTCTTTTAACTAAAATCAAATATGTTTGCTGCGAGATTGCTGAGATTGTCTTCTCCTTCTAAAAAGACGACGACGACGTCGTGTTCGGCGGCTGCTCGATGCGTGGGAGCAGCAGCGTTTGCGAATACTACTAATAGTCTCAGCGGTGGTTTTGCGAGAACAACAACAGCGCTTCTTCTTCAAAATCATCATCATCGGCGTTTTGGGAATTTTGCATTTTTGCCGGCGCATCAGAGGAGTACTTTTTCTTCTTCTTCTTCTTCTTCTTGTAAAACTTCTTCTTCCGCGAGTTTCAAGGAAAAGGGAAACGACGACGACGCGAAACAATACCAATTACGGAAGAATCAAAGAAGAGGAGAGGAGCGTGGTGGTGTTAGTATTGGCGGAAGAGGAAGATTTTTAGGAAGGAGATCGTTCAGTGCGGATGCTGGTTCGTCGTCGTCGTCCGAGGAAAGTGAAGGCGTCGTAACGACCACCTCTTCTTTGTCTTCTTCGTCTGAGAGCGCGCGATTGTCGGCGATTTTGAGAGCGGAGATTAAACACGAGGCAGAATCGTACGAACAGTCGGAAACGGCGAAAGGTGGACCACCGGATGGGTGGACGCTGAGCGAAAGAGAAGGGGATTGCGACGTGTACTTGTCCAAGGAATTTGGCGAAGACGAGGAGATTTTGGTGCACTTTTCCGCCTCGGACGATCCGATGGAAACGGAGTACGGACGAGACGACGATAACGGCGTGGACGATGTCATCGACGAAGGTTTAGGCGACGAGGATATCGAGGAGGAGTTTTCTGTGACTGTTTCGAAGACTGGAAGCGGGAAACAGTTGGAATTTTTTTGCGTCACGGATGGCGAGTTGATTGAGATTCAACACGTTCAATACGAAGGTTTCGAATGGAACGAAGGAGGAGGAGGAGAAGGAGGAACCGGTGGTGGTGATGATGATGCAGAAGGCGAGGGTATTTTATTTGACGAAGAGTTTGACGACAACAACTATCCCGGGCCGCATTTTGAGGACCTGGATAAAGGCGTCCAGGATGCTTTTTTATCGTATTTAGAAGAGAGAGGAATAAACGCGGCGTTGGCGGATTACATCGTCGAGAAGAGAATAGATAAAGAACAGAAAGAGTATACGAGTTGGTTGGAAAAAGTCGCAGACTTTCTCAAATAAGAATAGTAAACGTGTGATGTAATATACTTGTCCTTTTATACAGGCGAGAGGCGCCTCGTTCCGATTCGTTTTCTAAAACTTGTTTGCTATTCGTATTTTTACAATTTTTCGCGAACCATGGCGGTACCGAATAACTCCCACGTTCGCTTTTCATTACCTCGCGTTCGTTTGCGCGCCGGTAAGTACTGTCGAACACATATTTGGATCCAGTTATCCGTGCCGTTGCTCCCATTCAAGAGCGTATGTTTTCTAGTTCTCAGCTGGTGCAACGTCGCCCTATTCGCGCTCAAATCGCACGGGGGCAACCCTCTCAAGAAGTACTTACCTTCCTCTGGCGATACCGTCACGCGCAAAACGCCCGTCGCGTCTTCGACTAATATTTTGAAAACGTACTCCCATTCGTTCGTGACTGGATTTTTCACGCACCACTCCTTCTCGTCTTCCGGCCAGAACTTTTGCGCTCGAACGTATAATCTGTGTCTATTCGGTGCCTCTTTTAAAAGCGCGGATCGAATCGTATCCCATTTCACTTGCGGATGCATAATCATGGTAACGTTTGGTGCATCCACGCCTACGTTTGGCGCCCAATTCGCTACGATATTAGCCTTTTGACGAAACTGAACTTGGTCCAACCACGTCGGATGGCCTTTCGCTTCAACCATCCATTTTGAATTTGCGAAGAAAGCGCCGTTTAACTGCGCTCCGTGAACACCCGCGGTAAGATTTCTTAATTTCACCCACTGCCCTTTCTTTGGCATCTCGTCGCTAAAATCAAAGCCTCGAATGTACACCGGAAACGCCGAGCCGTAGGATACGGCGTCTCCCATTTCTTCGAGCATTCGTCTCGTCGACGGCGGGAAATCCTGGCCTCGTTCGATGACATCTTGCGTTGGATTGATGTCTTGATCTATTGGAAGCCAATACATGGGCCCGAGCGCCTCCGCTTGGTTCGTATCGTCCACGAGCTGCGGAAAATCCGGCGTCGATAAACTCATCGGCGCCGCATCAGAACCGTCCCAAACGAAAATCACTTCCGGATACCCGTCTCTGTACCCAACGTCTAATATCTTCACGTGCAAATCGTAATTTCTTTCTCGCTGAATATCTTGAATCCTTCTGTCGTACTTCCCTAAATACGCAATCTTTGGCATTCCCAAACATTCCGGCGTGTTCTTCCACGCGATTAAATTTTCAATCCTTTGTTGATCCTCGTCCGTAAACGTTATATCATTGGACGATCTCTGCTTCGCACTATCTGCATCCACAATCTGCGCCGGTTCGCCGCTAAACAGAACGAAGTGCGTTTTCGAATACGCGTTCCCGTTCGTAAACTGGCCTATTTTCGCGACGAACTGTATCGTCCCTTCCTCTCTTCCTCCTCCGTAGTGTTGGTTATTTCTACTATTCGGTCGGTAAAACGACACCTCCAACCGATGAAATCGAATCACATCTCCAACCTGCGCTAATATCGGTAAATCTTCCTTCTTATTCGCGAAGCACGCGATTTCAATAAACGGTGGATTCACTCGTTTCATCCCTTTCCTCGGCTTCATCTCGTCCCCGTTATAATCCGAGTTTAACGATTCGTCGAACAGTTTGAGTTTTAAATACGTATCACCACTTCTCGTGATTTGAGGTTGATATTTCTCCGCGACGATGCCGTATACGTGCGCGCGTTGCGTTTTCACGTTCGTTTTCTCCTCGATTTGATACAACTCCGCCAGGGAGAAGTACTCGTACTTCCCTCCCGTCGCTCTCTTCGACGCCATTCTTCTTCGATGTTGTTGTCTGTGCACAAACAGGCGTTTGAATTTTGAGACGAAAAGAAGAAGAGAAAAGTGAGGACAAAAAGGACGACGACACACACACAAAAAAACGAAAAATCAAAATTTTTTCACGTCGTGCGTCTTCACTTCATTCGAGCGCCAAAAGCAGTGGTGGAAGGGGAACGCGGGGTGAACGCGGAGAGAAAGAGAGAGAAGGAGAGAGACAGACAGAGAGAGACTTTTATTATTGCGAGCGGTGGTTTTCGACGGGGCTTTCTTTCTTTCTCTCTGAACGACAACAAGAAGAAGAAGAGACAAAAGAAAAGAATACGAGAGAATTTTTAATAACGTTGGACGTTGGAGAGGCACCCGGAAGAGAAAAACGCTGAGGCAGTCAACATCATTTCAGAGAGAGAAAGAGAAACGATGAATACTCACGAAAACAATCAAAACGATACAAACGACCAGCACGAAAGAAGAGAAGAAGAAGACAACAACAGCGAAGAGAAAACGGCGTCGAACACGACGGAAACGCGATCGATTTTTACAGGCTCGAATCACACGTACTCGGACCACTCGAGTTCAGACGAAGATGAAGATTTTGCGTCGGTCGGAGACGAATGCGCGGCACGAAATATTACATCGGCAGAAAACAATAAAGAGTTTGACGGCGAAGAGAGCGATTATTACGAACCGAGAGATTCCTTGTCGCAATTTTCTGGGTCGGACAGACACTTGGCGGAAGTTTTAGATCGACAGTTGAGCGCGATGGGCCAATCGTGCGCGGACGAAAACTCGTTAGACCCGGAAGACTTGAAGGCGCCGAGCGTACAAACCGACCCGACGAACCCGAACAACGATATTTTGAATTCAGATATGGATGAAAGCGTGAGTGGAGGCGGGACGCCGAGAGGGATAGAAGCGGAGTTGCGAGATCCCACGAAGTTTACGCTAAAGAATTTAGACACCGGGGCGGAATATTTAGTCGGAGAGGAAGCGGCGAACGCTTTGTTGCACAAGAAGAAGAAAGAAAAAAGCGGCGGCGGCGAGAGGAGGAGCGAAGACAGGGAAAATGCACCAACAGTGACAGACTTAACGACTGGGACAGTCATGTCTGTGGTGGAAATGGAACGGAACGTAGCTATTGAAGCGGTGACGTCGCCGATTTTGAACGAAGTCGAGAGGAGAGAACGGCTGTCGATGAAAGAAGAAGGAGGAGAGCAAAGCGAAGACGACGGTAAGACGAAGAAGAAAGGAACGAGTAGCACAACAGCGGACGTCGTCGGTGATAAAAAATCGACGACAAAACCTAGGAATCCCGGCCGGTGGTTGAAGAAACGATCGACCGAGGCTTGGAATAAAACGAAGGAGGTGAGTAAAATCGCGGCGGAGAAAATCGTAGAGACCAAGTCGCAGTTGCAGCATTCGCTCGAGGATCGCAAACAGGAGAGAAGAGCGCAAGAGGAAGAGAATAGCTCACACCACGCTCAAACTATAGTCAAACCTGGTTGCGAAGAAGTTGGTCAGTACCTCAAAGTGCACGTGAATAGGAAAGGGTTCAAAGATTTCTCAAAAGTTAAAGTGATTCAAAACGTCAAAGGCCACGAAGGCGCCGTCTGGTGCATGAAGTTTTCGCGAACTGGCAAGTTCTTAGCCACAGCTGGTCAAGATAGAATTGTTCGCGTGTGGACTATACAGTGCATGAAATCAGAAGCGCCGGAAAATGCAGACGAGTCGGAAAATTACCACGAAGACGGCGAGATCAAAACGTGTTCGTTCAAAAAGCGTGGAGAATCGATGTTCAAAGACGTTCCGTTGCGCGCATACGTCGGTCACAAAGGGGACGTGTTAGATCTGTGCTGGTCGCACACGGATTGGTTGCTTTCTTCGAGCATGGATAAAACCGTTCGATTGTGGTACACGACTATGAATGAATGCTTGAGAATTTTCGCGCACCAAGATTTTGTAACTGCGATTGATTTCAACCCGGTGAATGATAAATACTTTGTCTCTGGGAGTTTAGACGGTAAGTTGAGATTATGGAACATTCCCGATCACAGAGTCGTTGACTGGGTGGATATTGGAGAAATGGTTACAGCGGCGTGTTTTCAAAGCGATGGTAAATGCGTAGTCGCCGGATCATATCGGGGGAAGTGTCATTTTTACCAAACCGTCGGCTTCAAGTTTGAGTATCTCACTTTGCTCGACATTCAAAATCGCCGGCAAAGAAATCCGATGGGCAAAAAGGTTACCGGCTTACAATTCTTTCCCGGTGACGATCGCAAGTTACTCGTCGCATCGAACGACTCGCGGTTAAGAATTTATGACGGTTACCAGTTGAAGACAAAGTATAAAGGGCATAAGAATAAGAATTCGCAAATCAAAGCGACGTTTAGCGAACGCGGTGACTTTATAATTTGCGGTTCCGAAACTGAGTATCTTTTTGTTTGGCCGACGGTGAATACTTTCATCCCGAGCGCATTTCATGGCGGATATAAAAAAGACAAACACGCGACGTACGAAACTTTCGCCGCACAAACCGACATCGTTACGACGGCTGTATTCGCCCCAGAAGAAGTCATCATGGCGCGAATGCCAGAAAATGAAAAGAGCGCTTACGTATCGAGAAGAAAGTCCGATCAAGAGGAGATTGAGAGCTTGCGAATACTAGCGGCGAAAGAATTGAGTGAACAAGTAAAACAGTTGCGAATGAACTCCGAGGGAAACGAGAAAAAAGACGATAAAAAGGATACTCCGGCGTCTTCGTCAAATAGCATAAAAGCTCAAGCGTCGAAATGGGCTTTGGAAATCGCCGAGGCCAAAAAAACGTGCGAAGCGAGCTTTCGCAAAGCCGCTGGTCTCGGACAAATAATAGTTACCGCTGGTTACAGCGGTGAAATTAGAATATTCGAAAACTGTGGACCACCTGAGCAGCTGTCGTCGTCTCAGGTTGGGAAGTCTTCAAATAAAGAGTGAATGGACACTGAATTAGAAATAAATCGTCACGCGCTACCAAAAATAACAATGCAAACATGTCGCTAAAACTATCGACTAAAAGTATCTAATCGTCATCCGGTACTAACCCGGTTCTAAATCTAAACCCACCACTACTATCATTCTCTCGCGTTCTAGGAGTAGGCTCTGCAGACCCTGCGTTTATCCTTCGCATCGCAGCTATGACGTCATCTCTCCCTTCGGATTCCTTTGTGTTCGTATTCATCGTCTTTGCTTGCGGCGCAGATCTTGCGAGGCGAGATTCTAACGCTGCATTTGCAGCCCGTAAACCCATCTCTCGTCGCTCGGCATCTTTCAACTTCACACGAAAGATTGCAGTTTCTTTTTCCATTTCCGCGAGTAACTCGTGAATCGAAGTGATGAGCCGAATTTGCGCCTCGTCGATAACAACTCCGTCCTCTTCTCCATTCTCATCTTCGTCGTCGTCGTCCTCTCCGTCTGAAGTAGCGGCGCTCTCATCGGGATTATTATTGCTACTACCACCCGTATCGCCACTCGCCAATCGAGTTAAAGCATCTATAAGTTCTTTTGTTGTCGCGACTGCTTCGCTCGTTCTCGTCTCGCACACAAAATCTGCTTCGGACGTGGACATTTCGAGAAACTCGTTTTGTTGTTCTGCTTCTGCCGAGCGTAAAGACGAAGACACGTTTTGCTCCTGAGATACGGGTTTAGCTTGCACCTGCTTCAACCAGCTCTGTAACATTTCAACGATGGGAACGTCTCCACTTTCAATCAGCGCTTGGATCGCGTTCGATTGTCCAACGCGTCTTTGCATTTCCCTTCTCTCCTCGTTCATAGCTTCCGCGAGATTTTGATAGTATACCCGATCCTCGTTTGCTACATACAAAGCTCGCTCTAACTCTTTCGATCGCTCCAACGCATCCGTTTGCGTGTTCTCGTACAAGAATAACTTTGACTTGTATTCTAAAACAACTTCCTCCAATTCGACTACTTCTCTCGCTAACTCGTTCGCGCGTTCTCGAGTTTCGATATACCCTCGCCTTGAAGCGTCTCTGTCGTTTGAGATGCTCTGTTGAACGCTCGAGTGTAACATCATCTCGCTCGAAAGCTTGTTCAATTCGTTTTCCAACGCCGTACTTCTATTCTTCGCATTGTTGAACGCGCTCGTTAACGATTCGTTTTCTTCCATCAAACTTTCGATGATCTTTTGGTTTTTATCCATCCCGCGCTTGAGACTTAATTTTTCAGTCGTCAAATCGTCAATCATGTTTTGCAACGAGGTGATTTCGTCTTGCTCGAGCTTGGACATTCCGTTACCCGTACTAATACCACCAAACGGTGTCAGCGTTGAACCTCTGCCGAGCATATCTGAAATCGAAGACTCTCCTCCCATTTGTTCCTTCCTCCGTTTGGATTCTAAAATTCCCCTCTCAAAACTCGAGAGCCGTTGTTCTTCATTTTTATTCTTCTCCCTCTCCAAAAACTTGGAAAAAGAGTACGGCACGTCGTCGGCGTCGTCGTACCCATCCTTCTTCTTCGTCGGGCGGAAAATCGCTTCTAACTCGTCCATCGGCACGTCAATCGTGGCTTTCTTCTGCTTCGTCGGTGGAGCCATTTTCTTCTCTGGAGTCACGAATCGATTCACGTACTCTTCTGGATCGAAACTTTCATCCAACGACGACATCTTCTTTCTATCAATGTCAGCGTCCTCTTGCTCTTCGAAGCCACGCATATTCATCTTTACCGGCGGCGTCGCCTCTTCTTCCATCATACTACCCCCAGCCGCATTGTAACTCTCGTCGAAAGAAAATCGAGGCGGAGGCGGGGACATAAACGCCGCAACGCCTTCTTCTTCTTCTTCCTCCATTCCGCGTCGCGGTTGTTCAGCTGGAGCGGCAGGTTGCATCGGCGATGCGTGCGCGACAATGTCTTCTTCACCCTTAGTATTACCATTACTATATCTTACCGCATCTGGTGCCATCGTAAATGCAAACGTTTCGGTCGTATTCGCTGTTTCTTCTTCTTCTTCGTTTGTCGTCGGCGTCGTCGTAAAAGTCATTTTCATCGAGTCATCACTTTTTGGTTCATCACCATCTGCAACTAAAAATGGTGGTTTCGACGCCACCCTTTCCCCTAACGCGTTTTGGTGGTCCTCGTTCTTCGCAAAATTCAAACCAGAGATTGAAGAAACGTCCTTCTTCTCCTTCTTCGCCGCTTTCTTCTTTCTGTACGCGTCCAACTGCACCGTTGTCATGATAAGAAGTGAACACAACAAAACTCGTTAATAATTACATCCATCAAAAGAAGAGACGTTTGTGGGAAAAAAAAGAGAGAGAAACATATGCGCGTACCTTGGCCCGTCCCGCGGCTTTCGCGCTGTTGTTGTTGCTACTCATCGGGCAAAAACGATGTAATGAAGAGAATACTTTCTATTTCAGACAAAGCCGCCGCTCATTATTTTAAATCTGTGATGCGTGCGTTTATGTGTGCGTGTGTGTGTGTGTAATGCATTCTTTTCTTTGAAGCGTGGGAGACGAATCCCCTACTTCTTTTGCCCCCTCGGAGACAGACATCACATCATGACGAACAAAAACAAGAACAAAAACAAGAACGAGAATAACATGAACAACTCGAAAGAAGAAACCGAAGGGAGGGACACGCCTCTCTCTTTATACTCCGCGATCGTCGGAGGGGAAGGGCAGGATTTCGTGGCGACGACGCTGAGCACGAGCGCGCAGGTGTGTGACACGTTATACACGAGAGCGTTTTAGATTTCATTTCCCCATTTCCCCGGATTTTCAATCGTGTTGTCTCTCTCTTTGCTCTCTCTTTCTCTCTCTTGCGTTGGTACGATGATGATGAGCGTAATAAATTCTGATTTCTTCTTCTTCATCTTCTTTTTATGACGAGAACAGGTCGAAGCGGCGGTGCAAAAAGTCCAATCCTCGTGCGCGTTAAAAAATGCCTCCGGATGCGAACAATACCTCGGCTTGTTGGATCAGTTGGAGATTTCGCGACCGCTGGCGTATAAAAACATCTTGGACGACGCGTCGGAAGAATTACTGACTAGGATTAAAATAGCACCGCAAGGAAATTTATTGAGTTTATTGCAAGCCTCGTTCCCGTTTATCGGCATCGAGGAATTGAAACGGATCCCGTTGACTATTCTCGAAAGATTGAGTCCGGTGCCGGCGAACTATTTGAAACTGATATCGAGGGATTTGAGTATTTTTAGGCAGTGCTCGTTGAAAGTGCAGAGACAGGTGTGGGCGATGGATAAGGGGACGCTGAGGAAAAATTTGTCGAGCGTTTTAGATTCGTACGGAGAGGAGAAGGAGGTTGTGAGGAGACACTCGTCCATCGAGGACGTGCAGTTGGCGCCGTTAGTCCCCGAGGAGGATTGGAGCGCGCCGAGGAAAGAGTCCGAGGAAGACTTGGGTGGCACAGGAAGACAATCGCGCGGAAAACAAGTAGCGACAGCAGTAGGGGCGTCGAAGATAGCGAATAGCAAGAAGAGTAGTAAAGCGAATGCAATGCAAGGAAGGAAAGAGGCGAGTAAGAAAGCGACGACGACGGCAGGGGCGAAGACAACGAGCGCTGCCGCCGCAGCTGTCGCGGACGTAGTCGACAACAAGGACGTGCAACCAAGGCGAATATTGCGGGGGAAATCTCCAGCAATTCATCGTTTACGTAAGGTTGTCGGCGATAACATCACGCTGTATAATGCCGTCGTCCGAGAGATCCGGACGAGGTATGCCAATACCGGGGATCCTTCCACGTGCGCGTTACGCTCGCAATTTCTCATGGCATTTCACGACGACGAGGTGCAAGAATTGTGTGAAATTGATCCCTCACACAGACTCGCGTGGCTCATGGATGCCTGCGTTCGCGACAGGTACTTAGATAATAGAAGATTATTAGAAATGGGGAACATTCTAGACTCTGCGGAGTTAGCCTCGAGGAACGACGTGAAGAATAAAGGCAAGGGGCAACCGCCAAAGAAGAAATTAAAAGTAAAGTTCACGTTTGGTGCTGCCGCGAAACCAACCGTTTCGGAATCAGACGGAGGCGCATCGGCGGTTTCTCGCGTTCAAAAGATTGAGGATGTGGTGGAACCAGCGGAAACGATTTTAGGGGACATGGGAATGATTTTACGAGATCCTCCGGTGTTTCACTTGCTTTTACACGAGACCATGCGCACGTTACAATTCGTGGTGAAAGACGAACGACAACCTAAAACCGATACGAGATTGAAAAAGTTGGCAAAATTTGTTTGTTTAGCGCTTAATTCAAGAGAATTGTTGCAAAAAGGTGATATGGCTGTGGTATCCGCGGTACCTCCTGAGATTTTAGGAACATTTTTCCCGATGCTCGCCGATTTAATGATTGAAAAAATGCTCTCGGAAGATTCCGACGACGAAGATGAGTCAGACGATGAAGAGGCGAAGGAGGTCGACGATGCGGATGATAATGGCTCCGACGAAGCTTCCGACGAAGCTTCCGACGATGAGGACGACGACGAGGATTTGGAAGAAAAGATTGAAAAACTGGCGGAGATGATTACAGAGTCACCGGCAATTCGCAAGTTTGCGCTCATGTACGGAATAATTTGCTTGAAAGCTCCGGATAAAATCTCCTGCAAAGCGGCGAGATTAATGTTTGAATCCGTCGCAAAAGCATCCAAAGACATCGACGTGGTTGATGACAAAGACACCTATCTCATGCTCGCTACGCGAGTGCGCGGTATGTGTAGTGTGAACCTCCCTCAATACAAAACAAAAGGCAAGAGGAAGAAGAAGAAGAAGGAAACGAATGGTTCGCAAAACCCTATGATTCCTTTCAGCTCTTCAAATCAGGTGTGGCGAGCTTGCGTCGGCATTGCTTTGACGAAAGCTTCCATTGGTTCGTACGATATCCACGAAAAAATATTGGACATTCTAGCGGAAGCGTCGAAAAAATCGAGACGAAATAAAATGTCAGCGGAAGAATTAGGCAAAGCTGTCGATAAGGTACTCATCGCGACGAAAAAAACGCGCAGGGTGCAGCGAAAGAAGAGAGAAGCGAGCAAAAATTACACGTGGGAATGCGAGCCGTTACCACCGGGAGCGACGGAGGAGAAGCGAGCAGAGAGCAAAGAAACCATCGCGTTGGCGCTTCGCAAACCTGGCGCTGGTTCTCAATCGCCATTCACCATGGACGATCTTCGAACGAAATATTCTGAATTCATGACGAATTTTGGCATAACCGAAAAAGAAGCGCCAGCCTTGTTCGCCTATTTGTCCAAAAAAGAAAAGATGAAGCGCAGTCGAAGTGGTTTAGGCATGACAAAGACGGGAGACGACGACGATAAGAAGAACGACAATCCCGACTCCGAGGACGAAGAAGAGGACGAAGAAGAGAAGAACAGAGAAGAAGATGGCGATACCATAGATGAAGTTACCGGAGACGACTTCGATAACGAAACTGGAGGAGTTGAAGTCAAAGACGATGGCGCTGGTTTAAAATCTCCCGTGATGGACTATTGAGAGAGAGATTTGATTTGAATCGAATCGATTCGTTTGTTTTCTCTCTCGCTTGAGATTTTGTGATGCGCTACTATAGTACCAACTGGTACATAAAAACTAACTAAGGTCATCTATTTTCATCTGAATCGTTTCCAACTCCTTGAAAAACGTAAACAATTCCTCTTTCTTAAACTCTATCGACGTCGTGTCGTTCTTTTCCATGCGAAGCTCCAACACCGCGGTCACTTCGTCTCCTTTATCCGTGTTCGTCGCCGTATTATTTTTACTAGTTTTACTATCATACAAACTAACCTGCGTTCTCCAACACGCGGACTCTAATCTCTTCACCATTCCAAACGTGCCTCTCGCGAAACTCCTCTGTAACTTATCTTTATCTTTCGAAAAAATCTCGTGCATAGAACTCGCCAACTCCGCGCCGCACTCGTATTCCTTCAATAACTTCTCTGCCAAGGCATCCGCCGTCCAATCCTGGCCAACTGCTTTTTTCAAAATCAAGATTGCATCCGTCGCCAATTGCTCGATCAATCTTTCGAGTTTTTTTTCCTCGTCGTCTGAGACTGTTTTGTGGCTCTTTCCTCCTTCTCGTGGTTTGCGGTCGTCCTCACCATCACCGAACAGTTTCGAGTGCAATCGAGCCATCAATTTTCCTGTTTTCCAATTCGTCAAAGTTGACGCAAGGTGATGTCGATGATACGCGTCCACGAGGTGGTCGAGAAACTCTTGAAATCTTTCCGGAGAAGACGAGGAGCACTCGTCGCAGTTACGGACGGCGCTTGCGAATGCAGATGAGGAGGACATGTGGGATGATTGATCGTTGATGAAGAGTTATTATTATGTGAGGACATTATTATTATTACCTATTTGTCCTTTTTATTCTCCTTGGATTTAGCGTACGCGAAATAGGCGCCGGCAACGCCTCCTAACAAGGCGAGTTTAGTGTAGGCTTCGCCGAACGTCTCCGGCCACTCAAAGAATCCTTTAATATCGTCCATATTAGGGGCAATCAGTCGTAAGAACAAAGGTCTTTGGGGAATTAAAACGACGTTGACTCTGCGCTCGACGGCTAAGGTTTTCGCCAGATGTTCGCGAATGATGGTTGGCGAGAGTGTTTCTAAAACGTCGCCGCGGATTTGTTCCGTGTTTACATACATTTTGTCGATGTCGCCGTTCAAGACCGGCAAGAGTTGAGACGTGAACATGGCGTCCACGTAGCTGACCCAGAAAGAGTTTTCCTCTTTGTGTTCTTGGATGGATCTCAGTTCGACTTCCTTCGCAGTTTGGCAGTCTTCCTCGGTCGGTCCTTCGCTGATTAACTGTTCAATCTCTTCCAGGGCTACTTTGGAGAGTTTTTCTCCGCTTTTCGGGTCGCACGCGAACACAACCATTATATCGCCTCTGTAAGATTCGCCGTTCGCTGCGTTCGGGTCTTGGTACGCGAACGAGGTGTTGGCGGCACAACTGTATATTTCGCCTCGTTCGAATCGCAGGCGAGCGAGTAAGCGGCGCTCGATGATGGCGGCAGAAATCACCGTGAGAAACTTGCTTCGAACTATCACCTGAGAGCCGGCTAAAGTTGGACCGTTGAAGTCCTCACCTTTTGCGATCGCTGCTTGCTTTAACTTCGCGTCTGGATTTTCAATCATCACCGGAAACGTTAAACTCGCCACGCCTTGATTTTCAATCATTTTCAATCGCACCCGTTTACTGACTGTTTTCTTAGGAAACTCAAACGGTGCCGGTGTGACTCGAGAGAGTTTCTCTTTCGAATCTATCGGGCGCGGAATAGAACCTATGTACTTTTCCAATAAAGGCAAAATCTTTTCTATATCGAACGCGCCGACGAGAACCATCGTAAAATGCGAAGGGTCCACGAAACACTCGTTGAAGTATCTACACGCTTTCTCCGCGTCCATTTTCGCGAGTGTTTTGAGCGTGATAGGTTCTGAAAGATACGAGTTGCCGTACGTCAAAGCGCGCTTGATTTCTGCAAATACTTTCATCGGGTCTCTCTTTGCATTCTTCACCAGCTCTCTTTGTATTTCGCGCAAAACTTCCAAATCGTCCTCGTTGCACTGATTTTCCACATTGTTGGAGAAGATCAGGTGCGTACACTGCAAAAGCACATCGATGTGATCTGGCGACGTTTCGCCAACGATGGATCTCTTATACGTACCTATATTTGGAACAACGTCGACTCTTTTCCCCGCCATGGCGTCGGAGAAAACTTCCGGTCTGTATCCAAATACGCCCAATTCGCGAGCAACAGTACCCGCGAAGATCGCGTCCTTATATTTTTCTTTTGGGACTTCCGATAATCCACCTCTGGCGACGACGCGCATCAAGACTTGGTCGTCCAAAAAGTTCGTGCTTTTCAACGCTATTTTTATGCCGTTCTTCAGAACAACTTCGGTTACGTCTGAAATTGAATGCGTCCGCGTGGATGCTATCGCCGACTCGCCTTCTTTCAGCGGTTGCGGATCCGCCATCAAACGCTCAGGAACGACGAACGTTTCCGAGTTTTCTTCAATTTCTCCGCGTCGCTCCTTTTCCGCCACTCGATTCACTGCTTCCCGTAAATCGTCTTCATTTGTTTTCTTCCTACCTTCCTGTAATCGAATCATGCAGCTTTTTGACACGCTCACTTCTTGCGCGTATTGAAAGACATCCTCCAAGGTGACTTTTTCTATGCAAGCGATAGCCAGAGACGCTTCTAATCCTGCACCGATGACCATGTCGCCGCGTAAGAAGTGTTGCACCAACTCATCGCGAGCGTCCGTGCAATACGTTTGATCTCTTTCCACATACAACTGTTCCATATCCGCTATTTGATTTAACTTGGCGATGCGCAATTCCTGCGCGCTGAATCCAAACAAGCGCGCTCTCGAGACTTCAGTCAAGACGCTCTCGAGTGCGTCTTTCACCTTGCTCGCTTCGCACGTCATTTGTACGGATAACAAAGCGCTCGTTCGCGACAAATGTTCAGAAGCGATGCCGGCGCTAAAAAAGTTTGGTTTCGGTCGTCTCATCAGTTTGTACAATCGATTATCCAAACACAATTGGTAACATTCTTGAACAGTTTGTTTGAAAAAATCTTCCGGAGTCGCGATTGGTTTTTGTTCCACGTGAAAGGTTGCGTTGACTACCGTGTTCGATAATTCGCGATCTACGTGACAGCACACGCGCGGTTTTGCGTGTTCTGGAAATGTCGGTCGAATAAATTTCGGCGGCGCAGGAACGTGCTCAGCCGGCGCTAGCGGGGAAAACAATCTGATAATTTTCTCCTTCACCACGCCTACGTCCTCGAAATCGCCGGTGACGATAACTGCCATGTTCTCCGGTCTGTACCACTTGTGGTAAAAGTTACGAAAGATTTCTCCGGGCGCTTTTCGAATAACCTCTTCCGTGCCAATCGGTGAGCGATCAGCGTATAAGCTCCCTTCACACAACGCTTCCCAATACGCTTGCGCTGCTCTCCCTCTCGCGTCTCTTCCCGATCTCCATTCTTCTAACACCGCACCTCGTTCGTTATCGACGTCTTCGTCGGAAATCCGCACTCCCCTCGCAAACTCGCTAAATATCTTCAACGACTCCTCCAGTACGTTCATATCGTCGATAGGTACGGTCAACTCAAACACCGTCTCGTCTGAACTCGTGTACGCGTTTTGACACGCCCCAAACGCGGCGCCGACCGATTCCAAGAAATTCACAATCTGAAACGTTTCGTACGACGTCGTCGCGCGAAACGCCAAGTGCTCAACAATGTGCGCCACGCCTCGCTCTTCCTCGTTCTCAAACACAGATCCAACGTCTACGGCTAATGCTAAAGCCGCTCGCTTTTCCGGTTTCTTACACTGACCGACGAAGTATCGCAAACCGTTCGGCAATCGACCTTCCTCGACGCCGAGTTTATCGAGCGCGCCAGTCGCCTCGTCCTCTTCTCTTTTCAGAGGAGGACCTAACGGTAACACCGTTTTAAAGTGCTTCTCCAAATCGTACTTTGGTATCGCGTTCGCATCTTCTTTCTTCTTCGTCGGTGTCATCATTCTCCCCGCGCGGCTGCTGCTCTCCTCGCTCTCATCATCATCACGTGAATAACTCCCAGATTTCGTCAGGACGTCTTGACTTAACTTCCTCGGCGGCGACGGTGAAAAGAGCGTCGATGTTGTCGTCGAAATCGATTCGTTGTTATTATTTACCAGAGAAGGAGGAGGAGGAGACCGTGGTGGCGGCGGTGGTGGTGGTGGTGCCATCGGAGGAGGAGGAGGAGCGTGGATGCTAAAAGCGGACGATGATGATGATGATTCAACTTTCCCGAGCCTATTCTGCGAGGTTGTCGTCGTCGAACCACCCCCTCGTTCTTCTTTTTCTTCTTCTTCGACTTCCTTCCTGCTACCACCACCCCAAGGAACGAACGCCGGCGCGTTCGCGTTCATGGTTTTATATTTGTGTGTGTCTTTGTTGCGCTCTGATTGGAATGAGGTGACAGGTCTTCCTTTACTGGAAAAAGTCAAGACTTCTTCCATTATCTTTAGTAGTATTACCACCGCTACTGCGATGGTTGAGCGAGTAAAAAAGAGCGAGAGATAATACATCATCGAGTTCAAAAGGCGACGACACTATGACGACGCTGATTTTATCATCGCCTTCTCGTTCGTCTTTGCCCCGTCATCTTTCCGCGCGTGGATGTTCTGAGAGTAGCATTAGGGGAATTCTTGGAACGAGAAAACAACATCGTCGTCGCGGAGGAGCAGCTCCGACCTGGGCTTTAATACCACGAGCGCATGAGAACGAGGAGGAGGAGGAAAATAAGAAGAATAAGTTCGAGTTGCAAAAATCTCCAGCTTTTGGTGCGCCGACAAAGAGGAGGAGAGCGAAAAACGCACCGACGAAACGGAAGCCAGAATTGAGCCAAAAGGAAAGGGCGATGTTTACAGCGCTGAACGCGCGTATTTTGGAATGCGCTTCGGCGGAGCAGATTGGAAAGATTTTGGAAGAGGAAGACGTATCGCTGTCCGATGTGAACGTATCTACCATATTTTCTCTCTTAGGGAGGAAGTGTAACTCGAAGAAGAAGAAGAAGACTAAGACGGATGATGGCGATGATGGTGATGATGATTTGGGCGGATGGAACGCGCTCGCGATTGAGCGACTGATGACGTCGGAGGCGTTTCGGGAGAAGGTGTTGTCGCGGTGCGAAAAAGATGGTTTCTCGAATAGCTCGAGGATTGTATCGACGATATTATGGAGCATAGCGAGAATGAAGCAAGGGAAGGTAGCGTTTGTGGAAAATGGTGGGTTTGAATCGGTCTGGGTGAGTTTAGAGAATGGATTAGAGTGCGTGTGCAAAGAGCAACGCACGCTCTTGTTTGAAAAGATATTTCCGGAATACATGCCGCCGAAATCTTGCGCGAGTATAGTGTGGGCGTATGCAAGCGTAGGAAAAACAGTCATACCTGAACACTTGAGAAATGCCATCGAGTCTATCGTCATAAAGAAGATTAGCGAGTGTAGCGCCGGGGATATCGCCGTTGCGACGTGGGGGTTGACGCGATACGGCGTGGACATTTCCGCGAAGAATCGTAACAAGTATTGGAAGAGCATAAAAGAGCGTTTGCTGGAACCAGAAGTATTTGAGAAAGAGATGCACTTAGAAAATGCAGCGAGATTGGTCTCAGCGAGCGGTGCGGTGAGTAGTGGTTTTTACGCTGATTTCGTGGTTGAATTGGCGAGGAAAGCGGCGAGGGATATGAGCTATAAGAAGAACGAGGGAAAGATGGGGACGCGCGAATATGGACACGTCGTCGCAATGCTCGTTGGTTTAGCGAGTAGTACCAGTAGCAGCGGTACTACTGATAGCGGCGATGGCGCGAGCAAAAGAGAGAGCGAAGAAGATACTGACAGGGCATTGATGGAAGCGTTGGATCCGATATTTGACGAAATCATCAAAACGCCACAGGCGTTCAAGCCAAAACAGTTGGCGCAGTGTGCGAATGCGATTACTAGGATTGTATTCTCGCGAGATAAGTCAAATTGGTACAAGGGGCACGATAGTCTACTTGAGAATGTTGGAATCGATATTGGAGATATTGGAGAAGTGCAGAAAATCCAGAATTCTACGCCGAGCGAGGACGAAGAGCGCCTGCGCTCGTCTTCATTTGATGTCGCCATACGAGCTTTGCAAAGTATTTTTCGGGCGTGCACGACAGATGCCAACGTACTCGCACAATTTGAAACGCGAGACTACACGAATTTGCTTTGGGCTGCGATTAAATCGCGCGCGAAAATCCCAGTTGAGTTTCTAGAGCAGTGCGAAGACTACGCGATTGATAATCTGGATGCGCTTAACGAGTTAGATTTGGTATATTTCACGTACAGTTTAGGGAACGCGCAAAATAGCGTGGAGGAGAAGAAGAAAAAGAACTACAACAACGAGACGTATAACCCAACTAGATACCTTGCCTACGCCGTGAGCAGAGCTGAGGAGTTGGCCAAAAATGGTGGCTTTGACGCCAACGTGCACATAGCGCCACTTCTCAATTCTTTCGCAAAGAATAAATTTAATCCTGGAATGATGCTCATCGATAAGTGCGAAAAAATCATCCAGAGCGAAAGTTCGGCGCAATCGCTTCGTCCAACCGTTGCTTCACAGATCATGTGGTCGTTTACGAAACTCGAGTACGTCCCGAGCGACGAAACGCTAGAAAAGATTGAAGCCGCATGGCTCAATCCTTCCTCGGACGGACTCAATTTTCGAGACTTTCAGGAAGGATCGTCGTTGCTCATCTGGGCGCACGCAACGCTCGGTAAATTACCGTCTGCTGATCTTTTACTCAAGTTGACGACACCACCTACGAAAAAAGCAGCTTCGTTTTGGACACCCGTCTCGATGTGGATGACTTTTTGGTCGCTTTCGTTACTCTACGCCTGCGTTGCAACCACATCCGAGGGAAAAGCTGTCGTCGAGGCTGCCTTGAACAATTTCTGCGAAAAAATAATCTTACCCAATGGTGGTATTCGCGCCGATTCGCTCGATAAGAAAGGCTTGGGTGCGTGCTACGCGTCCATTCTCCTCTTGAAAGGCACTTCTTTACAAATCGCGGCGAAGGAGGCTATGCCGGGAGATTTCGAGAAAGTTGCCAAAAAGCAGTGGATTTTACAAAAGCGCAAAGATTCGCAAACGTCAAAGTTACAGCAACAAGTCGAAGACTCTCTCAGACGACTCAACGTTCAATTTTTTGAAGAACGTGAACTTGAAGATGGGTTGATGCGCCCCGATTTCTTCATCGAAAGCGCCGCTGTTGAGAATTTCCTCCTCGGTCACCGCAAAACACCATCACCGAACGCAAATCTCACCAAGGACATCGTCCTAGAAGTTGACGGTCCGCACCACTTCGCCATCTCCGCCTCGACCGGTCACAGAACTTTACTCGGTTCCACGGCCATGCGTAACTTCCTCTTAAAAGAACGCTTAGGTTTGCGTCTCGGCGTTATTCTCTTCGATGAGTGGGGTCAGTTACAAAGTTCATCGGAACGAGACGAATACGTCGAGAACATTCTCTTAGAAACTAGCGGCGGCGCGTAAATGTGCCATATATAATGTGCCATGTAGGTGTTTGTAGGAATTGTAATTGTAATTGTTT
>Ga0115556_1000889_pt1 | contig 20242 bp, 15 predicted proteins | sample COGITO_mtgs_1104_5_FD_87282 | JGI IMG/M metagenome (GOLD analysis project Ga0115556, IMG submission 87282) | Pelagic marine microbial communities from North Sea - COGITO_mtgs_110414 | ecosystem: Environmental > Aquatic > Marine > Epipelagic | place: Germany:Helgoland, sampling site Kabeltonne... | reverse complement strand
TCTCGACTAAACCCAGTTATCAGCGTCAGGTACGAGCTCGCGAGCTCGAGAGCCAGTCCGAACACGTGCCGAGTGCCGAAGCCAGGCTTCGGACAGGCAGGATTTTTCGGTCAAAGGGATAATCCCATTTGTCTCAAGATATTAGTACTGCGTGAAAAAAATCCAACTCTGGATTACACTACCAACGCATACTGGGAATCTGAGCTATTTCAGGGGCAAATAACGTCTGGAAACCCTTCCTTTGACAACCAGTTGAGGAAGTTTCTCTAAGCAGGGAGGCTCTGGAGTTAGGAACTTTTGTAATTTTATATCGTAAATTAACACGAGCGCAGTGCAGATCGTTTGTGTTCTGAGTCCCAACGATGCTAGGGAACCCGCCTCCGTCACCCTCGCTTTCTCTACAAAATCTCCACGAACCGCACCATGCCCCTCCTACTAAGCCAAGAGCAGCAGTGAAGATCAAGCGTCTACCAAAGACAAAGCCCCCGCCACCTCCCCCCGAAGATAACGTGGGCGCACAACCATCGCAGTCAACCAGACCTCCGAAAACTTTGGGTGGCCCGAAATTACCAAAAAGCAGGCCAAAGCCACCACCACCACCACCACCTGTAGAAGAAATTAGAGTGAATTTGGGCGACGACCAATCTAGGGGAAGTAGTAGAGCAAGCACTAGACGCAAATCACGTCGGCGCAGCACGGCCGGCAGCCGGCGGTCGATGAACAACTTGATGGGAGAAGATGATTGGTCGCAGTCAACCTCTAGCAGTAGGAGAACCCCGAGACCACCCTCACATTCACCGCCCCCCCCAGGGAAGTCGATAGTCAGCGGTGGTAGTGTGAAGTCAGGAGGTGACGATGCACGGTCGATTAGAAGTAACAGGAGTTTGGGGAGCAGAGGTAGTACAAGTACGCGGAGTAGGGGAGGGACGAGAAGGCCGCCGCCCCCCTCTTCCCCCTCTCCCATGCAGGAAAAGAAGATGAAAAAGAGGCTGTCTGGCGCTGACATCGTGCGGGAAGACCTGAAGAGGCAGATTATGGAAAGCCAAGACAGGATATGGAGACTTAAGAATGAGCGAAAAAGACAAACTGACAGGTGCGCCAGGAACACCTCGAAACTGGATCAATTAAACAAGCCCACTAGTGTGTGTGTATTATTGAAAGAAGAGACGGATGATTTCAAGACGAAAGTTCACGAGTTAAAGACGCAGTTGGCAGAGGCGGGGGAAAAATTCACAGAAATGGACGATGTCGAGCTAAAGGGACAGCTCGATATGATCGAGGACCTGAAAAAGAAATTGAGGAAAATCCGCAGCGACAAGGATTTCATTTTGGGAACTCTCACGGAACTGATTGGAGGAGAAGGCGCTCTCTCATCGTTGATAGAGAGCGCAAAGAAAAAGGAAAAGATGAGCATAAGCCACAAGGGATCAGTTGATAACGGCGCCAGCAGGGCTATAGAGGTCAAGAACAAAGAATACGCCGAAAAGTATCGTCGCAGCAGTGAAATGGACCCTGGGAGCTGGACACACATCAAAAAGGTCTATGACGGAAGATTACTTGTTGTAGGACCGGGAAAGAAAATTTGCGAGGAACTTCTCACTGGTATACGAAATACAGGTGGCAAGCTTGAGCTCCAAAACATGAAATACGGAAATGGAGAGAGCGAGGAGTTGGCCAGGATTCACCAGTGGCAAGAGTACAACAGCAAGATGGGGGCCGATGGGAACTATTTCGATGACAGATACGATTCTAGCAGCTTTAATTTAATGGATATGCGTCGAAGCATTTCACCACACCTCCACTTCAGACATAGCGGTAATAGTGGTGGGGGGGCTGCTGCCGACAACAGCACAAGGCCAATGCACAAGATCACCGCGAATAACTTCTCCCTCGATTATGGTCACGAAACGCACCAGTCCCCAAATGGTGTGGGAGGTCACGTCATGTTAGGTTCTAAAAATCCTTATGTGGATCGACTGAGGACAAGCAGCACACAAGAGTTTGGGACATGGAAAGACAGCTATCAGCACCAACACGAAGACTTGACTAAGAAATTGCAAAGTCAACTTGACAACCTTAAGGATGCAGAAGTCACAAACAGATCAATGATGTCCATCAGTGATTTTAACTACTGAACGCTACGTCACAAACAGAATGATGTCCATCAGTGATTTTAACTACTGAACGCTACGTCTATTTCTTGAGACGAGGAGGAAAAATAGGCAAGTGTGTCGTATTGATAGTTGATTTTGAACTGATATGTTTACCTGTTTAGGGAATGAAAGGAATGTTATCTTTTTGTATTTTTTTATTTTATTTTTTGTGGATTTTGGATGGATGATTCTGTCCGCACCCTAACCCCTAACCTTTGGCTTTAAAGTCTTTGAGGATTCTTCAGCTCTCTCTCTCTCTCTCTCTCTCTCTCTCGACACTTTAAAGATAATCGATAAGTGGGCTTATTGCTCCTCTAATCTGCCGAACTGCAATTTCACCAGCAAGTAGCCCCCCCCTCCCCTTGCCATGTTTGCAAGAATCATCGGTCGCACTTCTCTCTCCCAGTCTGTGCTAACGCGTGCTACACCATTGCGTGCCTGCCAACGCGGGCTAGCACAGTACTCAAACAATGTGGCATCCTTCCCTCAGATCTCTCCTCTTGTTGCTTCACTCCCCTCTTCTGAGTTCGCAGCCTCCATGGAGACCATGCAACCTTTGCTTGATCTGCTCTCTGCCAATTTGTCTTGGGCATCCGGAGCTCGGGGAGACCGCGACAAGCAAATCAATCTACACCGCTCACGAAAGAAAATGCTAGCTCGTGAGAGGATTGCCAAGTTGTGCGATGATGGAACACCTTTTCTTGAGCTAAGCCCGCTTGCTGGCGGGGTTCCTAGTCACGATGTCGCAGATGGTGGTGGCGGTGAAATGTACCCGGGTGTTGGTCCCATTCCATCAGGCGGAATAGTCACCGGAATTGGAGTTGTCAGTGGGCGGCGCTGTGTCATAGTGGCCAATGATGCCACGGTGAAGGGAGGAACTTATTTTCCGATCACCGTAGAGAAGCACATCCGAGCGCAGACCGTTGCAAGCGAGAACAACCTTCCGTGCATCTATTTGGTTGACTCTGGGGGGGCTTTCCTTCCCATGCAGGACGAAGTTTTTCCTAGCGACAGGGATTTTGGCCGTATTTTCCGAAATCAGGCTGACATGAGCAGCCGTGGTATACCTCAGGTGTCGCTTGTCCTCGGTTCGTGCACGGCTGGCGGCGCTTATGTGCCTGCAATGAGCGACGAGTCGGTGATTGTCAGGGGCGAGGGGACGATTTTCTTGGGCGGCCCGCCACTTGTAAAAGCTGCCACTGGAGAGGTTGTTTCCGCGCAGGACTTAGGGGGTGCGGACGTGCACGCAAAAATTTCCGGCGTGGTCGACCACGTAGTGGACAGCGAAGAGGAGGGCCTCGAGCGTGTGAGAGGAATTCTCGGCAGCTGCCCTGACGTAAACCACAATCCGGACTTTCCCTCTGCCTCCAGCTATGAGGACCCTGCTTTTGATGTTTCGGAGCTTAACGGTGTGATCCCCAGCGATCCCAAGAAACCCTTCGATGTCCGAAAGATCATCGCAAGAGTAGTCGACGGTAGCAGATTTCAGGAGTTTAAGAGCGAATTCGGAAATACGATCGTTACAGGATTTGGGAGCATTCAAGGCCAGCCCGTTGGAATTGTTGCCAACAACGGCATTCTCTTCAGCGAGTCAAGTCTCAAGGCTGCCCACTTCATCGAGCTCTGCTGCCAGAGGAAGACTCCTATCGTGTTCTTGCAAAACATTACCGGCTTTATGGTCGGTAGGAAGGTCGAGAATGAGGGAATAGCAAAGCACGGTGCCAAGCTTGTCACTGCTGTGTCGACAGCTAAAGTCCCAAAAGTGACGGTCGTTGTTGGCGGGTCTTATGGCGCTGGAAATTACGGGATGTGTGGCCGCGCCTTCGACCCGAGATTTCTATTTATGTGGCCCAATTCTCGTATCAGCGTCATGGGAGGAGAACAAGCAGCTGGGGTTCTTGCTACTGTGAAGAGGGACCAGAAGGAGCGTCAGGGAGAAGAGTGGAGCGCGGAGGAGGAGGCTGAATTCAAGCAACCCATTTTAGAAAAGTACTCGAAGGAGTCAGAGAGCTACTACTCGAGTGCGAGACTTTGGGACGACGGCATCATCCGTCCCGACCAAACAAGGGATGTTCTCGGCCTTGCGTTGAGGGTTGCTTGTGGAAACGTTGGTGAGACGAAACATGGCATTTTTAGAATGTAAAAATAACAACAACTGTGATGACGTTTACGCCACGATTCTCGATTCGGTGCATGCCATGCACTGCGACCGTATTGTATACCGCAACACGTGCCAATAAAATATTTATCTTTTCGATCATTTCTGCTAAAAGTCCAAGTCAACGTTCAGTATTTTTATGGTATCTACCGGTTTGTCCAGGGAACCTGTTTTGCAATTCTCGATAGCCAAACAAACTTCTGCACCCTTCGTGACCCTCCCGAAGACTGTGTGCTTACCGTCGAGCCACGGAGTGGGTACTGTGGTGATAAAAAATTGAGAGCCGTTTGTACCAGGTCCAGCATTGGCCATGCTCACAGTGAAGGGACGGTCATGTTTCAGGGAGCGATGGATCTCGTCATCAAACTCTCCCCCCCATATGCTCTCCCCTCCGGTCCCGTTCCCTTCTGGGTCGCCGGTCTGCAGCATGAAGCCCTTTATGACGCGGTGGAAGATGACGTCATTGTAGTAGCCATTTTGGCTGTGAACGACGAAATTTTCAACAGTTCTGGGACATTCGGCAGCGAAAAGTTTGAAGTGGATGTCGCCCATGGAAGTTCTAAGGATAGCACCGCTGGCACTTGTTCGTTTTCCCTCATCATTTACACCCGTAGTAGTCATAGCAATCAAATCAGCGGCCTCTGGTTGCTCATTCAGAATGTCACGATCAAAATTAGCCCCGCAGTTGACCACATCCAATCTAGTAAAGACAAAGAGCCGTTTCTGCTTGTAGCTGCAAGAAACCAGCATCGGGTTGAACGTATTGTCCGTTTCATCGGTCATGCCCCCTGCACCCTCAGCTCGCTGGAGCTCCATCTGCTTATCGACTACAGCATCCAGATCACACAAGCAAATCCCCACAAAGCGGTGCTGAGAGGCATCCCCCCGACCTATGATGCCCATCTGTCTATTTTTTAAAACATCGATACATTTGATTCCCATCAACGAAGGATAAAGCAGGTAGCGGCTCGTTGAGTCGAACTGCATGCTCATCCTCTGCATTCCACTCCCCGTGTCAAACTCCCCCTTTGAGTCGACAAGAGGGGAGTCCTTGATTTCCCTTTCCATAGCGCTCCTCTTCCCATACTCGATGCTGTCAATGTTATCGAGAGCCCCAGTGCCCATAAGTTTGGCGTAAACCTTCTCGCTCTCCGGGAGCTTGGTGATGCACTTGCCAGTGCGGAAATCAAAGATCCTGACCTTGCTATCTTCACACGAGACAGCCATTGCCAATCCATCCGGGCTGATACAGCTCGCTACGGCATGTGTGCTTTTCTTGGCTAGATCGAAGAGGTCTGTATCGAATTTGCTGCTAAATTCGACGGCCGGTCCGTTCTCCTTCCTCACTTCACCCCCAATTGAGCTCAAATCAGTCCCCCGACAGTCGATGTATTCAATCATGCCGCCAGCGCAGAAGCTGACAAGTGTATCGTACTTGTAGTTGTAGCTCAACGACACGACTGGCTTGGGATGGATAGACAGGACCTTGGATTCCGTCAATGTCTCGACATCATATACCACAATGGCATTGTCGCTCTTTCTCGATATGGCAAAACCGGACTGGTCCTTGAGCACAAAACAAGCGGCAGGCCCCATATCATTCTTGGCCGTCTCCCCCAATCGAATCATTCCGCTAACATCAAAAGTACTCACATCATAAAACTTAATCACACCATCGGCACCCACACTGGCAGCAGTCTCCCCATTCTTTGAAATCGACAGGGAGCGAACGCCCGACGAGTGCGACCGATACGACTTGACAAACTCCAGGCAGCGAGAGCCCACAGGAATCGCTGATCCTGTATTTGGGTTTACTTTTGGCCCGCCAGTGGGGGAATTGCCAGTTCTTTTCCAGAATTTCACGACTCCGTCTTCTGACGCCGTCAGAATGTAGCCGAACCGCTTGGACTGGACAACACCAGTCACTACATCACGGTGCATGTACGAAACCTCGTAGTGGTCAGATATGGGGAGATGGCCGGTCGATGTGGAGGCTGTCTTCTTCGGCTCTGGCCCAGAAGAGGACAGCTCAGAGTGACTTCTCTTCATTTCTCTTACGATTCGCGAGAAAGGATGTCTGCAAATTCGGAGTGAAATAAATGGGTTTTTGCTTTTCCAGGAAAAGGTGTAAACATACACATTAAATGAACCGTCATTTATATTAATGAACACCGAAGCTGAAATTTCAAGAATTTTGCTGCGTTCTTAAACAAAAGTTCCCAAAACCCTTCCACATTGATAAGATACCACAAAAACCTGGTCCCCTGAGTGCAAGAACGCCAAGGTCTGGCTCTTGTTATCATGTCTCTTACTCCCCCTCCACGATCCCTCACCCCCCCACTTTTATCGCCTTCTCCTGTGACGTTCAATGCAAACGACCCCGCCTCCGCACCCTCCACTTTACTACGAACCTCAGTTCCTACAATGGAATTCATTAAGACGCTGCCCCACTACCGCCTCTTTCTCCTTCAAGAGCTAGGACCAGGGTGTATCCTCATCAAGCTTGTTTTTGAAGCTGGGAAGAAAGGGGACAAATATTCAACCGAAGATTATGTGAAGAGAGAGGTTGAGAACTGGATGGACCGCGGTGTTTATGTGGAAGAGCGTGATGGAGAAGAGGCGCAGAAGCTTAAGAAGAAAAACTTCCACTGGAGAGATAGAACCGCGTGATATCTAGATGAAAAAAAAGTAGATGCAAGGTTTCTTTCTAAACTTTTTTCAACTATATTCCCTGTATCAATTCGCCATTTTACCGAAATCCCCCATCATTCCATAATTATTGGAGTTGAAGAAATTTTGTCTTACAGATTTGCTCTTTCCAAGGGTCCCAATCAATCTGGGAGTCGTCTTGGGAGTCGTCTTGGGAGTCGTCTTGGGAGTCGTCTTGGGAGTCGTCTTGGGAGTCGTCTTGGGCGATGCGCGGGGGAATGGAGAGTCAACATTGATTTCTTCGACCAAGCTTCTGTGACGATGGTTTTGCGAGGGGCTTCCAAATCCTTGTGACAGTCTTCTTGCGTCGGAAGTGTTAGTCCCCCCTTGCCTAGAATCGCTACTGAACAAATCCATTTCTGTTTTCAGCAGCCTCATTTTTTTCAGTTTGTTACTCAGGAAACTGTTTTTTCTGTTGGTAATCTTGGGGGACGAATTTTCACTTCTAGGAGACGAACCACCTTTCGTCGGATCCCCGTCCCCAGTACCGCTCTGAAGCCCTCCAGGGCCGCTCAAAGCTAGCGCCCCCCCGAAATTAAAGCTGCCGAAAGCAATTTGCATAACCTTGACTTTATTGGCAGCATCCTTCAAATTACTCTGTCCGCCAAGTCTTCCCTCAGCACCCCCCAATCCCCTGGCCCCAAAAGCGCTGAGGACTTTATTAACAGTTGTGGCCTTCGAAAGTGCATTCTTTCCGATCCCTGGAACCTTACCCTCTGCTTTCATCTGATCCCACTTTCGTCGACATTGCTTGATAGCTCTGTGAAACATTCTCACTGTCTTTCTTAACCTTTTCATATTCTCCTCCATTTCCTCTCTGTCTTCCGGACTAATTAAAATCTCTTCGTGGTCAGCTTTACCGCTCCTAACTAACTTCAATTTGGCATCCATTTCCTCCTGTTCTTCCTTGAGTTTTCTTATGTCGTCCCGCAGGGTTCTCACCATGTTGTTCTCATCGGCAATCTTCATAAACAAAGTCCTCTTATCCAGTTCTGCCTTTATTGCAACATTCTGCCTTGCATCCGCCTTGATCTTCTCGTCCAATTCCAGGTTTTTATCAATCAAATCGTCAATCTCTACCTGCACTTTGCTCTTAACGAATCCCATTTCCCTTTGCCTAAGGCCCTCGATTTCCTTTTCTAAGTCTATCTTCTTCCTCGCAAGTTGTTCAACAAGCTTCCTACTGTTATCCAACTTGTTTGTTGTCACCGCTCGTTTCCAAGTCGACCCGACCTTTTTGGTGAACATCATCTGGGATACAAAGTTCACAGTTGACCGGCGCCGGCTTTGCAAGGGGTTCAGTTTATGGCCGAGTGAAATGCTTTCTTTCTTCAGTGCGAGTAGTTGTTGAGAAAGGGCATTTCGGTCCAAGATCCCCCCACTCAGTCGCGGTGGGACTGAAATTATATTGTCCCATCTGCTCTCTTCCGCCTTTTCTTCTTCCCCGGTCAGCGGCGGCTTCTTCTTAGGTGCACTTGTCTCTCCCCCATCCTCCCCCCCCTCTTCAGCGCCAAGATTGCCGAATACCCTGGTAATTTCCTTCTCCAACTTCACAAGCCCGTCAATTTCCAAAGAGACTTGCTCAATTTCTTTTTCCACGCTCTCCGCTTCGGCCCTTTTAAAAATCAAATTATCCAAATTTTTCCAGATTGCACCCAGCCGGTGTCCCATCATGCTATCAGTTTCCATAAGGTCTTCTTGGATGATTTTAAAAGTGGCCCGTTTATCAAGCTCTGCTGTATTGTCCCAGATGAGAATTTCTTCTTCGCCCTTCTTCTCCTCTTCTTCGTGCAACGTCACAATAGGTCCCCGGGTATTTTTGTTCTCGGAAGCAGCCGCGGCAGCTGCACCCGTTCCAATACCTTCTCTGAGTTTTGCAAGCGCACTTGCACCAGCATCTCCGCCCCGATATAAGCTCCTTGACCTGCCTCTACTGGGTGAATGCGGGCTAAGGGGCGATTGAGGTTCGCTTCCAACCTCTTTTGTCGCACCACCCGCCATAAACCCTCCAATTGCCGCTCTGACACCGAGCGCAGCACCCTTCATTTTGACGGATTTTCCACCCGCAGCAGCTAAGTACGCTGAACTTGGTGCAGATGCTTTGATTTTGGCGGTCGTTTCAAAAATCTTGCTAAATCGATCATCTCGTTCGGAGTGGATCGAGAGCATTGGTGCACGCTTTTCTTCCAATAGTTGCGCATATTTCGACGCGCTTTCGTCCAACGAGTTAGTGGCCGGCACTGACATCGATTCCTTATCCAATCCCTCTTCACCACCCTTTGTCAGTTCTACCGCCTCGTCGCCTTTCCAGTCTACTTCATCCTCTCCGTCTTCTCCATTTGTCTCTTTCAACGCAGACATACTGGCATTCCGAAACCTTTTTTCCAAGATGATTTCGGCCTCTTTGATCGTCTCCATCTCCATTTCTTTCATCTTTCTCTCCTTCTCCTCAATGTCTGCTATCCCTCTGGTGTGCCCCCTCAAGAAGCTGAGAGCACCCTGGATGACAACCAGATTTGAACCGTCTGTTCCTCCTTTTAACCCACCATGGAGCTCGCTAATGAGGGTCTCCACGAAGTTGAGATCGCCAACTTTCAGATCGACCCCTTTCTCGACGCACTCTTCGACAGTCTTCTTGGCCCTATAAAAACCCGGTGGAACAGTAACAACACCCGCCAATTCATTCATGGTAATAAGTGCCAAAATCAAATTGCACTTTCCCATTATGGCAATGCTCGCTCCTCCGTTCTCGTCGTCATCGAAGAATTCCATAAGATTTTGCAAATCGTCGTGTACCTTTCCGTCGATGTTGATACCTCCCCTAGTCGCGTAACTTACCGTGACCAAAAGAATCGCCGCGTGCAAAATTTTCCTGCTTCGAAGGCTCAATTTCTCCCCTAAACGCTCACTGTCATCTCCGAGACCCCCCCCCGTCATCACACTGCACACGTGGATTAATTCCTCCCCACACTTGAGCGCATCTCCTCTCGTGAGGCCATTTACTCTGGCGTTCTTAAGCATATCCAACGAGCACTTAAGCTTGAAAAGCAAGTTGCTTGCCTCAAATGCCATGGCGGCGTTTTCCAGTTGGGCTCGAACGTGCGTTACGTCTCCCAGGTGGAAGGTCTTAGGCGCGCACACTACCATGTGCGCAGCGCTTACAGCGCTGTAGATCTCATCGCTGTCTTTTTGGTTCAACTCGGTCCCACCCATGACCGCACCCTCAATGTGCATGTCCAAATCGTTGCTCATCTTACAGCCCACCATCCTGCTCGCCTTGAGCATACTATCGATACTGAGGTTTCGGAGTACATCGATGACTTGGAAGCTCGGCAGCTCTCGGCCTTCGAAAAATGCAGTAATGGGGTCTTTTCGCATGGTCAGGCTGTTAAGTTTGCTGAGAAGTCGGTCAGCAGTTTTGAATATTTGTATTCTCAGGGAAGCAAACAAAGTAATCGCCCGCGCGTTAATCGTCCTGTCCCTTGCCCAATTGCCTCCTTTCATTCTAGCCTGCTTGTTTTGGTCCCACACCTTCCCAAGTTCTTCCCTCATACCACCCAAAATCTTACTAATTCTCTTGTGTTCCTTCTCAAACTCGGTGCTCATGTTACCACCCCCAAGGATTTCAACCGCGCTATTGCCACTCCCCCCCATACCCTGAAGCTGCGATGCATCAATCTGTTTCGTGTTCGTCGTTGACAGCTTGTACAGCAAGGAGTCCATCTCGTCGATTTGGTTTTGAAATATCTCCGTCTTGTTATCAAGTTCCGCATTTTCATCTAGTACCTCGTTCAGTTTTATTGTGCTCTCCCTCAGCAGCGTCTGTCGCTCTTTGTCGATTCCGAGGTGATCCATCGCCTCTTCTAAGGCGCCCTGCAGCCTCCTATTCTCACTAAAGAGAACAGCTTTGTACTGCTGCAGGGCATCCAACGCATTAATTGTTGTGGCTGCCCCTCTCCGCCGACCGCCTATCGAGGTTGCTCGCCGCAGACCTGAAGGAGCTTTGTTAAGTATGCTCGCCTTCCTTGTAACCTCAAACATTGCGCTCATTCTGCTCCCCCCTCCACTTTTTTCCCTCGCCTCTTTCATCTCCCTAACTTGCTGGGCATTCTTGTAACTAGAACGGATTTCTTTGATCGTGTGCCGGATAATATCCTGATTTTCGCTATCTTTTGCCATAGCCTTGCTAGCATTTAGTTCTTCCAAGAAATTTTGCAGCTCGTCTTCCTCCTCCTCAAGCAGCTGGATTTTTGCCTGTTGCTTATTGATTCTTTTCTGCTGCCGATTAATGATTTCCATGAGATGTTTTTGTTTTTGCTCATGCTTTTTCGTCAAGGCAATGTAGCTTTCACTCTTCATGTTTTCTTGGACGCCACTGTTCAAAATCTGCTCATCAAGTGACGTAATTTCAATTCTTATACTATTGCACATATCTTCTAATTCTTTCGTCTCCCTCATTCTTCTCTCTTTCTCCTCTTGCTTCGCTCTTTCGACGACGTCTCTCTTCTCCTTTAAAGCCATCAACCACTCTCTCTTCCTTTTCAATAAAGATTCGTGAAAGTGCTCCCTAAGTTGCGTCTTCAGCACGTCCTTCTCCTTGTATCCTTCCTCTACAACATTCTCACTCTCTTCCAGGAGGGAACCAATTGCAAAGTTATCCTGGTCCATCTTCCTTAAATTGTTCAACTCCATTTCGAGTCTGTCTTTTTTCTTATTGGTCCAGTAAAACACGCTCTGAATAGTCAAAAACTCAGGCTCGTTATTGAGATCTGACTCTAAGCGGTCAATCTCCCGGTCCAATTCGGCCCTCACCAATCTGTCGTTGTCCTCTGCAAACCTTACGCTAGCATATTCGGTGTGGTTATCAAGTTTAAGCTCGTCCTGCCAGCCGCTAATTGTGTTTGCAATGCTACTAGTGTGCTCTGAAGGCGGGGGAGCGTTGAGTTTATGTAGCACAGCATCGATTCGCGCGCTTGCAATCTCAACATTGTTGTAGTATTGCTTTAGCTCCATAGACCTTTGCAGAGAAACGGCATCTTTTAGGGTTTCGTTTTCTTCTTCAATTTTTTTCGCAACACTATCATTACCTGTGGGCTTGCGCCCTATCTCCATTGTTTCCGGCTGGATTCCTGACTGGCATTCTGGCTGTCTTTTCTTGGCAGCTGTTTTCGTTACTGTTTCTGAAGCAGCAGGGTTATTTCTTTTTTGCCTTTTTTCTTCTCTATGTTTGAAAAGTTCATTGATAGTTTCTTCGGCATATGTATCGTCTCTCTTTATCTGTAATTCCAAACTCCCCCGTCTCTCGATGCGTGTTGCTTCATCTCCATCGCTGATAACATCGTCATCCATCTCCTCCTCCACAATTTCCGTCATTGTTTTGGCACCTAGTTTCGCAACCTTTGATACGGTGCCATCATCAGAAACAAACGATGCTCCCTTCCTCGCGTAGGCACTGTGCTCGTCAATAACCTCATTACACCTGCCAAGACTCTCAAGTACATCAACAATACTAAACCCTTCTTTGACTGCCCGGCTTGTTATTTTCTGAGCATCATTTTCTTTAGCCCGCTTTAGCAAATCCAACTCCAGCGAGTTCAGTTCTCTCGCCGCCCCCCCCTTAAGAACACTTTGTCGCCTTCTGCTTGCTAACTTCTCTTTCCTGTAGCCCTGGTCGGTAGTTTCACCTAGAAAACCCTTAGCGTAATCAATATCATCGAAAACAGATGTCCAGCTTACTTCATCTTTTCCCTTGAGTTTTGTTGAAATTTTCTTGATACTGGAAGTATTTCCACCGTAATTATCTAACTTAGAAGGTGTCGAAACTGAAGTAGATGAGGTGCAGCTGTAGGGGGTTGGTTTATGCGACAAAAAGTAAGTCGATTCCAAAAACGAGTTTAAATCAGCTTTTCGTTTGCGCGCTGGCGATTTCATTCCGTCTCCCCTTCATTAATTATCATTTAAGGAAAGGGAAAAAAAATCTTGGACTGAAGTGGATCGGATGTCGGATGTCGGGTCGTCGGGTCAGAACGAACGGGTCAGAACGGAGAGAACTGACAAACTGATAAAAAAGGGGAATCTTCTTTTCCTGAGTTCTCTCGCTTACAGCGTCAATCTCATTAACAATACGTCCATTCTCAATAAATCTGAGAAAATCAGGCCCTGTGGTCTCTTAATTCTCTCAGCAGAACAGACTACTTTCTGAATAGATCTCAGAACAACTGCAGGCATGAGTGTGGCTTCTATGGCTTCCCTGGACGCTTATACGCTGCGTTTAGCGTGTCTTCCGGCCCCCTTTGACAGGGTTGGCACCTTGTGGAAGCGCGGGAGGGGAAAGAGATTTTCCTTTATCAGGCCTTGGGTGCAGAGAGAAATTGTTCTGGATTGTGACTCTCGGCGTCTTTTCTACAAGTCCCCCGCAGGCGACCCAGATGGTGTTGTACGAGGGAGCGTGCTGCTTGATGCCAACAGCAGTGTTCATAAGATCCCTGCGGGGTCTTTGGGAGGAGGCAAGGGGGAAGGGCAGAAATTTGGGTTTGAGATAGTGACTTCTGATGGGTCTTTGGAACTGGCTGCCGACCATGAAGCAGACCAGACAGCTTGGTTGCAGGCTATCCAGTCAACCATTCAGCAAGACATCATATGCGAGGCGAAAATCCAAAAGAAAGTTTTCGACACTAGCCGTAGAGCAAGGAAGGAAAAGGAGCTCGAGGCGGACAAAATAATGAAGGAAGCTCTTTTGGAAAATACCAAATTTCCGGTGAAGAAAAGCGCCGAGGCCTGTACAACTTCTGTTCCAGATGAATCGGGAGATAGAGTCAAGTCTCTGAAAGTTAGCGCCCCCCCTCCTATACCCAAGGCAGCCAAGAAGATTGGAGATCGCGTCTCTGAGATGTCCACAGGATCGACAGATGCGGACTTGTTGTTTGCGGCTGAGTCGGAGCGTGTACTCTCACAAAAATTAAACCGACCAAAGAGTGAGAAAGTAATGCTAGAGACCGACCTCAGTGACGTCAAGCGGGAGATCAAAATGCATCAGGCTGCGACTATGGCCAAGGTTGAAAGCAAAACCAAAGAGGAAGAGGAGAAGCGCAGGATGCTGGAGGAAGTCAAAGAGCGAGATAGAAAAGTGGCCGAGCTCCGCCGAAAAAATCAAGTACGTGCAAACTTTCGAGCTGCAGTGAAACGCTCGGTTATTCAGTACAAGTTCTTGAAGCAGATGGAAGATTCCGCAAAGGAAAAGAAAATTCGGACAGGGAAAAACCAGCTCCTCACAAAGGAAGATACCACAAAAATGATTTTTTCTCAAGGGGATACGAGCGATACAGCCAATGCCATCGAAAAAATGCTCGCAAAAAAAAAGCTTGAGCGACAGATGCAGAAGAACGTTTGCAAGAAGGTCGCCTTTGACATCCCCCCTCCCACAGCTCCCACTCCTGCTCCCTCAGAGAGGGACAGTGTGAATCACCTGTTCACTGATCTTGGAGGACAAGTTGGCGATGAAGCGGTGTTGCCTATCTCAGAGCGAATTCGTGGAGCCAGCATCGGCCCTCCATCTTCGCGACCTTTGAGCCAGCGACCGCCCAGCGGATTGCCCCCAAATCGACCAAGCTCTATTGGCCCTCCATCCGGCCCTCCTCCTCAAGCTTCCAGGGACAGCGAGGTCTCTGTTGGCACGCTTGGGAGTATCCCCCCTCCCCCCCCTTGTCGCCCTCTGAGCCAAATTGTCCCCCCACGACCATAAAATGGAACACATATTTTGGAAAAATGTTAGTTGCTTGTTTTTCTAGGCAACATTTCGCTTTTTTTAGCTTTAAGGCCCCGATTTCCCCTTTTCAATTTTCTTGAGACACCCCATCTTTATGACATCAATGATATCTTTGCAACCGAACAAGTCCCTAACGCACTCGGCAAGGGCGTTCTCCATCTGCATTTCTTCTCTACTGAGCTTGGTTGTGGCCAAGTATTCCTGACTCGAACTCGAGATTCTTGACAGTAGACTAACATATGAAGTCTGAAAAGCGCAATTGTACGTAGAGTCGTCGGCGAGTTTGCTTTTTAGTACAGTAGGAATCGAATTTGTCATTGCCACCTTCTGTATATTTGCAGTCGTCTTTTTATCTCTTGTTGCAGAAGTAGTTGTTGTTGTTTTTGTCGCCCTTGTTCTTTTTGTTGTTGCTTGGGGTTCCATCACCGGCAGAGCCCCTTTCTTGCGCCTCGAAGTGCTCGTTTTTACCCTATTTTTCTCGGATCCCGCAGTACTGTAGTCAATTGGAAGAACACTGGGGATCGAATCCTCAAATTCTATTTCGATTCCACCACGGCTCGGGACTACAATGTCGCCATTTCCCTCATCATCTGTTTTTCCTTCGTCTTCGAGTATAATGTCTCTATCAACTTGAGGACCTGTATAGCCAATTATCCTCCCGTCCCCCTTGGTGCTCGGTAAAGCTTTCACCTTCCCTAGAACGAACCCTTCCTCTTCAACAGAACTCCCCTGAATCTTTTTCACGTCTGCTCTCAAAATTTCGAGCAACATTTCGTCGCTTAATGTGTTCTCGTATGAATGATTATGTTTCAAGCCCTGCTGCTGCTGCTGTTGCTGCTGATGGTGCTGCTGCTGATGGTGGTGGTGGTGGTGGTGGTGATGCTGCTGTTGCTGCTCGACTTTTATCTTGCCTTCGGACGACTTCAATTGCTCTGTGGCCGGTGCAAGAATCGATGAAGCAACACCCTTATCGAGGCTTTCATTTTGGTGGAAGCTATCGTTCATGTACTCATCGTCATCATTGTCGTTTTCGTCATCAATGTTGGGATGTTTCGCATAATGAGAGGATGGAGGAAGTGTATCTGAATTTGACGTTTCTGCGAGCTTCGTTCGCGGGCTTTCTGTTTTTTTGCTATTGCCAGAGGAGGCTTCGGAAATCTCAGATATTTGCTGTGTTGACACGACTGTTGTTGATAGGCCGACGACGGCATCTGGCTTCGTTGACGTCGCAGAAGACCCCGTCGCTTCGTTCATACTTGATGACTCGACTCCCGGCCCATCCCTCTCCACAACCACATTTACGGTCTCCTTGCTTTTCCTTGCCCATTTCATCAAAGCAGGTGCATTGCTGCTGGCTTTACTAGCTGCAATTACCTCCTCGGGAGCAGTCTCCACAGGGTCTTCGTACTGGTCCAAATGCGCAAGCAAATCGTCAAGGTCGCTCATTCCCTTGATGTTGTCACCTGAGTCCGGTTTCTTAGGTTCCACACTGGGCAAGCTGGAGGAAATCCTTGACGGACTTGGAACCGTCTTTGAAGGAGAGGATTTTCTGTCAATATAGGCATCCGCGCTGGCTACAATATCGTCAAGAGCTTCAATACCAAGGATATTAGCCTCTTCGTGTCCAACGTGTTTGCTCAACCAATGGGATGATGTAGGCTGCTGCAAGGAAGTAAGTTTGGGGCTTGGTTTAGGAGAAGCATTGGACGATTTTTCAGATTCAAATGACTCGTCGCCGTAATCCTCTTCTGAGTATGACTCCTCAGATTCGGATGTAAATCCCATTTTTTCAAGGAGAGGATTACCATTTGAACAAGGAGGAGGCTGTCGATTTTTTCGAAGCATTTTTTTTGCTCAAAAACTCAAAAAATAGAAATTATTCAAGAACTTAAAAAAATACTTGCTCATTATTTAACTAAACTAAACTGAACACAGAAACATAAAGCAAAGCGAACAAAACATTTAAGTTCACATCTGGCTTAGATGACAATTTTGTCAACTATATCCGCTGCAACTTGCAAATTTTCTTCGGCAACTATACCACTCAATACAGAGGCATCATCTCGTGCTCGAATCCCTACCTCCGCAGCACTATCCCAATTTTCCATTGCCCACTGCAAATCATCTTGCTGGCTCCTCCAGCGGAGAAGGGCAAGTAAAAGCTTATTCTTTACCACGTCGTAATCCTTGTTTGTAGATAAGTCATTAACTTCGTTGAGGTCGTTTATCCTATCAAAGAGCTTCACTTCGTCTTGTTCTGTGAAATACATGAGTTTGTACTTTGTCGTGCAAACTGCGTATCCTCTGAACTCTGTGCTGGCGACAGCCCTCCGTGGAAGCTGTTTGTGGTATACCCTCTCGTTCATTTTCATCGGGGAAAACAAATCATATCCAGACATGAAAAAAGAGGTCGTGTTCGCATCTGAGCCATAGCCAATCTGGTTTGGTTTTACAACATTAGCAGCACCAAGGACACTTGCCGTTACATCCAATGTACTCGCAAAAGTTTTGGTAACATTCGCTGGCAAGGTCCCTTTCATCCTCATTATCAATGGGACACGCAGAGAACTGTCCATAAACCCGTGCTTGTCATTGTCGATCCCGTGGTCATACAAGAACGACCCATGATCTGAAGTAAATATGACCAGAGTATTCTCCCCGATTCCAGCGCTGTCGACAAAGTCGACTATCCTGCCCACCTGCTCGTCAACGTAAGCACATAGGCCGTAGTAAAGTCTTCTCTCCTTGTTGATGACATCATAGTTAGGAGTGCCATCCTCATTCAACCAAGCTTTCGCCCTGGATTGAGTCTCAGGAGGGTTCTCTGTCAAGCCTAGTAATATGCGCGTTTGGTTAGGTAGTTTTTCAATGTCACCAGGACGGTAGTTCAGATCCGGAAGGTCGGCATCGACGTACTTTGACTCCCATGGAGAGGGGGGCGTTGACGGCGGGTGGGGGCTCACAAAACTCAAATGGAGGAAAAATGGATCTTCCGAACTCTTCTCCACATGTTTTTTGATTTGATCCATAGCATCGTTGACTAAGTACGTCTCCAAAAAATCGTCCTCGTCAATATCACATTCAGTGTAATTCTGACACCTCATGTCAGTGTTGCCTGTATGCACGTTAGTGTAGTGAAACGATTTAGGCATGGGAGAAAAGTGAGATTTCCCAATCAGCAGATTATAATACCCTTCTTTTTCAAGTAAATCTGGATACGTCGTAAGCCCTGCCTTGTGAGGTGTTACCGTATTCTCAACTACACCGTGCACAGGTACATGCACACCGGTGAGTAGTGAATTCCTACAAGGAGAACAAACAGGAGACACAGAGAAGGAGTCCTTAAATATAACACCCTCACTTGCAAGTCTGTCCAGATTGGGCGACTGTATACTACTTGATTTACCGTCGATAACATTGTAGGCGTTGATACTGTCGGTTCGTTGCTGGTCAGATGTTATGAGAAGAATATTTGGGCTTGTATTTTGGGCATCACGACCGGAGGTTAATGTTGAGAACTGATGGGGTTGACAAAGACTGCAAAGATTGAACACAACGAAGAGCGCAAAGAGCACACACGTTTTACAGCTCATGGCTAGGTGTTTTTTACAGACAGTGGGTTGAGTTGGAGTCGAGGAAGGTAAGTTTATTTCTCTTCCAAATTCATCGGATATTCGGATATTCGTATCAAGAATGGCCAAATGTCCCTGTGACGTCCCTCATGCTAAAGGACGAAGTTTTTTACCGGGCTGTCGTGTCGCTTTTTGCCCATCCTGTATGGCAAGTTACATCCAATTGGACGAATCAGACGGCGCGTTTTTTTTGGAAGCGTTGGCCGGGTTGGACCTGCCAAGCAGTGTGTGCATCCGGCCGCGATGCAGACATTTATGGGTCAGTCGGTTAAGTCGGAAAAAATTATCCCTCTGGAGTATCCGTTGGAGTGAAGGCATGTTGTTAATCGCAGAGAGATAGTAAAACGCAGTCTATAACAACGATAGCATAAGATGCAATACAAGTAGATTCAATCAATAGAATAAAAACGTGCACAGGTATACTTTCCTCTTCACTTTCACTTTTGTCTTCTTTATAAACTATAAAAACCACCCCCCCTTCCTAAATTTCTCCCCCGCATACATCAAACTCTTTCCCACGCCTGCCGTCAATCCACCTTTCAACGTCTGCATAGCGCTACTCGTTTGGACGCGGTTTTGCAGTACTTCATTAAGCGTATCTTCAATCCGGGCAGAGTCTGCGAAAGAAGAGGAGGAGAAGGAGGAGCGGAGACGAAGCATCGTCTCAGTTCGAACACTCTCCGGCACGCCCATCCACAACGCCCTCTCCCCTCCATTCTCCCCATACCCCCCCTCCTCCCTCCTCCCAACTCGAACACCACCATCCACAATCTCCCCAAAGCCTCCAGCTTCCACCACTTGTTTAATTACATCCTGATATGTCTGGTCCCAGAGATTCTCCATCACTGATCCGGGGGGGCCGAGGAGTTTCGTAACCTTCTTTGGGTCCTCGGCACCAATAGCTAATCTGATATCACCAGAATAGGATAGAGAGGCGATGGAGGAGTATATTTGTCGCTTGGGGAGGATGATCGTTTCTTCTCCATTATCGGAGGATGATGACGATGACGATGATATTCGACGGGAGTTGATTATACCAACACTAACCGCCTGTCTCAAATTCCTCGCTACACCTTCCATTACCCTTTCCCCCTCAATTATCCACCCCACAGGCTTCATCAGTCTCCCAGCGACATAAAGGCCCCGCCAATTCTCCAGATCATCCAAAAGATCCTTTTGGGATATAACCCCGTATTTACACAACTGTTCAGGCGAGAGATTACACATAGGGTTAAAATAGGATTTTCCACAGGAAGGGAGACCAATAGACGGGGGGGGGGATTGGAGGGAGGTGACAAAGGATGCCCCGAGAAGGCGGGATATTAAAGCGTAATCTGAGGGACGAGAGGAGAGGTTCGAGGTGTGGAATGACGAGGGGGAGGAGGTTATTATTATCAGGTCTAACATCGGTGTCTTCTTATCCTTCTTGTCCTTATCGTCTGACGACGATGACGGAGCGCTCGGAGAGAAATCACTGACATCCTGAGATAAATAACCGCTGCCGTATGCAAAGCAACCAACAACTGATGATAGCGGGAGAGATGATGTAGTTAAGAGAGTCTGGAGAGAGGTGTGTGTTTGCAGGATCTTACGGAATGCGAGGGTGCGGCAGAACATTTCGGAGGTAGTTTGTGAGAGGAAGGTTTTTGGAAAGGAAGGGGTAGGGCTCAGGGAGGTGTCTTTTATGAGCCTGTTTTAAAGTCAAATCATTCAAAACCAAACAAATAATAACCAAGTAAACCCACCCAGACGACCCCAAGCCGTTTAAATTTTTTTAAATGATTGAACAGCAGCAGACATTTCAAGATAAAGAAAAACTTTGGGG
>Ga0115556_1000888_pt1 | contig 20277 bp, 11 predicted proteins | sample COGITO_mtgs_1104_5_FD_87282 | JGI IMG/M metagenome (GOLD analysis project Ga0115556, IMG submission 87282) | Pelagic marine microbial communities from North Sea - COGITO_mtgs_110414 | ecosystem: Environmental > Aquatic > Marine > Epipelagic | place: Germany:Helgoland, sampling site Kabeltonne... | reverse complement strand
GAGATGATATCAAAGTTACCGAGCGGGAACGTGATGTTTTTTGCGACGCACGCGCACCAGTCTTTGGTGGCGAGGTACAAAGCGACTGAAGTAGTCGCGGCCGATGGAACGGTGACGTATACGTGTCCGCCGGGTTCGATGGAAACTAATTTTGGGGAAGCTGCACAGCAAGTTGTCGATGGCAGATGCACGCATTTGAAGGAGAATAACTACATCATTCCCGGTATGGAAGGGAGCACGATGGCGTTCGATCACTCGTACGATACGACTTCTGGAGAGTATTCCGGGACGAAACCGAAAACCTACGTTCAAAAGAAAGATTCGGACGTGAATGAGTACGAGTTTGCGCCGGGTCAGTCGGTTCAGTTGACCATGAAGCAGTGGTTGGAATTGGCCGGCGTGGATTTGGACAAACCGTTTGACCAACAACCCGGAAATTTTGAAGGGACGTTGGAAGGGTTGACGGGAGGCGGTGCCGATTATTCAGGAACGGGGACTGCGTTGAACAGTGCTGGAAAGTATCCTTACCCGCGTTTGTCTGGCGTTCGTTTGAACATTTTGGTGCGATATTTCAACTATGATTTGCACAAGAAAGTGCACACGGAAATGGGCGACGACGACGTGTACGCAATCGTCACCGTGTCGCCCGTTCTCGGATGGTTCTCAAAAGGCCAGGAAATTACGTACAGATCAAATCCAACTGATTTGACCGATCCGATTGACGCTGCCGACGGTGCACCCGAAGGGTATTACCAAGATATGTACAAGTATGGCATCTTGTTCGACATTCAACAAACCGGTTTGGTCGGTGCGCTGGATCCCGTCTTTATCATTTTAACTTTGACGTCTGGTTTGGTCCTGTTAGGCGTCGCGGGTACCATCGTCAATCTCCTGGCCAAGTTTGGCTTGGGTGACTTGTCCAAAACGTACAAGTCATTCATCCAAGAGGAGTGCGACATTCAATTGGAAGCGGCGAGATACACTGCGCAAAGTATCGTGGCGTCTAGAGCGTTTAAAGTTGCCGACAAAGACGGCGAAGGTCAGTTAGACTTTGCCGAACTCAAGGGAGTTGTCACGTCGTGCTTTTCCGATCAGTTCGCAAGCACAAACAGCAAAAGCAAGTTACAAAAAGAGCTCTTCAGCGACGAAGAAATTCACTCCATGACGCTCTTCTTGATGCGGGCTGCGGATCCTCATCTCGCGGATCGCATCATGGAAGGGAGAGAGAAAAATGTGGCGGAACTCGAGGCATCGACGCTTTCCTTGAACCAGTGGCAAGAACTTTCCACATCGGATTATATCGATCACGACAGTTTGAAGAATATAATCGCGAAAAACAAGGCGATGAAAAGGCTCCAAAAACAATACTAAAACGCGTAAAGTTTCTCTTTTTTAAGAAAGAGAGAGGAGGAGGAGGATGGACTTTCGAATGATTCGGATTATGACTACGATTTATAACTTTTGAATTCAATATTTTATTATTACGAAGCTTCTTCACTACTTTACCGCGGAAGCGTTGCCACGTCCGGGATTGCGGTCGCTTTGGAAACGCCGCCAACGCCTAAGAACGCATTCATTTCGCTCGTACTTTTGATTTGAATGTACTGACTCTCGTCGATCATATCCAACGCTCTCGCTTCCATCGCGCCAATCGCTATAGCTTTCAAAGCTGACATTCTCCAACGCATAGCTTCGCTCGTCGGCTCAAAACAATTTTTCGAGCCTATCAATGCTTCCGTGGAGGACGACATCAAACAGTCTCTCGCGAACCACGCGCGCGTGCCTAAACTTTGCGCCAATCGGTATAAAGCTATCCGTTTTTGGACGTCGTTTTCGTTTCCTCGAATCCCCGGAGTGTTTGCGAGCGCTTTCGCGATGGCTTCAGCCGGAGTACCGCGATACGACGAAGCCGAATAACAACTCATGCGGAGCTGCTTTTCGAATGTAATAGTACTACCATCTGTTCTGGAGGAAGAAACATTCATGGTAGCGGTACCGTCGACTATTTTAAGCTTTTTGAAGCGCGATTGGAGCAATTGGCTATTCTCCGTCTTCGTCTCTTGCATTATCTCCGCCGGGTAGAAGGACGCGTTCGCCAAAGCGTGAATTGAGGCTACGCACGACTTGTAGAACGATCGAGTCGTTAATATGTCCAAAGTGCTTAACATGAGTGCTTGAACTATAGCAAAAGAAGCAGCAGAGGAAGAGGGCGACAACGCAATTGCACAGAAAGTTCCCAACGCGTCCGCGGCAGCGGCGGATTCGTCGCTACTCCGTCTGTTCGAAGACATTGCCGTCGCATTTTCGACGAATATGGACGCGCATGTTTCAAAGGATATCGCATCCTCGGTATTGTCTCTTCGAATATCATTACTGTCAGATGCTGTTAACACTATCACCGCGCTACCGCACACCCTCGCCGCGCACGTTAAACTGGCAATGCGCATCGATCGTTCCTCCTCGCGTTTTTCGTTTTCTTCGTCGTCGTCTTTCTCATTTTTGAAAAGTACCTCTCTCAACTCATCGCTACGAAACACTTTCATCGCTACTCGCCTGTCTCGTTCACACAGCTCTCCCAAACTCTCTAGCGTTACCGCCAAAAGCAACGCGTCTTTACACTTCACGCTTTCGCGCGTGGTGTCCTCGAACGCCTCAATCTCTTTCCTCCTCACAATTTCTTCTTTGTCGTTTCCTTCTCTTTCTTCTCCTTCGGAGTAATCAGAAGACAACGCGGCGAGTGCAGTCAACGCTCGACTTTTCGCCACCGACGACGAGTGCGCGCACTTCCCCGTCGCCGCCATCCCCAAAACCATCTGTTTCACTCGCATCCTCCTTCTTTCGCCGATTTTCCCTCTTTCTCCCACCGCGGCGCACGCCGCCGTCTCCAACGCCGCGAGCACTCTCTCGTCGGAAGTTTCCAACATCCCTTCCAGAACGTCCGGAAGAAGCCGATCGAAAATCTCGTCCGCAGTAGCGCCGCTCTTCGCATCATCATCATCCGCGCTTCTTCCGCTTCTTCTCGCGCAATACTTCATAATCTCCATCAGCGCCACCGCGCACGCTCGACTCGTCAAAGTCGTCGCGTATACATTTTCCTCTTCTCCTTCTTCAAACGCGTCCTGTTTTGTTATTCCTTCCGCGAGCGCACCCAAGACTTCCTCTCGAGCGCACCCGCCGCCAAGACTTCCTCTCTCGTCCTCTGCATCATCTGGAAAGAGGAGCAGTTCTATCACGCGGTCGCACTTGCTCAGTTTTGCGACGAGTTCGCAGAGTACTTCCAGATTATTCGTATTATTCGTGTTGTTGTTCTCCCCGTTTTCTTCTTCCTCGTCGTCTTCATCTTCTTCTTCTTCTTCTTCTTCTCTTCTTCGAGGAGCGGGACAACTGTAACTGTTCAGCGCTGTAAGGATGGTTCGGAACGAAAATTTGCGGACTATTTGCACGCAAACATCGTCGGACGGTTGATACGAGACCAAATGCACGTCTCTGGCCAAGTCGAGGAGCGAATCGGGGAGCGCGTTAAGGTGAGAATGAGTGGTCTCGGCGAAAGCGGCGACGGAAGCCATTGACTTTTTTTCCTCTCGATGTTGAGTTTTGCGTGCCTCGGGCACACTTCTTATTTGTGAAGATGTCGACGAACGAACGGCGTGAAGGCGAGAAAAGCGTGCACATGATATACGGTGTTTTTAAGGTAATATTAATTATAAGATTGACACGTGGAAGAATAAGACCTCTCACATTCTTCTTTTACATGACCATGCCGCCGTCGACGTGGATCGTTTGGCCGGTGATATACGCCGCCGCCGGATCCAACGCCAAAAATCTCACCATGCCCGCGATATCTTCCGGCTGACCGTATTTCCCGGCTGGAATTGTCGTCAAGATCTTTGCCTCGATTTCCGGCCCTAACTCTGCAGTCATATCACTCGCAATAAACCCAGGCGCGATGGCGTTGCACTGAATGTTTCTCCCGGCGTATTCTCTCGCGACGGTTTTCGTCAACCCAATCACCCCGGCTTTAGCCGCGGAGTAGTTTGCCTGCCCGGCGTTCCCGGTCACGCCAACCACGGAAGTGATGTTGATAATTCTCCCTTTCACTGGTTTCTTCTTCCCCATGATTTTACACGCCGCTTGCGTACACAAAAACACGCCGGTTAAGTTCAAGTCGATAACCTCTTGCCACTGGGCTAATTTCATGCGCATCATCAGCGTATCTCGGGTAATACCCGCGTTGTTCACCAAAACGTTCACCTCACCGAACGCGTCCACCGCGGCTTTAAACAACGCGTCGACTTCCTCTTGCTTCGCCACGTTCGCTTGCACCGCGATGGCGTCCCCACCGGACGCTTTGATGGTTTTGCACACTTCCTCGGCCGGTCCCGAGCTCGCCGCGTAGTTGACGACAACTCGGCAGCCTTGCGCGCCCAACTGCGTGGCAATAGCCGCGCCGATGCCACGAGAAGCACCAGTCACGACGCACACCGGACCATCCGCCGCCGCTTGGACAGTCATCGCGGACTTTCTGCCGCTGCTGCTGAAACGAAACGGAATCGAGGACGAGGATGGACTCACTTTTTTCCCCTGCATCCCTTGGGAACGCTTCGAGGCTAAGGACGAAGAACACGAGGAACGCGTTTTGGAGACGACGTTGCGTGCGATGTGGTGAGCGGAGGAGGACGTTGCGCGGACAGAAAAAGCCATGATGGTTGTTTCTTCGTATGTGCTGTGCTTTAATGAAGAATTCGTATTTTGGATAAGAGAGAGAAAAGTTCGTCCAAGACTGATTTTTTGTTTTGTGAAGTCAAAAATGTGTTCTTAAATTTCATGGTACAGCTATGTAAGGTAATAAACTCTCCTCTTGTTCGTAGAGCGACGACAACATTTCCATCCATCTCTCTTTCGTGGTGTTTCTTTTCAAATGCGCATCCGCAAACCTCCTCGTTTTTCTTTCTCTCTCTCTCTCTCTCTCTTCTCTCTCTCTCGCAATACAAACTTTCTCTCTCTCTCTTTCGTGTGTGTGTGTGTGTGACTAAAACGCTAAAAATTTTTACTCTCTCTCTCTCTCTTTATTTTAGTACGCTTGTTCGTCGTCGTCGTCTTCGTCGTACTCCTCCTCTTCCACCGACGCGTCTTGGTATTGCTGATACTCGCTGACCAAATCGTTCATGTTCGATTCGGCTTCGGTAAACTCCATCTCGTCCATGCCTTCGCCGGTGTACCAATGCAAAAACGCTTTGCGCCTAAACATGGACGAAAAGTCCTCGCCAACTCTCTTGAACATTTCCTGAATCGCAGTCGTGTTCCCGATAAAAGTGGCGGACATTTTCAAACCTTTCGGTGGGATATCGCAGATGGACGATTTGACGTTGTTCGGGATCCATTCGACAAAGTAGGACGAGTTTTTGTTTTTGACGTTGAAAAGTTGTTCGTCGACTTCTTTGGTCGACATGCGGCCTCGGAATAAAGCAGAGGCGGTGAGGTATCTCCCGTGTCTCGGATCCGCGGCGCACATCATGTTCTTTGCGTCCCACATTTGCGAGGCGAGTTCCGGAACGGACAACGATCTGTATTGTTGCGACCCTCTCGACGTGAGCGGCGCGAAACCAACCATAAAAAAGTGCAATCTCGGGAACGGCACCAAGTTCACCGCTAACTTTCTCAAATCCGCGTTCAATTGACCCGGAAATCGCAAGCAACACGTGATGCCACTCATGACCGCGGAAATCAAATGGTTCAAATCGCCAAAAGTTGGGTTGGTCAATTTCAACGTTCTGAAGCAAATGTCGTACAACGCCTCGTTGTCCAAAACCATGCACTCGTCGGCGTTTTCAACCAACTGGTGGATAGATAACGTCGCGTTATACGGCTCAACGACCGTATCGGAAACCTTCGGCGACGGCACGACCGAAAACGTCAACATCATTCTGTCCGGATACTCTTCGCGAATTTTAGAAATCAACAACGTCCCCATACCCGAACCAGTCCCGCCGCCCAACGAGTGGCACACCTGGAAACCTTGCAAGCAATCGCAACTTTCCGCTTCTTTTCTCACGACGTCCAAAACAGAATCAATCAATTCCGCGCCTTCCGTGTAGTGCCCTTTCGCCCAGTTATTCCCGGCGCCGGTTTGGCCGAAGATGAAGTTATCCGGGCGAAAGATTTGGCCGTACGGGCCGGATCTGACCGAGTCCATCGTCCCGGGTTCCAAATCGAGTAACACCGCTCTCGGAACGTATCGACCTACATAATATATAGTTGTGTGCGATAGAAGAGAGAAAGTGATGATAAATGTCAGCGCATGTGGCATCATTGATATGGATTCGCCAAACGCGACGACGATGCGCGAAATTTTCAAAAATCAAGGGGAACAAAAGAGAGCAACAATTTGGGGAGAAGAAAAACAAAAAATCAGAAACCCACCTCCGGTAGCTTCGTTGTAATACACGTTCACTCGTTCGAGCTGTAAATCCGAATCGCCGGCGTACGTGCCGGTAGAATCGATGCCGTGTTCATCGCAGATGACCTGTTGTTTTTTGATTCAGTGGTGGTTGGGAGAAAGAAAGAAAGAGTGTTCAGCGTCACACAATTGGTCTCGTCCTTTTCAAAACGTTCACCCAACGGGAAGAGAGAAAAATGGAACATGGTGTTCATCATCATCGTCGAAGGAAAGAAAGGAACAAAGTTGTTTGACTCTCGAAAAGCGTACCTCCCAGAACTTCGCCCCGATTTGGTTACCGCACTGTCCGGCTTGTATGTGGACGATTTCACTGTGATAACATAAAGAGAGAGAGAGAGAGAGAGAGAGAGACGTCAGAGAAATTCTTCTTGGAAACAACAAGGAGAGGAAAAGCAACGGAAAAAAAAAGAGCATTTTGCCCGTCGCCCGTCGTGTGTAATGTGCCGAGGCGACCACGACGCGAACGAGAAAAGCGCGAAAGACAACGATATTCAAGCGCGACTAAAACTATATCGCATATTTTCTGCGACGTCAACGACGAAGAAGAGAGACGCACCGCATGGTGTTTGCTTTGGTGTTCTTTGCAAAGCAATTTGCGCGTAAAAGACGACTTTGTAAAATGAAGAGATTTTTGAAATTATTCGCGCAAAGAGTCCCAAACGAAATAAACCAAAATTTGGGCGAAAATGCAAAAAAGTGCCAAACGTGTCCTTCGTTTTCCCTTTTAATTTGCCTTTTCTCTGTAGCATTCATTAAACGAGGAGCAGTAATTTCTACGAAATGGACGGGTTTGCCCAGCTGTTGCTGTTCTTGTTCTTGTTCTTGTCGTTACGCGTGGTGGTGGTGGTGGTGGTTTTCGTTCGTTTTCCAAACTCCAGGCTCTTCTTCATGGCGAACGCGCCGAGGAAGTTGACGAGGCCGACGGCGAAGAGCGCTAAATTCGCGTGTTGCGAAAACAAAGCTAAGAAGAGTAAAGAAGTACCGACGAAGTAGCGTCCAGTGACCGTAGCTTTGTAAAAGCCAGTCTCGCCGTTTTCGGCGACCGCGCGATAGTAAAGACCAAAGGCGATGGCGGCGGTAGCGACGACGCGAAGCCAAACCGCCGAGGACAACGTCTCGCCGATCGGCACGACCGCGTGGAAAAGACGTCTCGGGAAGAGGAATAAACACACGCCGACAGCTAAAATATACGTCCCAGTGACCATCGCGGCGCGTTTGCACCGTTCCAGCTGCTCCGCGGATAAACTATTCTTTTCCTTCCGTTCGTAATACCGCTCCGCGTCGTCGTCGTCGTTCGAAGCGCCGCCGTAAAACTTCGAAAACGTAATCTCCCCGGTCCTCTCGCTCTTCTCCGCCACCATCGGTATTCCAGTCATCGCGCGTTTATCCTTCACGTTCACTCCGGTATCCAGTAAGTGTTCCGGAGGCGGCATTTGCGTTTCGTCTATTTCCAAAACCTCCGGTCGCATGTCCAACGCGAATATCTTTCCTCCTTCTAAATCATCATCTAAATCATCACTCCTCCTCTTATTCCTCCTCCTCACGATCGCTTCTCCTCTCAGCGATCCAAACACGACGATGTCCCCGTTTTCCGTCGTTATCGAGGCATCTTTTTCCACGTTTCCGACGACAATAACGTCGCCGCTGTGTTCCACGTGCGTTCCTTTTTCCAAAGTGCAGTTGTAATACAAAGGCGCGTTCTTCGATCTCGCCGGGGGAATCGGCGCTTCTTTTGCTTCTTCAAATCGTCCGGGAGACGAAAAACAAACAACCCGACGAGGCCCTGCGGTCGTCGTTGTTTTCATCGCGGATGATGAGAGGACGAACACCATCTCTCAAAAGCGGTCCATCTTCAAGGGGAAAAGTTTGTGGGGATTCGTCACTTCGATGTCACGGCATCCTTTTCGGGTCTCGTCGTCGTTCGTTTGCCGAAACCTGTATCACAACAACAACAAGAGGTGGAAGACTACCGCGACTCGAAGGAATACGCTCGGTGTGCTTCTCTTTTTCGTCCTCGTTCTCGTTTCTGTCGCGTTCTTCTCGTCGTCTTTGTCGTCTGTCTTTTCCTCCTTCGAGAGGATGACGACGACGAACAACAACAACAATGAAGAAGAAGAAGCACAACAAAAGTGCGCGAAAATCCTCGACCATCTCCGCTCGATGAACGAATCAGAGAGAGAGAGACAAACGCGTTTAGATTTGAGCGAGTGCGGTTTGCGCGCGGTACCGAAAGAGGTTTTGCGGTTACGAAATCTGGAATTTCTCAATCTCGGGAAAAACAAGTTGCACGCGCTGCCGGATTCGTTCGCGAAGGATTTACCGAACCTGAAGATCTTATTCTGCCTCGCGAACGAGTTCAGGAAAGTTCCAGAAGTTCTGGGCGAGATGGAGCACTTGTTCATGCTTTCGTTCAAAGCGAATAAAGTGCGAGAGATACCGGAGCAGTCGTTACCGATTGCGTCTTTAGGATGGTTGATTCTGAGCGATAACGAGATTGAAGTGTTGCCGAAGAGTTTAGGAAAATGTCGAAAGATGAGGAAGTTGATGTTAGCCGGGAATAAAATCAAGGAATTGCCGACTTTTATGAGCGAATTGGTAAATTTGGAGTTATTGAGAGCGAGCGATAATCGGATCGAAGTATTTCCGGAGTTTTTGTACCGGTTGCCGAAGCTGGCGTGGTTGGCGTTCGCGGCGAATCCGTGCACGGAAAAAGCGGCGGCGAACGCGATGGAGAGAGGTACACGAGCGGTCAAACGCGTCGTTAATTTTGAGGATTTAGGGGTGGATGAAGGGAAAAAATTGGGCAGCGGCGCGAGTGGGACGGTGTATCGAGGAGAAATGGACGGATTCAACGTCGCGATTAAAGTGTATAATAACATGGGGAAAACGAGCGACGGGAGGCCGAAAGACGAGATGGCCGCCGCGAGTTTAGCGACGTCGACAACGAGTGATATAGTCGAGGGAGAACAAGATGAGCAAGAGGAAACCGTTGGTAGCGGCGGCGTCATCGAAACGTTGGCGAAATTCACCACCAAAGACGGCAAACGCGGTCTCGTGATGGAATACTTAGACCCGACGGATTGGAAAAACTTGGGCGGGCCGCCCAGCTTCGAAACAGTTACCCGAGACGTGTTCGATGAAAGAGAGGGAAAATTCACCGCGCGAGAAATTCTAGCCGTCGCCGTTAACGTCGCCAAAGGTATCAATCAGCTGCACAAAAATGGCGTCTGCCATGGCGACATCTACGCGCACAACATTCTCATCGACCGCGACGAGGATTACCCTTCGGCGAAACTAGGAGATTTCGGTGCGGCGATGTTTTTCGACGACGACGAGAATCCTCAATTTTCACAAATGGTTCGCGAGAACGAAGCCAGAGCGTTCGGGTGTTTACTCGACGACATGTTAGTCAACTACGACGGCACGCGAGGCGGCTCAAATACCGTTATGATTCGCGAGAACATTGAAGCCGGCCAAACGCAATACGCCGGCAACAAAATATTTATGGAACCGAAGAGTTACCGACCATCGACGCACCTCGATAACGACGAAGGCAAAACCGAAGGAGAACTCACGCCTGCGCAAAGCAGAGAAGAACGAGAACGACGACGAGACGAACACTTACAAAAAAGAACCCACGAGCGGCGCGAAGCAGATAAAGGACTCGTCTCCATAAACCTCCCAGAAGACGGCCACGAAAAAACCATCGCATCTTTGCGTCAACTCGCGGACGACCTCATGCACCCAACCCGCTCGGTTCGTCCCAAAAATTTCGAAGCAGTCGTCAAACGCGTCCAAGAAAGCGAGAAACTCTTCTTCGGCGACTATTACGCGAAAAAACTCGAAAGCCTCCAGATTCTCCAGCGGAGAAGGTACGACGTCGATCTTCTCAGAGATAGGAGTCTTTTTCGAAGGAAGGACCCTAAGCGCAGGGAGAAGAGAAACGATGACGACAAAGAGACAAAGTAGCACGTAGTAATAGTAGTAGTAGTAGTATGGTAGTAGTAATACCTCACCAGCATCACCAGCACGTATACGCGCGTTTTTATTAGTAGACGAGAGAGAAGTCGTTACAACAAACAGACGTCACTTTTTTTATTTGGTCGCACATACGCACGGTCGCACGACAGACATGTTCCGCGGAAGCCTCCAACGCGCCGCCAAAAGGTCTCTGTTATCGGCTTGTGCTGCGCATCGGCAGCGGGCGAGTGTCAATGCCGCTCGCTCGAGCTACGCCTCGCTCGTCCCGATGGTCATCGAATCCTCCCCGAGAGGCGAACGCGCGTTTGATATTTTCAGTCGATTACTTAAAGAACGCGTGGTTTTTTTAAACGGCCCGATCCACGACGACATGTCCGCATTAATCGTCGCGCAGTTATTGTTCTTAGAGTCTGAATCCGTCACGGAACCGATACATTTTTACATCAACTCGCCCGGTGGAAGCGTGACGGCGGGACTTGGGATTTACGATACGATGAATTACGTGCAAGCACCGATACACACGTTAGCGGTTGGGCAGTGCTCGTCGATGGGGAGTTTACTCTTGTCCGCGGGAACGCACAGAAAAGCGCTACCGAACAGTCGGATAATGATTCATCAGCCGAGTGGAGGTGTGCAAGGGACGCAGTCGGACATTGCCATTCAAGCGTCGGAGATTTTAAAGTTGAGAGAGAAGGTGACGAATATTTACGCCGAGCACACGAAACAGAAGAAGGACGTGATCGCAAAGGCGTTGGAGAGGGATACGTTCATGAGTGCGGAGGAGGCAAAAGCGTTTGGGATCGTGGACGAGATCATCGTTAAGAGAGAGTAAAATGAGCGCAGGTGTTCGTGCGTGTAGTTGATGTCATCTTTATAAATATGCGTGTTGTAAATATAAAATATAATTTTTATCATTCCTTGTCCTTACCTACCTACTGTGGTAATCGGGAAGGGAGAATACGTGGTCGATCTCGGTTTTTAATTCTTGTCTTTCCTCCTCGTTTTGAGCGGCAGCGACGGAGAATAAGTGAACGCTTCCCAAATTATCGCCAACGGCTAATATTGGCGACGCGTTCGTGTTGGAGTAACTGACCGCTGTGAGACGTATGGCATTTTTCTTCTCATTCGTTTCTCCTCGCTCCTTCGATTTTTTTTGCTGAATACCTATTTCGTCAAACTTCTCTTCAAACCACGGGGTAGTTACGGTCAAAGATGCATCGTTTCGAGCGTTGTCGCTTTTAATGTTACTGCCTTTTTGCGCCACTGCTCGCTCGCACTTCCAAATACGTAACGTTCCATCGTCGTACACCGCGGCGAGTTTCCTCCCGTCGTTTGTATCCCACGCGATATCGTTCACTGGCGGGAGCGATACGGAAGACGCCGTCGACCTACTACTACTACTACTGCTGCTGCTCGCACCATAACCGTTTTGAACTCGCAAAGGTACCGGTGCGAATGAAAATATTTGCGACGCATCAGTTTCTTTGAAGATTGATGAAGATGTTTCTTGCCAGAGATCGTTTGCGTTGTTCGCGTGTGTATCTCGAGCTCGCTTGACGGAGTTTGCTTCGTGTTCCAGATCCGACACCCGAAAAACACGGACTGTTCCATCAGCAGAAGCTGTCGCAAAGACGCCGGGAACTGACGGATGCTTCTTAACTTGATATATCGCCGCGTACAACGACGAAATCGAGTGCGCTTTTATCTTCTTAGTGATCGTAAACATTTCGCTGTGCCCGTCATTTTCATCGAGCGAGCGTTTTGCGCAAACGAAAATATCTCCGCGTATGGTTCCAACGAGAAGGCAAGATTGGTCGATGACATCTAAGCACGTCGCTTGAATCTCTCGAGGATCATCGCAGACGAGACTTTTTCCTAGTATTGTTTCGCCACTCGACTCCAGAAAACGCTTTTCGCCTCGATCTTGACCGTCGCGTAAGATGCGCAAAGTGCCTATTGATTCGCTAGGAATTAATGCGCGCGCGTCCATTTTGAGAATCGCACCATCTGTAGAGCAACTTACAGCGGAGAACTCGCAGTGACTTTCCTTGTCGACGTTATCATCTAAGAATTCAACCGCCCAAACTTTTTCTTTGTGTGAATGCTCCGGTCGCGATTCGTAAAGGAGTCCTTGGTGCTGGTGGGAGGCGCTACCCTTCTTGTCGCCTCGAAACGCGATATCGAGGCACCGTATACTACCATCGAGGCATCCACAGAGCATGCGCCTGCTTTTATTCCTCAAATGCTCTTCTGCGTCGTTGTAATGGACGCTCTGAAATGCTATTGAAGTCACGGAACTTTCGAGAGTGAGTGATACCTCTGGTTTCGTGGCGTCTCGAAGCGTCCAAACGTGTACGGCGCCACGTTTCTCCAGATCCCTTTTATTGAAGTATTCGAGGTTGCGTTTGTTCTCATCTACGTTCTCGTCGTAGTCATCACCACGCAAAACGATATTTCCTGCATCAACAGATCCGTGACAGATGGCAACGACGCCATCAAAACGAGGGTGGAATCGAATCGCGTTGACTCTCTTCTCTTTTCCAGATTCGGAGGATGACGCCGATGGATACTTGTACTCGCACAAACGGGTCAGTTGCTTCGAAGCATCGAAGGGTAGTTCATCCCCATCGTGAAGCGCCCCTCTATACCGCAACGTTTGCTCTAGCATCAGACTTGCCCGAATCTGGCGATCAGCGATGATTTCCGCCTGTTTCAAGAACGCGCGACCAACGCGTTTTCTCGCCCGTCCCTGTGCTTTCCCTCCTTCCTTCCGCGTTTCCTCTTTTTGCCAACACGTCTCACTTTCCTTGGTTTCCGGTGAATCCGTAAACGTTTCGCGAACAACACAGGGGGTAGTATATGTTTGAGTCGAGCGGTGCACGTGTATTTCGGGATCAAACGGAACTCGTTTCTTCTTTATTCTCGTCTTTTTCCTCCTCCTCGTCGCCGTCGGCGGCGTCGCGAATTCGATAGGCGCCAACTCGATGCGCTTCGATTCTCTCGAACTCTGCCTTTCCCAAAGCTTGGAAAAGTCAAAGTTGAAAATAGAATCGATATCATTATCATTCCCTTCCACTCTACTGTTTTCTTCTTCGTCTTCGCTCGAGTTACTCGTGCTTTCCTCGTCTTCGCTCGCGTCGAAAAAGCTTTCCTCCTCCTCCTCTTCCTCTTCTTCTTCTTCTTCTTCTTTCCCACCACCATCACCGCGAAAGACTTCGTTCTTCTTTCTCGTCCATCGACACGGTTCCAACAGCGACCTCGGCGTCACGTCCTTCCCGTTCTCGTCGCGTATCACTCGCTCGTTCTCCACCACTCCTTTTAACAGACTTTTATTCGTCGCGGTATTATTAGTATTTTTGGTCAAACTCTTCCTCGTGCAGGAGGAGTGCGTGGAGGAGTTCCCGGAGGAGATTCTCCTTTCTCGTGGTCTTTCTCCTCCTCCTCCTTTTTTCCTTCTCTTTTCAGCGGCACTCTTCTTCACCACCGCGCTTCTGGAAGACAAAGAAAAAGAGGACGTCGACGTTTCGCTCGCGCGCCCTCCCGCCGGCGGCGCTGTTGTTGTTGTTGTTGTTGTTGTTTGCGACGTTCGTCTCATCGCATGTATTGCATGTGTTTTTTAAAGCAAGTTTGACCGCTTTTTTTGAAAAAAGAAAAAATTTGAAACCGAGAGCAACAGCTGTCAGTTCGAAAATTTTTGAAATCATCGAAACGCGATACAAAAAAAAGGGACGACGACGATACAGACGTAAACGACGGAGAAAGCCTCTCTTCCTCCCCTACGCGTCGTTAAAACTCGCGGTGGTCTCTGTCCGACGACGATAACCTAAAACAACCGAATACGTTTGTCGTCTCTCTTTGGGAACGTTTTGTATTTATTTATTTGAAAATTCAGTTAAAAATGTTTCCATCGATGATGGTGTCCGTGATGATGGTCGTTCGCTGCGGTCCTACGTCGTCTTCCTCCAGGAACAACAACGCGGGGAAGCGCCAGAACGGCGCGGGGGTTGTGCTGCCGCCGAGAATGCCAAAAGGTCGTCGGATTTTATTAGTTAAGACGAAACCACGGCAGCAGCAAAGAGTGCAATTCTCAAAGTCGTTTTTTGATTCCCTTTCGGGAGGAGGAGGCGTTTTTGGTGCAAAAACACCACCGCCACCACCGTCAAAGCGTACGACGACGACGAAGGAGCGGGACGAGACATTCTCGTTGAAAAAGACGAGCACAGACGACGAGGACGACGACGAATACACGGTGATCGACCCGCTCTCTCCATCGTTCCTGGGTTCTTTCCCGAACGAATGGCAAAACAGCAACGAGAAGTTGCGGTTGGTTTTAAACGCCTTCGAAGGGTGTTCCCGGACGGCGATGTTGTCGCTCGGACCGATACAGGCGTGCGTGAGCGCGCAGGCTTTGTTGGTGTTTGTGAGCGAGCAAAAGAAACAGAATAGATTGGAGAACTTTTTGAACGATTTTTGGCAAGGGAAGGTTGCGTTGGCCACGGAGCGAGTGAAGGGGAAGATGTCCGTGGACCGAGCGTTGTTGGAGAGGCACTTCGACAGAGAACGAACGGAGTACGAAGGAAAATTGGCCAATATGAGAGGAGAAAACGCGGCGGTTAAAAGTCGTGCGGAGATGACGCGTCGGGAGATGTTTGAGACGAAAGGGCTGGTGAGGAAAATGCAAGAGGATATTGAAGAGTTCAAGTGTCTCGTGGAGATACAAAAGGAAGAGATGGAACAGTTCAAGAAGAACGAGTACGCGTTGAAGTGCAAAACGGAGCAGCAGTTTGATTCGATGTACCAAACATTTACGAAAGATTTCGTTTTGTTGAGACACGCAAAAAAGCAACAGGCGAAGGCGCATACGTTTGAAATCGAACGACGCGACCGAGCGGAGAAGGTCTTAAAGGCGAAGACGGCGCAACAATTCGATAAAATGTACGAAACGCTGGTGAGAGATATCGCTATGAAAGATCACGAGATCGCACAGTTGCAAACGCAGTTGAGCGCGTACGAGGATGATTTGAAGGAGAAGGAGAAGATGATAGAGGGTATGGAGGTGAAGTTACGCATGGCAAACGAGGAGAAATCAAGAATAGAGCGAGCGTTGATTAGTGCGAACCATCATCACCAAACTGAAATCCAGGAATTGAACGTGATTATTACCGGTTTGTTGGATTCGATTCAAACGCTCGAACGCGAAGCGGCGGAAGAGGCGGTCCGCAAAGAACGCATTTGGAGCGAAAAGACAGCTGAAATCGAAAGTTTGAAACAGAAGGTGATGGACTTACGCATTGATCATTCCGTTGTCGAGCATAGAATGGAATTGGCGCGTCAGCAGTTGGAGAAGGAATACGAAGAAAAGAAAACGGAAGTTTCCGTGGAAGCGGATACGAGAATCGTCAACACCATCGAAAGAGTCGCTCGTGCGCAGTTTGAGAGATTACACGATATGACCGTGTTGAAGAATAAGTTTGTCCGAGATCACGAAAACGAGATGGAAGCGTTGAAAGCGTCGGTAGAGATTAAAGAGCGAGAGATTGTCGAGAATTCGAAGAAGGCGGAGGAGAAAATCGAAGCCATCGCGAGGGAACTCGCCGAGGCGAAAGATTCATACGCGCGCGAGTTGAACGTTGTTTCCGATTTATCGTCTTCTCGCGCGATAGAGATTGAAAAGCTGAAAACTGAAATATCAGACGCGAACGAGAAAGAGCGCGAGATTGTCGAAGAGTTGAAGACGGTGCAATCGGCGCTTTTTGAGGAGAAGGCAAAAGTCGCACGCGTTGAACAAGGCTCGAGCGAGACGTTGAAGCAAGCCGAATGGGATTTCTTCTCGGAGAATGCCAAATTAAAACAAGTCGAGCACGAGTTGGAATTAAAGTTAGAGCACGCAAACTTAGAGAAGCATCAGATTGAGAGGGCGTTGTATTCCTCCGCCGCGCACGAAAACGAGCTTCAAGAGAAAGTCAAGAGCATGAAAAATTCAATCGCGAAAGCGGCGAAAGAGGTGGAATATACCGAAGCGAAGCTGGAACAATCCAACTTAGAGAAGTTTCAGATTCAAAGAGCACTCATCACGAGAACGAAAAACGAAGAAGAATTGCGCGAAGAAGTCGTAAATATGAAAAATTCCGTCGAACAATGGGCGAAAGCGGTCCAACTGTCCGAGGAGAAATTGGAGCAATCCAACCTCGAGAAATTTCAAATCGAAAGGGCGCTCATCACGAGAACAAAGAACGAAGAGGAACTCTCGAAGAACGTGCAAGATTTGACCGCGCGTCAGGTATCGTTCGAGACGCAGTTTCGAGCCGCGCGCAGAGCAGCAAAAGCGGAGAGAAACGCGCTGTACGCGCTCGCGAGAAACGAAAACGCGAAAGCGCATAAACGAAATTTTGTGACGGATACGAAAGATATAGAGAGCGAGCGTTATGCGCAATACGCGCAGATGCGCGACGACCTGGAAGGTATGCAAAGAAAAGTGAAACTGGCGCAAACCGCGTGCGAGGCCGAACGCCGTGCGCGCGAAGTCGCAGAGACGGAACGAGATTCTGCCTTGCTCGAACTGAGCGCGTCCAACGCTCGTCTCGTGGAAGAGCAGCAAAATGTCGGAAAAGAAGAAGCGTCTTCGTCTTCTTCAACATCGGGCGAGAGTAGAGAAAGTAGAATGGAAGCGCTCGTCCGCGAAAACGAAGAATTAATTGAACGCGTGAAACTGCTCGAAATCGTTGCTCTAGACGCTCGAGAGCAAGAAGCTTTGGCAGTTAATCGATTGGAAGCGATTGAATTGAAAGCTCGAGAGAGACGAAATCGCGTGTCGAGCGCGATCGACTCGCACGGCGAGATAGAGAAGGAAAACAGAGATTCAAACTCGGGCGCGAGAAGTTCTCATTAAATATCGTGTAAATTTATTTTAACAAACGTACGTACAGATCCCGTTCCTAAAGGTATCTACATCATATCGCAGTAACAATCGACAACACTTACAACACACTACTATTAAAATTGCTAAAGCATGAATAAACATTAATTCCCACCGTGATTGCCGTGGAAAAAGTTCGACATAAACCCGTGACCACCATGGCTCGCACCGTTATTGCTCTCCGCGTGGTGGTCTTCGGACACGACGTCGTCGCTATTCGCAGCATCCAAAACGGAATCATTTGATTCTCCATCAGAGCTTTCTTCCTCATTCGATGCATCGTCACCATCCGCCTCCTCGCTTGAAGACGCGCTTGTTCCTTTCTTCTTCTTGCTAGTGCTGCCGGCGGCAACGCCCGGCAACTCGAGATGGTACGAATGTGCCAACGCAATTGCCGCGCGTTGTACGACTGAAACGTCGTCCTTCTTCGCAACCGTCTTATCAAACTTCTGCAAAGTGACCGATGCTTTCGCAGCGGGGCGGTTCCCATGAGATACTTTTCCAGCAACTTCCAAGATACCGCTACCGCCGTGCAACGCGTCGCTCTCGGCGTCGCATCCACACACGGATAAGCCGACTCGCGCACACTGCTGGTTTGCTTTCGTGCGATGTCGTCGAACAGCCGCGTCCGAGGCCAAAATCGCGGCCGTAGCAATTCGCTCGGCTTTTGTCGCTGCCTGATCGTCTCTCGATTTTGGCGTCACGATGCGCAGTTTCTTCGTCGCTTCCAAAACGAGCATGACGTCGCGTTCAAGTTCCCAACTGTGGTGCGGCGCCTCGCCGAATTCTCTAGAGGTTTGGTAATAATCCGCCTTCTCCCAGTAGTGCCATTGCGATGACCCTGAACGTAAATCCGATTCCGTTCCGACGCCATAGACGGTTACTTGGTCGCAAATTTGCAAAGCTGCAAAAATAGCCAAAAATCCTGAACTCGGACTTCCTTTTCCGGCGTACTCTAGTTTGCGCACGCTCTCTAACGCGGTTTTATAATTTTGGAGCAATTTACCCGCCTGCGCGATGGACGGGTCGGTCATTTTCACAAAACTCACGTCGCCGCGTCCAGATTTTCGCAAACGCTGTTGCAACGCGAAGTGATCGCCCGGCACAACTCGAGTACCAACTAACGTTACCCCGAGCTCGAGCGGCATGACGTTGGCAACTTTATTACTATCGATTTGCGTGTTTGAATATCGTTGCGTCCAAATCGAGTTGAGCGTACGCAAGGTAGTTTTATTCCCGACAAAACGATCAAAACCAACCGTTGGAGCGTTGTTCATCCGAATAACCGCAGAGTGCCCGTCGATTTCTTTCCCGTTCAAGTCGAGTAAAAGCCTTTGCGAGTTACCAACCACCGCGCACGTTTTGAAATCGCGATTGTACCTCGGCGCAAGTTTCAGCATTTCTCTCGCGTGCTTCGCCCCTGTGTTTGCAACTTTATATAACGCTCGACCTAAACTTTGTGGAATGCCATATATGGACGGAAACGACAGCTCCGATGCCATATCGCGTCGAAAGACGTCCGCTTTTTTCATCATCAAGTCTTTCAAATTTGCCTCGCGATTGATGTCCTCCGCTCGATTTCGCAGTTGTTCGAGCCATTTGCTTTCAGCTGACGCCCCGGCAGACGCCGCCGCGCGAATTTCTTTCAACGCCTTCTCGTACGCCTCCGCAGTGACTTTATCCTCCTCGTTACCGATGCTCAAATCTTCGAGAGCGTGCGCCAACGCACCGTCTAAAAGCGTCGATCTATCAATCGTTGATATGAGAAAATCATCCATATCTGCCTCGCCGGTAATCTCTTCTCTTTGATTCTTCGTCATCTTCTCCTGAATCTCACTCGCGCGTTCTCTATCTGTCACGTCTAATTTCATTCTTTCCCTATCCGCATCAATTGTCGTTCCTGCACCCCCTCCGCATTTCGATTCCGCTTTCAACGCCGTCGCAATCAAATGATACGCCGCTCTCCTCGTGGCAATCCTATCCTTCGAGATCGACCTCGCCGCCACCACCGTACAATCAGTGCACCCTCGACTCTGCAATCTCTTCTGACACTGCGCGTTTTGCTCTTTAATCCGCATAACTCTAGAATAACACGCCGACGAGCACTGCGTGTAATCCGTCACGTGACACTTCGCCTTCATGATATCTTGCAACTCTTTCACCTTCTCGTTCGCCTCTCGCAACTGCGCTCGCAACGCGGCTATTTCCACGTCAATTTTCGACGAACTCGCTTTCTTCAACGCTTTCTCATCGCAACCGGCGATAGATTCGTCGATCGCTGTCTTGCTCGATTTCATCGACTCGCACTCTTCCGAGCAATCCGGACATTGTTGTCGTTCTCTCGTCGTCGTCGCGCAGTGACATCCATCCTTGACGTTCTCACTCATCATCGCATCACGACCACCACCACCGCCACCACCTCCGAAAGTAGTAGAAACGCGCGACGAGAACGCCAACGACGACGGATGATCGGAACGACCTTTACCACCATTTTCACCACCGCCTGTAGTCGCCGCAGTCGTTCTAAACACCATCAAAACCAAACCCAAAATCAGAAGCGACATCATCATCATCATCATCACCAAGCGCCTCGCGCGTCGCTCGCGTTTCGGTGTCATCCTGAACGTCTCTTTGTCCATTATTACTGCGAGACGAAAAAGCGACCCCCCCCCGTGCTCGTAACAGTAGGCAGCGCTCTGCTTTACTGCGTTTTGCGAGTCAACAACGCAGCAGGTACTTTTGGCGCACGTGTGCTTCAAAAGTAGGCAAAATGCAAAGTGTTTAGGGTGTTTTATCGAAACGGCTGAAAACGCCTTTGTAAAAACGCTTGACTTTTCTTAACTTTTAATCACACACGAAAACACGCACGCAACAGCGCGTTGCGCATTTTTGTGAAAAGAGGAGAGAACCAAATCCAGGGGAG
>Ga0115556_1000887_pt1 | contig 20307 bp, 16 predicted proteins | sample COGITO_mtgs_1104_5_FD_87282 | JGI IMG/M metagenome (GOLD analysis project Ga0115556, IMG submission 87282) | Pelagic marine microbial communities from North Sea - COGITO_mtgs_110414 | ecosystem: Environmental > Aquatic > Marine > Epipelagic | place: Germany:Helgoland, sampling site Kabeltonne... | reverse complement strand
AGAAACACCCCGGCCACTATGGCCCAAACTAATTTTCCCCGGCTTACTTTCACTCCCACACAGCGCCATTGATGCCCCCCCCCCCCCCCTCCATCATTTCAGTGAGCTCGCAGTCACCGCAGAGTCCTCCTTCCGCCAGCTTCCATGTCGGCACCATACCTAGTTCATCCCTTGTTTTGTTCTTATTCTCCTTGAAGGAGTCACAAGAAACGCATGATCCGTGAAAATTGTATCGCGCTTTCGGAACTTCTGTTTCCTCTACAGGGACGAATGTTCGCTTGTTCTCCCTGACGTAGCATGTGGAATAAAAAATCGGATCTGTCATGTCCTCGCTGATCACATATTCAGGAGTAGTGTCAGTCTGAAGACGGGCCTCAACTCCATAGCAAGCGAGCATTTCTTCGCCGGGTACTCCGAGAAAGTCTCCTTGTCTTTCTTCCTGTGTTGGTGCCAACCTCGTCCTTCCAATGACCACTTGGCTTACATCATATATTCGGGCCGTCCCGGGAAGCTCTATTCTCACAAATTTGGCACTCATTCCACCGCAGTCCACCGTAATAGGACATAACTCGTTCCGACGGTTTGTACCATCGTTGACGTTGTATCCGCAATTGCTGACGGCTTCGACCACTTTGCACTTCTTCTTCACGACCGGACCGCAACCATTGACTGAATCGCACGGCTCATCTGCAAGACTCACTATTGCACCCTCGTCGTTGTTGTTTACATATCGGAAATTTCCAGACTCCCTATTTCCATTGCAGTTCTTGTTACCTCTGTAAAAGAACCAGCTTCTGCAATCGTCCCTCTGATTGTCGGGCTGCTCCGCCCCCGGGAGTTTAATCACGACCGTTCCGACTGCACCGTTGACCTCATATTCTCCCCACGGATGGTCAAGAGGGGGGAACCAGGCGTCTGGGAAGTCATCGGCGTTTGTAACCCGATTAACACGCATCAAATCCACAAAGGTGCATTTTAGATCAGCTGCTGGTCCCCCTTCGAAAGTTAGCTTCCCGTCATTAACGCTCACCACTTTCGATTTCGCGAAAGGCGTATTTTGCCTCACTCGGTTACTCGCAATCTCTACATTCTCTACGGAGCAGCCCCTGGTCTCCACGGGGCGTTTACTTTGACGACGGAACTCGAGTGTAATCTCATAAAGACCATTCTCTACCTCCATCTCCCAGATGCGTTGATCGCCATCGTCGCAAGGATCATTGAACTGCTGGAGATATTGAAAATTTGCATCGTTCCTCATCTTACTGGCAGTATTACAGCTCCAGCCGTAAGAATACCCATTGCTCTTGGGTCCGAATGTCTCCCCAGAGTCTATTAGTTGGGTTTGCGTGATCGTCTCATTCACGGGCGCGTTCGACCTCTGGAAGTTAACCACAATTTCACTGTTTGGGTTTGTGCTATAAGTCGCCTCATTCAAGTTTGCCGGTTTCATGAATGTCTTCCAATCACCGTTATTGCTCGTGGCGGTAGTCCTGCAACCCTTGAAGACTGTCGTTGCTGAGATACTGTTTGTGGGCTTAGTTGCGTTAAACGCTGACATGCCCATACACTCTGCATCGGTACACTTCAAAATGGCAGCTTTCCAGGTGAGCTCCTCTGTCCAGAGGACGCTCGAACATACCTTATTGTCTGTGGCTGTGTGCTCCCAAGCGTCTACATCGAATGGTTTTTCTCTTGATTTCGCATTCGCATAAGCGCTGTTGTCCGAGTCAAGACAGATTGGGTTGTCAATCGGAATATTGACGTGGTCGAAAGCAACTTTGTCCTGATAATTTTTGATTGGCACCACGTTGATTCCCAGCCGTTTCTTCTTGGCGTTGTTGTTCGCTCTGGACTCCAGCTCGTCTATGCATTCTTTCACACCCTGTTTGTTGTTTTTCACAATTTTGCAAGGAGTTACAGTGTCCTTCGGGGCAATGTACTGGCAATGATCCAACCGGCTGTACACAGCCTGGGCATTTTCCTCAACCACGCCGTAGATGTGATCAATTGGTGCGCTCGGGTGGTTTTCCAAAAAGTAGTCCACGTCAGCACAATCATTATAACCGCGCCAGCGCCACCAAGCAACGTAGTGACCAGGCCCGGACCGCCCACTGATCCCAAGATTGATCACGTCAAAGTCCGCAGGCAAATGCACGTTGTGATCAAAGAAACCAGCCGAATCGATCCATGGGAATTTATCACTATGATAACTGGCAAAGGAATCCCTATCTGTAATTGCATTCTTGTACTCCCATAAATTTGCCATCGGGGCGTCGGGATGATCGCGACTCTTGAACTCCGCGCTGTTCTTGTCGGTCACTTCGCGCTTGTACAACCCATCAGCCTTTGCTATCTCCTCATTGTAAAACGCGCAGTCACTTTCTTGCGCATGACAATCACGCTTGGTGCCGTGATATTTTTTGTACTTTGCTTGGCCCGCAAGATTCTGAGGAGCTTCGTCCACGTACTGTTGCAACATATCCTCGAGATCCGTACGATGCAAAAACGACTCGTAATCTCCACGGAGCACCGCAACAATCGAAGGGGAAGAATGGCCAGTCGCCCATTTGTAAGAGAACGTCTGGTCGCCTGAAATTTGGGCATGCGTATCGGTTGATTTGCGCCCGCGACAGGGTTTCGTTGTTGACGCCTCGAAGGTAGCACGTGCACGGGAGTGCATCCAATTGTGCCCGTCAACGCCAATGCCAACGCCAATGTCACCGCCCAGCATTAGAACAATGGTGACGAGCAAGACGACGTATTTTGCCAACGATGATGATGCGTTAAGTCTATTTGCCGGAGACGTCTCGATCGAATCATATAGCTCCTCCTCTTCAGTGCGCCGTCTGCCCGGACGCTTTCCGTTGGTGACGCATGGACAGAATCTATGGCCATTAGAAATAGAGTCGCCCTTGGTTAGACAAGATGGAGCGACGCCATCGGCACTTGTGGCAAAGTAACACTTGCTATCGTCCACACTGCTAGTTGGACTTACTCCGGCGCCTCTGATATCCCCCAAGAAGGGTAAAAGGCAGTCACCGAGATATTTACGGCCAATAGTGCTTTCCATCCTCGAAGGACTTGTGACACTTTGAAGCTCCTCTTCCACGCATGCCTTGTTCAGTTTCATGCAAGTGTGCCCGCACGATTCCCCTCTTTCAGACCTATACCACTGCACAGAATAATCATCAAGTGTGGACGCAATTTCTGTCAGTGAAATGTCCCCTAGTGATTTATTTGGTAAATAGAACTCGCCCTTGTTTGCTGGGCCGACCTTAATCAGACAACGGAAGGTTATCTTTCCCGTTCCCACGGGGGGCGACTTGAATCGGAATTTAGTGATGTAAGGCTTTGGCTCAGCATCAGCATGGAGGGCGGCGTGGGGGCAGTAAGCGTGAGGTGAATGATACAAGTTGTCACCCTCAGCGGGCGGGAACACCATCTCTCCAACGCTGTTTCCAGCCTCGTCAACGGCGTGAAGCAAAATTCCTCTGTATTTCATATCTTTGTCGTGAACTGTGACGGTCAAAGTCAGGAACTCCCCCCCGCCTGTGTACGTTGATTCCCCATTCTCCATGGTGACTGTGAAGACATCAGTGCGCTCTGGTGCTTTGACCCAATCCATTATCCCAGCATTAGGATCGATGCACCTCAGGCGGTCATTTTCTTCCCAGATCGTGCAGCCAAAATTGGCATGAGCATCGCAGACAGCAACGTTGCCACTGGAAGCTGAATGAGCTAAGTGAAGGAAGGAAAAGAAGACAAGAGTTTGTTTCAGTTTATTCATTTTTAGATGAAATGAATCCTGTGAATCTTGTCATTCAGTCTAAATGTCTGGTGAAAACTGGTAAAAAATGAAATGAATTCTGTGAATCAGTCTAAATGTTGACAAGTTGTTCATGTTCGTGTTTCGCCGAACTTTTTTCGCGGAAAACATGAAAGAACCTATAAGTTATTTACATAAGACAACGGTGCTCTAACTTAACTTATCATCATCAGGCTCCGAGCACGTGATCTCTCAAACGCGTTGACAAGGGGGGTTCTCTTCTTACAATCGTTTATTTCTTCTCCACACAATTAAGGTTTTGCACCAGCTAACGTCAACCCCCCACCATGTTGATTAGTCGTTTCGCCGCGCTGGGAGGTGGCTCAAGACTAAACAATTCTCTCCGTTTTGCATTGTCATCATTCTCGTCAACGTCATCATTCTCGATAACACAAACTGAATTCACACCGCTCAGTGTGAGCTCGAATACTGTCATCGGCAAGAATGTGCACAAAATTTCTCTCTCCTTGCCGGTTCCTGATGCCGTACTTCCGATGACAACGGCGGGCATGTTGCTTGTGCGAGAAATCGACCGAAATGACAGCACCAAAGAAATTAATAGGCCTTACACTCCAGTCAGTTGGAAGGTCGGAAGTGTTGATTTGATTGTAAAGAATTATCCCGACGGAGGCAATGTCAGCACAAGCTTAATTGAAAAGCGAGTAGGGGAGACTGTGGAAGTCATGGGTTGCTTTTCCAAGATAGAGGTGAATGAAAACAAGTGGAAAAGGGTGGGCCTGGTAGCAGGCGGCTCAGGTCTGACTCCTTGCCTTCAAGTAGTTACTCATCTTCTCTCGCTTCCCTCTGACAAAACTGACATTACAATGGTTTTCGCGAACAAAAGCGAAAGTGAATTGTTCTGGGAAAGAGAGATTGACGGATTGGTTGAGAGCTCCAAAGGAAGATTCAGAGTAAAATATCTGTTCGATGATGTGGACGGATTTGTTGACAAAGATATTGTGGTAGAATACCTCCCCCCACCTGCAGAAACCAACATCATCATGGTGTGCGGACCACCTCCGATGTATGACTCAATTTGTGGCCCGAAAATATTTGTTGAAGACAGCCCACCCCAGCAGGGTGAAGTGGGTGGGTTATTGAGCGAACTTGGGTACACGAAGGAAATGGTATTTAAATTCTAAGATAAAAAGGTGGTGGTGAAGAGTATTTCTTTCGTAACCATTACGCCTTCGTTATTGCCTTTCGTTATTCCCAAAAAATTTCAGTAACTACACTTATCTAAGAACCCAAACTCAACCACAATAATGTTTTCACTGCGCAGCAATGGCCACAGGAAAGGTACAGCTGTTACTCTGAATGATCCCAACGATGATACCAAAGATTCCGAGCGCACTGGCAAAGATCTCCACTATCAGAATCTTCACAAAGAGGGAAGGGTCCTGGGCGTCGGCCAGGGCGCAGGAGCTCCCAGCAATTCCGACAGAAATACCGCTAGCGATGTTGGTCAAACCCACGCTGAGGCCCGAGGAGAACACCCCGTATCCTGCGTAATACATGAGGTTATAATCCCAGCCGTCGGCAAACTGCATCAAGTGAATTTCCAGAGAGGGTGAGTATGGAGAAAAAAAAGTCAGAGATGAAGGACGCGTAAAGATGGAGAACACACGTGAAGAAGGACACATCGACATTTTTGAAGGATGAGCAATCATGACGCGGCTAATTGCAGAGCACACTCACATTGCCGTTTTCTACCGATTCAGCATCAGGCTTCTTCACCATATTGACGAGGACAATCGCCATAATCACCCCATAAATAGCTGTTGCCTCGCAGAAAATTACACTGGAGTGTGTGGAGGAGTGTGTGAAGGAGTGTGTGGAGGAGTGTGTGGAGGAGTATGGAGAGGAAGAGAGGTGGGAAAGAGGGGATTGTGATTAGCCAGGCAGATCCAGATTTGTAATACGCTCACTGCAGCCTCATTTTTTGGTGTTTGCGGTCATTGCCCTGCCACGCTCATTGCCCTGCCATGCTCATTGCCCTGCCGCTTCATTCTCTTACCTAATGAGATTCTTCGATCTGATCCTGGGAGCTTTAACAGCAGCTCCTACCAAGCTTGACCCAGTGAGGAAGATGCCCCAGGCTGCCCCTACGACGGAGAATGCCAAGGAAAAGGCGATTCCGTAGCTGCCGAATGAATAAGGGGAAATGTGGGTCAGGACCTCCGTCCAGCCGGCGTTGCAGTAGGTTCCAACGCAAGATGACATTGCAGCTGCAGGAAGGGAGAAAGGGGGAGGGTGAAGGTGAAGGTGAAGGTGAGGGTGAGGGTGAGGGGTGAGTTAAAGGGCTAGAAAGGTGAAATGGAAGGTCCTACTGTCGATCCTCCGTCTGCTACCAGCATTGCGAGGCGCGGCTAATTCAAGAATGCCATACACCGGCATGCACAGCAACCAAGGGACAAAGGGACGAAGAGATGTGCAGATGGTGTCCTGGAGCAAATGAGGCGGAATTAAATAGTCATACAGATTTTCTTCAAAGTAGGGATGCTGTCACAGACGTACCAATAATAAATGTCCTCTTGGATAACGGATTAGAAACGCTATCTCACCCTCCCCTTCGCACTCTTTTTTCTCAGCCCGCACACTTGTTATTGTTTATTCTCACTGTCGATATCGACCTTTCGGGCCGAAATCCGTCAAATTGTCTCGCCGTGAGTTTCTAGACCCCCTTGTCTTTTGGTTTCCGCAAACGGAGCCCCCCTAAAACATCGTACAACACGAAACTTGGTTCACAGTCTCAGCACAATAGGATATCAAGAATACCAACTCGACTGGTATCAACGCATCTTCGTGTCGACGCATCTTCGTGTCGACGCTTCTTTGTATCGACGAAGTCGCGGCGTGATGGGCAAGGCCAAGAAGCAAACGATTCCAAAGTGTAGCTACGGCGCAGCCTGCACACGGAAGGGTTGCGTTTACACTCACCCGCCGAAACCTCCAAAAAAGAAGAAGGGGGAGCCACCAGCACCCACCTCGCAAACAACGACTTCTTCGCGGGTTTGCCTTCCCTATCTATCGAACCTTTGCACTTTTGGCTCCGGCTGCCGTGACAGGCATCCGCCTGATGAGGAATGTGAAAGGCTCATAAAGGAGTACAAACAGCGGCCGTGTACGTGGGGGGCTGGCTGTCGGACCTACGCCTGCCTTTACTTCCATCCAGATGAAGACGCTGGAAGCAACGCCGAAGGCAGCAGCGAGGATTTGAAAGCACTGCAGCCGCCCCAACCTCCCCAAAAGGGGGGCCCTAACCCTCTGCCGGCAAAGATTACGTATGAATCGTGGCTGGCGAACGGATGCCAACTCCCGGAAGGGGTGTCCAAGCGTGTGTTTTTCGACCAGGCTGGAATTCAACTTGAGTTTCGGGCTGTGTATGCTTTTGTTTTCGATGGTATTAAGCCGCCGTCACATGCCATGCGATCGAGATCGAGATCGAGATCAAGTCAACCACCGGTGGTGAAGTTAAAAGGTTCGTTCGCAACGGTGTAAGAGGTTCTGCCGAGGTCGCATTTTGTATTTGAGCAACTGGCATTTTGTATTTGAGCTACTGGCGTTTTGTATTTGAGCAACTATGGACAGCACACTAAAATTGGTCTCGTCTTAACTAATATCTCTCTTAAACACCCCCCACTTTGCTTCTGCAGCCCCGCCCATCACTAAAAAGGTCATTGGTGTGGAGAAAGTAACGATGCCTCAGTCGCTCTGGGTGGACTCGTCCCTGAGGACAAATTGCTTCCACGTAAGCGATCCGTTTGAGCGATACGATATGGTCAACAAAGCACACATTGGGAGGACTGACGTGATAGATCTGCACTTTCAGTCGCTTTCAACTTTCGAGCCGGTGCTAGAATATCACCTGCAGGGAAGGACTGGCCGTGTCTGGGTAATATGCGGCAGTGGACATCACATTGTTGCTGACTCTCACCAGAAGAAGGCGCAAGGGCGCGAGGGTGTCCTTTATGGAGGTGTCCAGGAGTTTTTAGACAGGAAAAATATTAGATATCAAATTGGCAAAGACAATCGTGGGAACATTTGTGGTAGTTTGTACGTCGCAATGTAGGAGGTGAAAGGATTTGGATCAGGATTGAGTAGACAACGATACGGTAAATAGACAACGATACGTGCTTAAAAATAGTCGTAGCAAGACGATGAAATATTACTTTCGAAAATGCACAATCAAAACCTCTCTCTTACAATTCATTCAAGGCTTCCTTTGCCGCCTTCACCCTTTCTTCTCTGGCTTCCTTTCCTCTTGTGAACTCTTCCTCCAGGATATTCACCCTTTCAACCAACTCGTCGTACTTGGCTTTTGATCTCTCAAACCATTCTGGATCATATTCACTAGTGAGCTCCATGCGCTTGATTTCTTTTCGCATTTGATGAAAAGTACCAACAGGGTCTTGGCTGGCCGTAACTGGTTTATCTGTAAACTGGTTGATGTAACTGCTGGGCGGATCCTCCGTTACATCGAATAATTCTACATCGATAATCAAGGTGGCGTTGTTGTGAATTTTCTTTCCATTTTCAATATCCGCAAGCTCTCCATAACCATATTTTGCCGGCGCGGTAATCCTTCTCTTTTCACCTTTGCACATCTTCTTCATTCCCATGTTTAGCGCCTTCATCCACTTTTTTCCCATTCCTAGCTGAAAAACCAAGTTATCATTTTCCTTTGTACTCTCATCACCCTCAATCCTCCTTGTTGTGTGAAGCAATGAGCAGTCCTTGAAAAGCTTGATGTCCACGGAAGCCAAAAGGAAGTCGCCAACTTTTGTCTTCTCGTAATGCTCACATGTTTTCTTCTCCCCCAACTTGCCAATACGCACATCCGCATCGAAAGGCAGGTCTTGTCCAGTGCAAGGTTTGATCTTGGTGGAGGGAGTGCCATCAGCAGATGTTTCACTTAAGGTCATGAAGACCACCACCGAAAATACCAATAGTGAGGGTATAGACATAATAAAAGTTAATCGAGGATTTATTTACCTTTCTTCCAATTAAATTGTTGTCAAAAAAAAGTCCTTTTCCCTCTTCCCTCTTTCTCTCAGCTCTCAGCCACTATATGTAAAAAAATAATAAATAAACCCAACAGGCGCTTCTACATCTCCAGAGAAACTACGACTGCCACGGTTAATTCCCAACGACGCCGACATCACTCAAAATTCTTCTCCCGTGAAAAAGAATTGCCCGTCGATACTTTACAATGGATATTTTCACCTCGTTTGCTACGATATCCGTCCCCCTTGTAGCGACACTCTCGACAATTTATGCAATAGAAAAACAGCAACGGAAACGGTGGCACTACAAAATCAAAAATGACTTCATGGATCCTACCATTGATCACCACTTGATGATGAAGAATTTGCTTGAACATGACATGCCTTTCATGACCAGAGCAAGCTTAGAACTGGGTCAATTTCGAACATTCGCAATTCCATCAATTAGCAAACTGCTGAACTCGACGGGGGAATACACTAAGCAGTGTCCTATTAGATATGATGATACGGATCTGATACTCCGCGAAATTCTCGAGAATGGTGTGCATTCAAGAAGAGCTGAGGCTGCTATCGCCAGACTGAACGAAATCCACGGAAAATATCCATCTATAACCAACGATGACTTCCTGTACACTCTATCGATATTCATTGTCATACCTGTAATTTTTATCGATAAGTTTGGCTATAGGAAGGTTTCTAAAAACGAACGCGAGGCCCTGTTCCAAAGTTTCAGAATAATTGGCAACCAGATGCATATTGAACATATACCGAAGAGTTACGATGCCACGGTCATATTTCACCATGAATATGAACGAAAATATATGAAGTTCTCAACCACAAACTTTAATGTTGGAACTGCAACAATGGATTTTTTTCTCGAGCACTCACTCCCGCGATTCTTGCGACCGATAGGCAGACAGTTTGCCATTTGCTTACTGGACGAGCGACTCCGGGCCGCACTAGGCATCGGACCGCGACCGAATCTTATTATTTCCACTGCAGTGTCTCTAATTATGTTCTTCCGCTCTGTCTTTGTCCTTCGATTCATGGTTGCTTCCGAGTATAGTCGGCGAAGGACTACTAGCAAAGCTACTTGTCCATATCTGACGCGCTGGGACCCTTTCGACTATGCTTCTTATCCTCGCGGGTACAACTTGGAAGACCTCGGACCGAAAAAGAAAGGAATCGCAGCGAAGAAATCGCAGTAGAGAAATCGCAGGACAGTGATAGCTTTGGCTTTTAAATAATTTTAGCGAAAAAGCAACACTTCTTGCACATTAATCGCACAAAATTATCATCTATAACTCCTCTTCATCCTCCTCCTCTATATCCGCTGAATCCACATTGTCTGTTCTGTCCTCAGTCTCCGCCTCCACTTCTCCTTCTTCGATTCTCAAATTCTTGAGCTTTGCAATTGGCGAGTTTCTTCGGACCTCCAATCTCTTCTCCATAGCTGCCCTACTTGCAAATTTCTGCAATAGCGATACGTCAATCGCTTCTGTCTGTTCCCAGTTCAATTCATCAAGCGCCCTGATAATCAATCCGAAACCTCCGCCAGTGTCCCCTCCCGCCCCCTTCTCAACCAAAAATTCGTAAAGGAACTGCAGGCCCCCATTCAGGGCACATATCTCCGGCGCGACCTCGGCGATACTGTTCTTCCCCTCCCTGTCTTGCAAATAGAGCCAGAGCAGATCCTCCGCCGCCTGGCCGACGCCCCCCTCCTTCCCCTCATGGTGCTCGTTCCTTCTGAGGACGGCAAGGATGACGTCTCCGGCCCTCTCTCTCTCGATTCCGTGCAATCCACCCTCCCTCATAGCCGCGACAGCTGCTGCAAATACTTTTCCATTGCTCGCATGGCTGACGCTTTCGATGAGCAGATCGAAAGATTCCTTCATGGAGAAGCTGCCAGTGTAGTTGCCGATAACGCGGTCGCCACAGGTAAGCTTTAGTATATGGGATAGAGCGAAGCAACTACCCCAGGCCTGTTTATTGATCGCAATTCGGCGTTTGCTATTCAAAGTAACGTCGCCCTTGGCATCAAGCGACGCCCTCATCTTCCCATTTAGAATCTGAATAATCTCATTCCCTTTCCCAAACTCGCCGCCGGCCAATAAAAATGAAGAGAAGATAAATCCGCTTGCTCGAACAGCGCTTACAATCACCTTGTCGTCTTCGTCGCCTAGCATATCTTCGCAGATCTCCATGAACGCCAACAGAGCGTCTGCCCCAATGCTTAGTTGCTCAGCCCTCTGTCCCAAATTACCAACAGCAAACATGGCGGCCGCCCGAACGTAGGAGCTCTTGTCTTTGACGTGGATTTTTAGTATTTCCATGGTCTTATTGCCGTCGAGCGCATGAGAAGCCGTTATTGCTATCCTCCCTAGAGCTCTACAAATGGCTGCCTTGACTGCGGCATTCGTTTCTTGGTTGCCATAGAAAACATCGCTAGGCACAAAGTTGAGACCATTCTCAAAATCGTTGGTCAGAAGGTAACCATAGCATTTAGCCGCGCTCGCCCTGACCTCGCTGATGCTATCATTAATCCACTCTCCCACGAAGGAAATATCAATTGCCTCTTCTACTTCAGAATCTTTACGATGCGCCCTTCCATCGGCGTTTCCATTGGCGTTTCCGCCAGCATCTCCGTCGGCATCTCCGTCAGCATCTCCGCACCTTCCATTCAAATAATTCTCCAGAAGACGAATAGCTTTTGTCCTGACCGCCTTCTTCTCGCTCTTCTCGGCCCTCGCAACAATCCCTCTGACATCTCCACTCTTCTTAACTACTTTAAAATCTGCCTTGGCAATTGCTCCCAAAACGTGAAGCGCGTGAATGCACCCTGCCTCGCTGGCCCTCTGGACTAGTCCCCCCATGAACCTTGGCTCCCCTTCGATGAGCCTAATCATCGGCAGCTGCATAGGTGTGGTCTCGCCGGTTGTAGTGGCGGCCCCTCCTGCGGTTGCAATTAGACACTCAGCGGCTGGCTTCTTCCTCTCGTCATCCCCAGGTTTGACGAGGCACCTGGCTAGAGAAGTCAGGGCTCCGACCTCCGCGTCTACGAAGTCGTCGCTTACGTGGCATCGACCATCGGATCCCCCGCCCCCCTTCACGATTTCAGAGACAAGCTCAGAAAACTCCCAGAAGACGCCTTTATCGACCTCGTCAAGGACTGAACTCCCAACAAATTTAAGTAGGGAGGAGAGGAGGCCAAAGACTTTGGAGGGCTGTCCCCCTCCCTCTCTTCCCCTAACTCTACCTCTACCACCCGCGCTCCCCCTAAGTAGCTCGCTCCACGTTTTCAGCGGTGTTATTTTGACCATCGCCGAAAGCGTGGCTATTGCCTCCTTCCTCGTGCCCTCTCCCAAGGAAAGGTCACGAAATACCCGAGTCATGACCGGCGATACGGAACCCCACATCGTCGTCATTACGTCTGGATACGTTCGAACCATTTGTCCCACCGTTCCGATACATTGCAAGAGTACTTTATCCTCGTCAGGGTCGATGTTTTTATTTCTGTCGTTGTTGTTGTTGTTGTTGTTGATGCTGTTGTTCTTGTTGTTGTTCTTGTTCTTGTCGCCAGCATTCTTGACCACGACAGCGTTGACGACCTTGAGCATAGTCATCGCCAGCCCTTTGACATTAATGTCATCTCCTTCCTTGTCATTCATTCCTCTGACCGCTTCGATGAACGACTGCATCGCCCTGGCATAGCAAGCAGCTTCTTTTTTGCATCTCACCGTGTCTCCACTATCGCTTCCATTCCCGCTTTTCCCGCTTTCGCTTTCGCTTTCGTCCGAAGGCTTACAAAACTCCCCTACCCCTTCCTTCAGTACCCTCACAATCTGTCCTCTCAGTGGATTTTTCCTAGTTACCTCGACATCCATGACGACATCGAGAACCAAAGGCAAAAACATGGCACTTGCCATACCCCTGAACTTCATCAGACCTGCCAAACAATCCACAGCCGCGAACATGGTCTGATCATTGATGATGTTCCCGCCCTCGTCCCGCCTTCTGAGCAGCGGCAGTAGCAATTTCTTCACAATTACAGTAGACGTGGTCTCGGGCGGGGGCGAGTTCATGCCAAATCGCGACAGCAACTGCGTCAAGGTTCGCAGTGCCACATAATCAGTATTCGTTGTTGCCGACATTGTACTGGTGTTCACCTCGTCGTTCGCGTCGTTTGTTAGCGTTTGGGAGCTTAGCATACGACGTTCTCCATGAAAATACCAAGTTGTTATCACAAAGACGCAGATGTAGTGGACCTCAGTGCGGGGGACTTCAATTTTCTTGACATTTGCCAAAATGTGCACAGTAATGGAACATATTTTCGCAAAGAGGGGCGTGGAAGCCGGAGTGAGTTGCAGCGATCGGAAAAGCTTCGATATGCACAGGCCTGCAGCAGAGGGCGTTATGCCCGGGGTTGTTTTCTGGTTTATCTTGAGGGAAGTTAATTGCGAGACAGATTGCCCTAGAGTGGTGCGGGAGATGCTGTCGGAAATTGATTGAAATGTTTGTTGGCTGGGTCGACGGGTCGGTGTTGATCGGCGAGGAGGCGTAGAGCCCTTCCGGGGCGGGGTAGAGCTCCTGCTCATCAGCCAGGGAAGGACAAGTACGACTCAAAATCGAAATCCCCCTGAGTTTTTAAGTTCCCAGGTGAAAGTAGCGAGGACCGGAGTTCAAAGTCGAATCCGATCAAAAGAGTGTGGTGAGTTGTTCTAGAAACGTGGGTATTTAAAATACTTAATTCACTCCATATTTACAAATCCCCCTCCCCCCCAGAGAGAATATATGCAACATCACGTAGGCACCATCCACTCAATTTTCGGTTGCCTTTTTTTTCGAGTCGTGCTGCCGAAAGACTTTCTGTCCGTTGTCAACTTTTTATCCATCCATTGACCTTATCCACCCCAAGGCAGAAATTCCCGCTTGCCCGAGCTTCGAAACAATTTGGCCCCATAGTGACTTGTTTTGTCTCAAAACGTTATGACGATGGCTGTGGATAAGCGAGCGAAGCTGTTACTCCGGAAGCTGGGCGCGATGGAGTATTCGCTTTCCCCTCAAGACGCCAAAACGTTCTCCTCTCAACCTCCGGCTGTTTTGGCCTTGATTGAATCCTTGTTCAATGATCTAGTCACCACTACTGAGGCGTACGAAGGATTGGTGTCGAAGGAGGAGGTGAGATTATAACATTTTTGTACCCAGCGCACTTGCGGAAGCTGCTGTCGTTCTGCTGTCATTCTCATTTAGTATCCACTAACTCTGCTAAAAAACTAACTTTGCTTTCTTTCCATCTCACAGTCAATCTCCGATGAGCTTCGCCGAGCTCAAGCTTCTGTTTTCCCCCTCAGGAAGGAGAACACCGCTTTGATCCGAGAAAATAATCAGCTACACCTGGAGCTCATCAAGGGGGAAGATGAGGCTGGGAAGCAGCAGCAGATGTTCGAGATGGACAAAACACAGCTCCTTGCGCAGATCAGAGAGGCAGAGGTGAGGGGGGATTGTGAATGGATGCGAATTCGAATGAATGCGATTTCGAATGAATGCGAATTCGAATGAATGCGAATTCGAATGAATGCGAACTCGAATGAATGCGAACTCGAATGAATGCGAACTCAAATTGCAAGCTCTCCGTGGGACAATATGCGCTGTACTCAGCCCACAGTCACAGTCACTTATGCTAACTCTATCCTCCTTCTCGCATCTTGCAGTTCCTCGCAAAACAAAAGTCCGATGCACTGAATAATTCCCGAAAGGAGAATGACACACTCAAGACGCAGCTGAAGAATATGCTTGGCGGAGGCCACGGTGCACGCGCTCTACAGTCTTCTTCGTCCGAGAATGTGGACCCGAACTCTTCGCCTTCGCCCCCCTCAGAAGCCCCGCTGAATTCTGCTGGTAGCGGTCTGGAGGTGACGTCTTCGCTTCCTCCCTCCCCCTCCAAACGAAACACCAACTCCCAAAGTCCCGATTCTCAGTTAATTGAGTCGATGGAATCGCAGATTTCAGAGCTCAAGGAGAGGCTGAAAATTTCAGAGGGCAGCCTTAGCCGTATGAGGTCATCCTGTAAGGCTCGAGATCACGAGATAGAGCGCCTCGGCTCGCTTCTATCGGGCGGTCGGGACTATGATGAGCTGAAGGAGACCCACGCCCGTGAGGCACAGTCCCGTATGTTGGACCAGCTGAACCGCCAGGTGGACTTCTTGAACGGCCAGTTGGCAATGCGGGAGGGTCAAATGAGCAAGTTGCAGACCGAGATGAAATCTACCGAACGCACGCGCGTTGAGGCCAAGCAGGCCGTGAGCAAGGTGAAGAACTTGGAAGAGAACAACAGCAAGCTGAGCGCCCAAGTCAATGACTTGGAGCACCAGTTGAGCCGCGTGCAGCATGAGTTCGAGGCTACAAAGACAAAGCTGAATGCTGCTCGTAAAGCGGCCTCGATAGCGAAGCACGAGGGTGGGGTCAGGGACTCTGCTGGGAGTTTGCCCGGGAGTGTTGGTTCTCAATCCCCTGTTCAGTCGCCTTCAAACCGCACTGCGCACGGGAAGAAATCACAAGTGGTGACGATTCCTGTGCCTCCTCCCCCCACAGAGGACGACAGTGTCACTGTCCAGCAGCTGCAGCATGCAGTCAAGCAGTCGAACCAGCAGTTGACAGCTCTTCAGCGAGATAACAATCAGCTTCGCTTCGCTCTCAACAATGCTGAGAGCGAGGCTACCCAGCTCAACAGTGACAATGACCGTTTGTTCAATGAGCTCAACAATTTACGTACGCAATCTAACATTACGCATACCCGGAACAGCATGGTTGACGAGGATATGAATGCGCTGAAAACGCAGCTGCAAAATGTGACTCGCGAGAGGGAGGCCAGCGCTGCTGCGAGCAAGAGGGCCAACAGTGAGGTCGCTAAGCTGAGGGAGATTGCAGGGAGGATGACTGAAGAGATCTCGAATTTGCAAGCAAAAGTAAGCAACCTCTCCGGTGACAACCTGAGTGGGAACATGTCTCTTGATGCGCTCCGCAACGAGGTCCGATCGATGAAGGAGATGCTATCGTTGAAGGTGAGCAAACGGGGACGACAAACAAACAAAGCACAAACACAAAAAAAAAATTTCACCTCGCTGATAAAAAATTTTCGCTCTTTCGCTGTGTAGGAAGTTGATATTGAAAACCTGACGAATGCTTTGCGGTCTGCACAGAACGACCTGTCGACAATGAGAAGCAAGTTTGACGACGCCCATAGCCAGCTAAACGATTTACGTAACGTTCATGAGAATAAGATGACCAGTGCAGAGCGGATAAAATTTTCTGCGGAACGAGCTCAAACGACCGCGGCAGAGGCACAGCAGGTCGCAGGCAATGCAAAGCAGATGTTGCAGATGGAGCGCGCCCAGCGCGAGAACCTGGAGCGGGAGCTTAACGAGTTCAAGAGCAAATTAGTGGCTGTCGAACGCCGCTCTTCCAGCGTGCAGAATCTCCTTGTTGAGACGGAGGGAAAGCTGCAGTCGCGCGAGAGGGAGGTTGTTACTCTGAAGGAGCGCTTGTACAACCTCGAGGAGCTCGATGCCGAGGGAGTGGTAAGGGACGCCAACAATATTAAGAGACAGCTCCAGCAGTGTCAAGTCCGCGCTTCTGAAGCAGAAAGCGAACTCGACAGCTGCAACCGTGAAAGGTCACGCATTACAATTCAGCTGCAGCGAGCAGAGGACCAGGTCGTCATGCTGAAGCGAGAGAGTGATCTCAATCAGGGTGAGGTAGCCAAGCTCAGGGATGAGGCGGTCTACCTCAAAAATGCCGTGGACACAGTGGAAGCTCAAAAGGGAAGACTTGAGGCCGAAAGGAACCATCTGCGTGGGCTCCTCGCAGAAGAGACCACCTCGGTGGGGATGAAAATTGAGAATGCTAACGAACTGGAGAGGGAGAGGGAGAGACTTGTGGGAAGGATTGGGGAACTGGAGGCGACAGTCGATGTGGAGCGTCGGAGGAGAGACGACGCTGAGTCTAGGGGCAGTATGGCGCAAGACGAGCTCCAGAACATGATGGCGGAACTGAGAAGAAATAATATGCAAAAGGACGACGTCGAGAACCGGCTGTCGCATACCTTGAATGAGCTTGGGGAGGCCCGAGGCGCCATTAATAGTCTGCAGCAGGAGCTTGTCGGGGCAAGGGGCGAGGTCACCCGCATGCGGGCGGCTGTGAGCAACTGCGAGCTCCGTGAGACCGCGACAAAGTCCAACGCCCGGGAACTTGGGGAGAAGAACAGGCAGCTTAAATCACTTTTCAATCAGCTGGAACGCACGCGCGACAACCTCTTGGCCAAGCTTGACCTTGCACAAGCAGAGATTAACTCTGTGACTGAGCGCTACGAGAGGGAGGTCAGCAGGAACAAGCAACTCGTTAGCAAAATTGCCAAGATGGAGCAGGAAAAAGAGGTGCTGAAGAAATCATTGGAGAGCCTCGACGTTGAGAAGGATGGGTTGGAGATGCGGCTTGACGAAATGAGTGAAACCGTTAAGCAGTGTAGAGAGAGGGCGAATGAGAGCGACCGAAGGCGATCGGAGGCGGAGAATCTGGTGATGGACGTGCGAGAGAGGGCTGAGAACAACGTGAAACAACTCACAGCGCGCGAGAGCGAGATTGTGAGCATGCAGAACAGCATCGGTGCCCTTCAGAACGATCTGGACGAGTACAGGAGGGTGCTGGCCAGCAGGGAAAGAGAACTGGAGAGGTCGGCGCAGGACTTGGCCGCGATGACGAGGGAGGCACAGGCGGTCAGCGTGGAGGCTGGAAGGCTTTCCGGGGAATTGAACGAGACAAGAGCACAGCTGGACGACTCACTGGAAAAACTCAGCAAGAGTGAGCACAGAGTGCGATCCGCGGAGCAGGAGAAGGAAGATTTAATTGCAAGCTACAGGGCGGTTGTAGATGAGAAGGGAAATTTGGAAGGGGGCATGACCGAGCTGGGCAACGAGCGTCTACAACTGGGTGCCGAACTTAATAGGCTCCAGGAGGAAAGCGAAAGTAGGCGTCGCCAAATCGAGGCCCTGGAGAGCGAGCTCCGCCAAAAGAGCATCGACATGAGCGCCTTCGAGAGGCAGCTGGAGGGAATCAGCAGGAACTCTCTGGCAATTCAAAGGAACTTGGAGGGCGCCGATGCGGAGAACAGGAGGTTGAAGACTGATCTCTACGCGGCTAGGCAGAGCACGGGCGGTCTGGCCAAACACACAGGAGAGCTGCAACGGAAGGCCGCCATGAGCAACGAGGAGAGTGCTGCCATGAGGAGCGTTGTCAGTGCCTTGGAAAGCGAAAGGGATGGTCTGCAGCGACTGCTTGCGGAAGAGCGACAACACGGGCACGGTGTAGAGACTCTATTGCAGAGCGGGAGGGCGAAGGAGGCAGCCAGCGCTCAACAGATAAGAAAGATGGCCCAGGAGAACGCCAATTTACAAACGCTCATCAATGAACAGAACATCAAGCTCAAGAGTCTCGATAGTACTTTCGAGGTCATGGCCGCAAAGGACGCACTGGGTTACGATGATGACGTGGTAGGAGAGGAGGATGGTGAGAGTGTGGGGAAGGAGAATGATGATGACAATGATGACAGCAAATAATTGTTAACCTATGCCAGCGAGTGAAGTATTATTAGATCGACAAAATTTTCTTTTTCTGCTTTTCCTTGAAAATCTCCATTCCTGCGTCGTATACCATATACTCGTACTTGAGACTCTCCTTCAGTTGATTATAGTGGTCAGGCGCATCTGACTGAAGGAGTTTTACCCAGGATGACGTTGACCGCGATGTGCCTCCCCCCTGACTTTCTCTTATCTTTTGATAAGAATTGCTAGCTTTTGTCTTAAACCTTTCGATAATTGCCTTCGCACCCTTCGTGTTCAAAATCGTTGACAGGAAATCCAATGACTCCTCCCACCTTTCCACAACACCCACCATACTAAATGCTTTTAACTTCTTTATTGTCAGTTCCGCTTGTTCTGCGCCTTCTTCATGCAAAGCTAACTCTTCTAGAGTTAGAATATACATGGGGTATATGTTGAAGGTAGGTTGGACTTCCAGAGATTTTCCCTTGATGATTTCGAACAACTCTTCATCGTCAACCTCCTTCGTATTGGCCCGAATGTGTTGCACCTGACGAGAGTATAGCGCAGCACTGATCCATCGCTCGATCGGATCTCTGATAAATGTCATCTTGAATATATCGCTCTCGTCAATATCCATTTGAAGGTGTGCTGCCACCCCGTCTTTCATATGTCCATAGATGAATGTACTAGACCGCACATATTTCTGAAGCTCGGAATTTCTATTGAGACTATCTTTATCTTTATCTTTATCCTTTGAAGAAAATTTGAAACCCCTTCTCTGGTGTGTTTTCACTACGCAGGTATCGTCATCGGTAAAACCATTTTGACCAGCGCAGCCCACCAACAAAGAGCTCCCACACTTGTAACTAGTAGCCACCTGATCTAAAAGCGAGCGGACGGTTGATCCAGCGGTTTTAAACACATGAATAAAGTTGAAAATCTGTTCCGGATTCTTGCTGCTTTTTTTGCATGGGCGAATGGTCTCTTGTTGTGTTCGTCGAAGTTTTATTGCATGCTTTTTCTTTCGTGGACTAGTGGGTAAGTAGTCGGTTGCAAAGTCATCATTGTTTATCGTTGTCACGAGGAGGAATAGGGATACTGTGCCGATCGCAAAAAGAAACTTCAAAGAGGGTCGCATCGCAATGTCAAGTTTTATTCTGGTTTTATTTTCTTTTCGGCAACCATTTTTCGTTCCGGACTTCGGGTTCGTGTGACTCCTTTGTCCCAATATTCCAGAGCATAATTCGTCTCAATTTCTTCATTAATAAAGCCATCCCTTCTGCAAGATAAGATATTGACATACAGGCGTGGTGTTGGCGCCATTAAGCCCTGTCATCCCCTCTCCTCCCAAAAGTTCCGGCCAAATTTTCTCCTGTAACTTCACGTCAATAAAATGATCCTGTCAACCGACAGTGACTCGTTGTGGGCCTTAATTGGCCTCGGTTGTTGGAGTTTTGCCGCCTTGGTCTCTTTTTGGCGCTTCTTGGTAACGTTGAAACAATTCAAGAAGGCCAGCAAACAAACATCTCCACTATCCATGCTTCGCAAAATATTCTGCTCCCCATGTGAGATGGGCCGACATTCCTCGCAGCACCTGCTTCACCAACAGAGGGTAGAGAAGGATAATGTTCGTCACCAGAATTTGTGGTTCCATATTTTAACACTCTGCGGGTGTGTGCTTGAGATCCCTCGTTACATTAGTTTTGTGAAAGACGACACCAATGAATACAGTGCGAAACTGTACCCCCTTCACCTGCTCAGTATGGCGACGATTTTTGTGAGCTTCTGCATCATAATACGGGTGTGGGGGGGTGCGATTATCTTCGAAACAATCGGGGGTGGGGGGGGGGGGTTGTTAAATTTTGTCTGATTTGTCTTT